>WLWE01002642.1_pt1 | contig 11235 bp, 3 predicted proteins | sample 6718301 | NCBI WGS metagenome assembly WLWE01 (sample SAMN12718691, study PRJNA515312) | sponge metagenome | isolation source: marine sponge | host: Mycale hentscheli | place: New Zealand: South Island, Marlborough, Capsize Point | collected 2003-05-01 | reverse complement strand
TGGTGAACAAGATTGACCGTCCAGCTGCGAGGCCGGACTACGTCATCGACGCGGTGTTCGATCTGTTCTGCGAGCTCGAGGCTTGCGATGAGCAGTGTGATTTTCCGGTGGTGTATGCGTCGGGTATGAGTGGCATTGCCGGGGACGAGCCGGGTAACCTGGCAGGGGATCTGGAGCCGTTGTTCGAGGCCATCGTGAGGGAGGTGCCACCGCCCCAGGTGAACGTGTCGGGCCCTTCGCGCATGCAGGTGTGCGCGCTGGATTATGATGAGCACAAAGGAAGGATTGCGATCGGGCGCGTGGACCGCGGGACGATTGCGAAGGGAGATGCCGTGGCTCTGTGCCTGCCGGATGAGGAATCGAGGAAGGGCAAAATTACCGAGCTGTTTGTCTACGATAACTTCAACCGCAAGCCCGTGGACAAGGTGATTGCTGGTGATATTTGCTGTCTGACCGGTCTGGCGGACGTCAGCATCGGGGACACGCTGTGTGACCCGGCAAACCAGGAGCCGTTGCCAACAATCGCTGTGGAGGAGCCGACGGTGACGATGACGTTCGCAGTGAACACAAGTCCGTTTGCGGGACAGGAGGGTAAGTTTGTGACCAGTAGGAACCTGAAGGAGCGGCTGGACAGGGAATTGGAGAGGAACTTGGCCCTGCGCGTGGCACCCGGGGAGGGAGCGGAGAGCTTCGAGGTGAGCGGGCGCGGTGCGCTGCATCTGGGTATTCTGATGGAGACCATGAGGCGCGAAGGGTACGAGTTCTGTGTTGGTCCTCCCAAGGTCATCACGAAGAAGAGCGAGGACGGAACCAGGCTGGAGCCTTTCGAGGAGGCGGTCATCGAGGTCCCGGAGGAGCACGTCGGTGCGGTTACGGGCCTGATGGGGGCCAGGAAGGCGCAAATGCTCGACATGTCGGGCGGAAGCGAAGGATTGACGAGGATCAAGTATAGCCTGCCGACCAGGGGACTTTTGGGCCTCAGGAACAGCATGCTCACCGCCACCAAGGGAACCGCGGTGCTCAACACGCTGCTGACCGGCTATGAGCCCTACGTGGGTGAGATTGAGACGAGGGAGAACGGCTCGCTCACCTCGTACGAGACTGGACAGGTTACGGCGTATGCTATCGAGTCTGCCCAGCAGCGCGGAAGGCTTTTCGTGAAGCCTGGTGACCAGGTTTACGAGGGACAGGTCGGCGGGATCCGCCAGCGTGCCGGAGACCTCAAGCTGAACGTGAGCAAGAAGAAGGCGCTGACCAACATGCGTGCCGCCGGAAAGGACAACACGACCGTGCTCACCGAACCCGTGCCTGTCACACTTGACTACGCCCTGGAGTACGTCGCCGACGATGAGCTCGTGGAGATTACACCCGAGAGTATCAGGTTGCGGAAAAATCCCATGATAAAGAAGAGGAAGTTGAAGGTAATTAAAAAAACTATTTAATTAAAAATTGATTTAAATATTTAATTAAATAAAACTATTATAATTACGAATATAACACAAATATAACACAAATATAACACAAGTATAATAATAATAAATAATTAAAGAATGTCTTTTATTATTTCTGATCCAAAAAAAGCAATTAAATTTACGGCAATGATTCAACATCTTAAACAATTTACATCAAATGTCTTATTAAACTTAAAACCAACTGGTATTTACATTCAGTGTCTTGATGATAGTCATTGTTGTCTATTTGATTGCGACCTTACCAAAGAATGGTTTGGTGGGAACGATGAAAAAAATTACTCGGTTGAAACTGCCATATCATTCGGCATTAATTTAAGTTTGTTTCATAAAGTTTTAAACGCAAGACAGGAAACGCAATCAATTCAAATTATTCTTGACGATAAACAACAAGATATTGTATGTGTTAATTTTATTAATGGAACAGGCGGACATTTTAATAAATATTTTGAACTTTCCCTTATTGATTTAGAAGTAGAATTAATGCGGGTCGCTCAGATGGAAGTTTTGATTTTCAATACCAAATGGGTTTAAGTTCTTTATCGGAATCAGAAAAAAAACAAAGGTATGAAAGAATTTTAAGAATGTCGGGGCCAGCTATAGCGGCAAGGTATGCTCAAACAATTGGTTATACGCCTCCTCGTAATAGTGGCCGTTTTGTTAGATCTTCACAAAATCGGCAGCCTTCTACGGATCAACTACTACAACAACTTTTACAACAAATGCTTCGTCAAGGCGGCGGAAATCGGGGCGGTATAACGCCCAGAAGAACCCAGTACAATGCTGCTGGCGGTAGCGCTGGCGGCGCTGATGTAATTCCTGCTATGTTAACTCCCGGTGAGTTTGTGATGAGCGCGGGCGCAGTTAGACAGCACGGCGTAGGCGCTATGAGATCTTTAAACAAAGGACAAGTTCCCGGCTTCAATCGTGGCGGCATGGTTGGTGGAGTTGCTTATAGGGCTTTTGGTAGCAATAATGCTGAGACAGTTGGATCGGGCGCGCCAAGTGCTTTTGGTATCAATACAGAAGGACTAGAAAGTTTTCAACAACAATTTGATAGCGCTACAAAAAGCCTGACTTCTGCTATAACTGGATTACAAGAAGTTGGAAATTTTGTGTTTACTCATAATTTTGTAGTCTCTGGAACTTTGCAGATAGCGGGAGTTAATATAGATACCACCCAAATAGCGCAAGCGTTTAGCGAACAATTCACCAAAGATGTTGAGGCTAAAATAGAACAGGCTTTCGATAATAGAAGTAAGAACGTTCAAACACCCGGACAAGGATAACATGACCGATAATATAAACACAACGCCTTTAAGCATAAAGACGGATGAAAATAACAAGGCTGTTCCTCTTGGAATCAAGAGTGTTGCTCAAGGTATAGAACATTTTACCAACTGGGACAATTTGTCTAATTCTATAGATGAGACTGGAAGATTTAGAAGAGAAGACTCTTTTAAAAATAACAATAGAGTTACTACGGCAGCAGATGGTTTTTCTACCAATAGATCCTATAGAGTTGATGATACTTGGGATGTTAACAAAGTACAAATAATAGATGATTTAGCTTTTGTTGCAGAAGATGAATATACAGATGTTGAAAAAATAACCAGTACCAAGTTTGAAAAAACCGCTCGTCAATATTTTGTTGAGAGAACACTACGTAGATCTTATACTCCAGATATTGAAGGGCCGCCAGCAGAGTCATCTCCCGGATTTTCTATTTGGACTCTTTCTGGTGCCTACACTGCGCACATGCCACTAGCACTTGGGGATGCTGGACCTTTTTCTGGCGGTATGACATTAAAATATACCTACGAAACTTCTACTTGGGAACTTAGCGGAACTATTCCAAACAACGGGGGTTGGGATGGTGATTTTAGCGGAACCGCTGTTTTTAATGCTTGCTCAGGGGGTACGTCTAGCAATGTAGATATTTCAATTACTGGAAGCCATTTATGTACAGCAACGGGGGTTACAGAGACTTATACTGGCACTGTTAGAATCAATATAACGCCCGGAAATAGCGCCGATGAACCTGTTTGTGGTGCAGATATTTCAATTAGCGCAGTTGAATTTGGGGTTCCTAGTAACTACGAAACTTCCAGCGGCTGCTCTATTGGTTTTAGCTATTCTGGAGAAAGTTACAATGGCTATACTGATCCTGTTGTTGTTGACAATGAATTAAGTCTTGAAGTAAAAATTAAAAGAAGAATAGGAAGTTTAGTTGTTGCTCTTAATAATAACGAATCAAATATTTTACAAGAATATGCATTTACAAAAGATAACCAGTTAACTGACGGTGAAGCTCAGGATATACTTGTAGACCCCACTGAATCAGACTTTAGTAATTTATACATAAAGATTAAATCAAAAATAAAAACAGGGCCATACAATCAACGTAGCGAAGACGGTGGCGCTGGGCCTGAAGATAATTATTTAAGATTTGGTGGATTTATAGCTAATGATTTTTGTAAGTCTAATTTATTTGTGAGAAGAGACACTTCTGGAGTTTCCGATCCTATCTCTAAAGAACTATTTAGAGATTCTTTTACTTTACTTTCCGATGAATTGCTCTCAGGGGTTCTGTTTCAAAGTTGCCCTGAAGACGGTCACGCAGAAAGAAGATTTACTAGACCTCCGACAGAATTTACAAACCAAGGATTAGAACTTGGTGGTGGGTTTGGAGATTTTTTACCCCCAGAAGAACATCAACTAGATGGAAGTCCTTTAAACTATAGTTTTTTAAACGCTCCAACACTACCAACTTGGAATAAAAGATATATAAGTATTTTTGACGATTCTTCTCCAGATGGTTCTCATGAAATACATAAACAGCTTTTGTTTGCTCTACAGGGCATATGTCAAAAAGATCTTGATAACGATAATTTTGGTGTATCTGGCGATACATATCGAGACGTTATGCTTCCGCCCCTTAATAACATTATTAATCCTTCGGATAGTAGCGCTAGAAATTATGACGCTCTTTTTGGGGGTCAGCACGTTTTCCAAAATATACAGCGTCCATCCAATCGCAATCTACGAGGCTCTTGGATAAATCAGCAGGAAAATAGTCGTATAAGAGCTAATCTTGACAATATACAGAACGGGAGTTCCTACATAAAACTTGATCCACCCGGTCTTCCAGAAAATGACATACCTAGAGAACCTATTTCTCAAAGTGAAGTTGGTAGATATTATTTTATAGTTGACGATAGCAATCCTGAGCGTCCGTATATTAAAGCTATACAATTTGACTTTTGTTTAAATAGTATAGACAAAAATACCAAAACAACTAAGTATTATGAAGATGAATCTGGGTTAGTTGATTTTCAAAAAGGGCTAGCCTATGCAGATGTTCCTGTTCAGTTAGAGTTTACTAAATTCTTACCCATTAGACAGTGTGGTAAAATTGATATTTACAAAAGAAAAAACGGAAATCCTACTTATCTTCCGTCTCGCGGTCCAACCTTCTTTTCTTTGACTAATCATGGATTCTTGAGCGGCGAAATTATAAAAGTATCAGGAGCGCTTTACAAAGAAACTGGTGCTGCGATCAGAGACACTCATCCTTTAAATGGATTCTTTAAGGTTCAGGTTGTAGACAAGGATAGTTTCTTTTTACTTCCCGGCGGTAGGCAAGAAAAATTTAATCAATTTGGAATGAGTAGCTTTACCACTTGGGATAATCCGCCAACACGCGCGGATATGGAGCTTTTGCGTTCTATGGACGGAGTTACTTTTTTAAGCGTTGATAATGTTGACGCTTCCCAAAAAGAGGGCGAGGGCTGGAAATATGAAGGTACTTTGTTTTCTCCCACCGGCAAGAATGGGTATTTTAGAAGATTGTCTGATGTCAATAATGAGGGTGTCGCTGTCAATACTCTTGCTAATGAAAATGAGTTTTACACGACTAGCAGAATAGATATATCCGATATTACTAAAGATAATGATCCGAATGAAAGATTTTTGGATAGTGAGTATAATCCGACAACACAAGAAAGGGGTTTTCTTTCTTTTAATGATCCTTCTAGGGTTGATGCCGGTAGTGTGTTTAGCAAAAATCCAAGAGAGGAACCTCGCGGAGACTACGGCAGGGGATGGCCCTCTAATTATAGCCTCCTAATTAAAAGGCTTATTGAGGCAGTTCCTGAAACCTCTAAAGAAATGAGAATATCAAATGTTGATATGACATCAGAAGCATTCTCTGGTTTTTCATTTAATCCGTCTGATACTGAAACTATAAAAAATCTATCTCTTGGTGCAGACCAAATTTATCCTTATACTACAACTTCTACTACCTTCACTGGTGGTAATCGCACGTCTAATTACAAAGGTTGTAGATTTGGTTGTGATTTTAAAGTTGAAAAATTACAAGATGGCACATATACTATAGCGGTAGGAGAAAGAGGTTCAGATGTTTCTGTAAATCTTTTTGGCATGGATGAACATCCGACAACTATTGATGGAACAGTTATATATACAAACTATGCAGACTTTGGTTCTGAGCCTAGTGGTTCAAGTAGTTTAAAATTTCGTAGTCATAGAAGATATATTCCAGAATATTTACCCTACGGTAAAACGCATATTATAAATATAGCTTTAGATTGAGTGACACATGAAAATACTTTATTTGGCGGTGGACACTCTATAAAGTCTGCGATGAATGAAAATATTGTTTCTGGGCGCAGTGAGCATTCATTAGAAAAAAATCCTTGGTCTAATCTTGAGGTTGATTTTAGAGTTAACAAAGGTACAAGCAGCTTTTCTAGAGTTTCTGAAATATCTTCCGACGATATTTTGGTTAGCGAGCAGGATTTCTTAGACAAAAATTACGTTGTAGATAGGTCTAGATATTGGCAGCGCCATGCGATTATGCACTGGTATCCGCAATCTATACCAGAGATACTTGGGTTTAGAGAGTATGTTTATGGTCAGGGAGGGTATGGGGCCGGAGATATTGATGGAAGTTCTTCAAATCCAAGCGATCTCGCTGATCGAAGATTTGGTTTCACGGCAAACTCTCCTAAGCCTCCACCGGACTGGCCTTACAAGAGAAACTTTCTTGGTATTGCAAGATCAGTTTCAGATGGTGCTGGTTTGGCAGATTACGTTAGCGTTTTTGGTGATGATGAAAATATAATATCTGTAGATAGATTTAATATAAATAACGACCCAGAAAAAGCGGGCTATTGGAGTATTTTCCCTTGGGTGGACAGTTTTGGTAAATCCGTTGGATTGTCTATAAATAGTAACCTTAAAGACTTTATAGGATCTAGTAGTTATTCAAATGATTCTAAAATGACTGTTTTATCTGCCTCAACAAGTAGATGTAACATAGATATTACGGACGAAGTTGAACAGCCAATTGCTAACTTGACAAAAGATCAAATTAAACCCGCAAATGGAAGATACAGAGAGCAAGACTCAGAAAGTGAGATAGGTCAATTAAACGCGCACTTTATATACAAGCAAGACTTTACCAATGACTATGATGTTGTTGACTATATGCAAATAAACTCTGCGGGTTCTATGGGCGGAAGGTATCGTCGCGCTTTAAATAGAAAATATAAAGCAAGAAGAGTATTTGATCCATCAGACCCATCTTCTATCAGGTATGTGCAATTACCCCAAGGTACATATGCAGGACATGGCGTAGCGGAAGTTATGACTTCTTGTTATATGTCGTATTCTGATATTGTATTTGATAAGGATAGGATTATATTTTCAGAACAGTCTCTTGGTGAAAATAAATCTATTATACACATCTTTGACTTTAATGCTTCTTCCACGCTGCCATTTAAAAGAAATCATACAGTAGAAAGACAATTTAATTTTGAAAGAAATTCAGCGTTTACCACAGACGAAAACAAGGAGTTTCAAATTGGCCTTACTGGTTCTAGTCGGCTTGTGCCGAAATATAGAAAGGCCGTAAGAATACTAGAAAGAAGCACATTTAATGTTGGTGATGGTTTTGGTATGACTATCAGGGCAGACAAAGATTTGCTATTAACAAACGCTACAGATACTGTTGATGAATTTGGTCAAATAATAAGTCGAGCATCTCGGCAAACTGGTTTTAATTATGACATTCTTGAGAAAACTGTGCAATGGGGTATTGATCAAATATTTGTATATGAAAAATTCAAAGAAACCTTTGAATTTTCTCAAAAGATAACGGCCACAACAACATCTAGCTCTATTATAGGAAATATCACCAGTAAAGTTGTTAGTGGTCTTGGGTGGACTAGGAATTTAGAAGGTATTAGCGGCGGTCTTAGTGGTGGAATAATCGCGGCTTTTGACTTTGTGCCTTTGTACGGAATAGTTCCTTTGGCGGCTATGAATTACGATAATGTTCCAAACGGAACTTTCGCTTGGGTTTTACAGCTTGCGGGAAGATACGACTTAGCTGATACTAGAATAGTTCTGCAAGACCCCCATGCGGTTGCTATTTTTGATAGAGACTTCAGTGAATCTGAACCTATGATCGGTTTGCCTTTCGCTAGAAATCCCGAACTTACCTCTGCAAAAATTGAAACATTTGATCATCAAGATACTTCTAAGTTAACTTATGAAGCAGTTACAGGCACTAGAACAAGGTCTGGGGTTGCTCAAAATTTTTACGATTGCAGGCTTAACATAGAAGATTATCAAAAGTCTCAAGGTAAATATCACGAACTTCCAGAACAGGTTCCTATTTTAAATTATGACTTGGAAGGCGATGAAGATATTTATCTTAGTGAAATGACAATTAACTTTGATTTAGTTGGTGCTATGGATGATATTTCTACTACTTTTACACCAAGAATTCAACGCCCCGTTACTCAGCCCTTAGTCCCTAGACTTGTTTTATACAATAGAGATCCGGCGACCATAGTAACGAGAAACACTTCTTCTAAAATAATAGAAAGAGATTCAAATGTTTCTAACTTTTACACCTTGGATACTTCTAAAAAAACTAAGAGAATAGGTGGTTTTATAGCCCCTACAAAAAGTGCAAGTGATTTTGACAACCTCTTAATAGAAGGAAATACATACTATAATGATGTAAGAGCTACCAGAACACATCGCGATGCTGGATTTATGGGTCAATTCAGAGGAGGCGCTCAAGACTTATTCTTTTATGGAACATTAGATGGAAGCACTCCAGAAAACGCGCAAGAAGTTTTTGGAGGAAGTGAACCTAGAGCAACATTGCCTTACCTATATGGGGGCAAAACTAATTTAGCAGACTTTACTGGTGGCTGTAGCTGGATAGCGCCAGACGTTTATCATAAATATACATTAGACCAAATAGCTCAAATAAACCCGTATGCAAAGCTTTTTAATCCGGTTAAGCAAAGTGATGGAAGGTATAGCGTAACAATAACCCCTGAAGATATTAACTTTAGAGATTTTATAAATAAAGACACTGGCGGTATCTGGATTGGTTTTGTTCTAACAAATATAAATAGCTTTGATATAAATACTTCAGAAGTTAAATTTGAAGAATTTAGTAACCCCGGATCAGATATACTTTTTTATCCTAATTATTTACCTGTTGAAACATATACGGCTGCAAGAGTTCAGGGCGATATTACAACGCCTGCGCCCGATGGTAATATAGGACCATTTAGATTCATATCTGCCGCTAGTATCGACGGTGCTACTTCGCCACAAAGAGGGTTTGTAAAAACAGTTTCTAATAATTGGATTAATGCTAGATACCCTTATTGTAGGGTTGGCGTTTATCCCGCGCAAAGCTCTGGCAAAGGATCTCAAACACAAATAAGAAAGATAGATAGCAGAATTGGAGATGTGGGCAGGGGTAGCCAGCCTAAATCTTTATCTTGCTTTGCAGAGGCTACTGTTAAAAATCCTGAAGTCGAATTAAAAGGCTTTGTTACCACGGGAAGAAGGTATAAAACTAGTTTCAGTAAAAGGGCTGTTGTTTCATTAAAGGATATTTTTACCCAGCCCACTTTTGATGGCGATAGTAGAGCAGTTGTTGCTATAGGAAAATCTGAAAATGTATCCTCTATTAATCTAGATTCTACTGTAGGAAATTTTTCTCGTTCTTATCAAATTATAACTGCTACGGATGGTTATATTAATGATCCCAATAAAACTGGTTTGTATTCTGTAGGCGGCAATCCTCCGGGGATTATTGAAGTTAATAATCAATATGACCAGCTTGGACTTAGGCACTCTAATATATTATCTAGTTTTGATATCGCAAGACCTGACTACCTTAGCTTGACTATAAATGGCTTACGCGCCGAAGAAAACTTTGCTACATTATTTACGCCTACGGCGTCTGAGTCAGCGTCTGAATTAGCTAGTTTGGTTTTAGCTCCTGCTCAAGAAGAGATGGAATCAGCAGCAACATTATTTACTGGGATTAGAGATTTTGACGGTGTTGAGCCTTTATTCTTGAGTAATAAAGTGTCAGACGGTAAATTCACCCTTAATATTAATGAGATCCAGCCTTCCGCAGTCGTTCCTTTCTTTGCAAAAACTGTAGATGCCTCTGGCGGCATAGATCTGACTTTTGCCCCTCCCACAACGGGATCTGCTCCTCTCTTTGTAACCGGCCCCGTTGCAGCTAGTGGGCTTGCGCCTTTAAACACCGTTGGTGGGGCGTTTATGGATGAAATCTTCACGCTGCGCGTTAGTGGAGCATTTCAGTCTTCTGGTCTAGCCCCTTTGTTTACCAACTCTCATTTTGATGCGAGTGGATTGACTACCTTGGTTATGAACCCTCCTATGACGGGTTCTATGCCTCTTTATCTAAACAACAACCCTATTGCTAGCGGTCAGGCTACTTTAACAATCTTTGATAAAGCTTCGGGCATTCAAGATGTGAACTTGTTTATAGGCGATCAGTTTGATGTTGAAAACAATAATTTAAATCTGCTTTTGGATGGACTTACGTTCCCAACCGGTCAAGCGCCACTTAATACTACAGGCTTTGCTCTTACTGCTGACTCCAATAGAAATTCTAGTTCTAGCTTCTTGATGGGGCTTACCGACAATGAGTTTGATAAAGGAGATCCTAATGGAGACTTTAATGAAGATCCTATAAGTAAAACGTTATCTGGAAAAATATTTTCTTCAAATTCTGTCATGGCAAATGCAATTGATGAAAACTTCTACGAATATAATAGAAATATTGTTACAAAAACTGTAAGAAACAAAGAAAACAACCAAAGTATAAGTGTTGTAAATCAAACAGATCCAAATTCTCCTGTCATCTTTACTAAACAAAGACGTGCAGGAAATAGGTTTGCCCCTTCTTTGAAGAAGTTCGGAACTCTTGATCCAGCTTATAACTTGGCATTAGGAGAAAATACACGAAGCAGAAATAGATTTTCTGTCCAGTCTGGTAATACAATAAATAAAAACGTTGATCTAGTTAGAAAGTTTTACATAAATTCTGATTACAGTGAAGGTAATTCTCCTAGTATAGAACTTTTTGAAAAAAGCTTTTATGATGTCAATGAAAACATTTTAGCTAAGGGCGCTATAAAAGGCGAAAATATTATAGAAATAGGTATATATGATATTGATGATGATGGAAACATGTCCCAAAGGGGTGATAAGGGTAGAAATGGTATTTTAAGATTTGCTCCTGCTGATGCGCTTCTTAATGATCTTGGCTCTGTTGAGCATGGGTATGTGTTTGATGGTGTACAGAATTACCAAACTGGCTCAAGTTTAGGGATGAAAATCTCACAAAGCACTAATGATCCATTTTATCTTGCTAGAAGAAAAATATTTA
>WLWE01002637.1_pt1 | contig 11264 bp, 13 predicted proteins | sample 6718301 | NCBI WGS metagenome assembly WLWE01 (sample SAMN12718691, study PRJNA515312) | sponge metagenome | isolation source: marine sponge | host: Mycale hentscheli | place: New Zealand: South Island, Marlborough, Capsize Point | collected 2003-05-01 | reverse complement strand
TGCTACTCCTGATCCGATCGCGAATAACATCAGCGATGGTGGTAGTGGTGGTGGTTCTACTAGACCTAGTACTGGGTTCTTGTATCCGAGGGGGCAGAGTTAGGGGCAGAGTCAAGCTAAGTCTCTCATCCAGTCACGTTCTGATGGCTCGAGGAGATAGATAAGGCGATTCATGGTAACTTTGGCTTGCTGTTCGCTAAAGTCATGGTAGATCTTTGCTAGTAACTGCTTAGCGGCATCTTTCTGACGACAGCGGACGGCTAACAGTAGAGCTAAGGAGATCTGAAGTACCATTTTTGTGTCTACCGGCGGCAAGCTGTCCTTCATTATATCAGCTTGGAAAGCTACTAGAGACCTGCTATAATACCAAATGGCAACCCTTGATACCACTGGCGTGTACACAGAAGGTGATGATTACCGCGTAATCAAGGCTTTGGGTGTACCATTCGGATCTTATACGCTTGATTGTATTGCCGGTTGCATGAATGACCTAGAAGTCATGAGTGTTACAGCTGCAACCGACCTGGTAGCGCTCTTAAATGCTTATGATGTGGCCAATACTTCTCAAAGTACACAGAACTTAGAGCAGGCTGACGGTCAGAAGGTACTGGTCAAGGCAGATGTACTCGAATGGGAAGTGACTAATGGTGGAGTTGGTGGTGCTGGCCAAGAAAAGCTGAAGATCAAGGACGAAATCGCTCAAATCATGAGCTTTTGCGTCTGTCTCGGTGGCTTCTTGGGGAATCCAGGCGGTGGAACTGCTCTTATTAGGTCATAATTAGCGTATTTAATGCCTTCTGGGTATAATAACACAGCTTTTAATCATTACCATGTCTGGTCATCCTGAAAATAGCCCTGAAGTTAATGAAATGATGGCCGCTATCGGAAAAGAAGAGGTTGTTCAGATGTGGTGCAAAGGTTGTCAAGCATTTAGACCAGTGAATGCACGCTACGCCAAATATTTATCAGGGGAAGTCGAAAGTTGCTCAAAATGCCGTTGAGCGCATAGCGCGAAACAAGCGAGTCGCGTAAGCGAGAAGCTGGGGGCCGCGTGCCCCTTTCTTAATGGCAACCTAAAGGGACTTAGGAAGTGTTATGGCAAGTCCCCTGAAGCCTTACATCAACGGCAGGCTGCTCGTGCCTTCTCAGGGCGCTGTGAGCCTCGTAGGCGGGCGCTGGGAGGAAGCTGCGGGGGATTCATACCTGGTCAAGCTATTCGTCAAGAGAGCTCAATACAGCGGGGTCTCCTCAGGGTCCAAGAGGCTGCCTCTGGAGTCTCAACTGGACGGCAACATGATGCCTGGTGGCTCTGGTGACCAATTTTACTACCGTGGATATGCATTAGAGTGGACTGAAGTGCCTGATAACTGGGATTTGGAGAGTTCCGACGAGACTGGGCTTGTGTTTGCTGAAGTTGTTACACAGTACACCTGGTTAGCAACTGGAACTGAGTGTGAATTCCGCTTTGGCGATGACTTCATCATGAATGCGGCCAAGATTCAGCGTTCTAGCGGCATTTTTGGCGGCGAGGGCATCGATTCCATCATCTACAAGGAGATTGGTGGCGTTCAAATCCAGATCACTGGTAGCGAGCTGCAGAATTAACCATGGAAGGATTTAAGACCGTTGCCGTAGTAAAAATGCCCAAGGTTAACCTTGACAAGACATGGAGCAAGTCGTCCACTAGAACATTCCAAAGAACCCTTACCCAATTACGCCAAAGAGGTGTCGACAAATGCGCCACGGCTCTTCAGCAGGCTCTTTACAATTCCCTTGAGAGTAACACATGGAGCTGGCCAAGGAATACGGTTAGGGTTAACGGGTCGGTGGCTGGTACTACTCGTGACATCTACGATACCGGCGGCCTCTACGCCAGCCAGAAGCTCAATATAAGCCATCAAGTGACTCAGTCAAAGTTAACCATCACTTACTCTGCTCCTTACGCCTCACTGGTCCATTACGGCGGGTATATCCGGCCCTACGGTAACAAGAATGCGAATACTGTGCTGATCCCAGCCAGGCCATGGGTGGAAGCAATATTGAATGGTAGCCACGGCCAGGATAAGGTTGATATAAGTAAGATTTTGCTAGACACGATTAGGACAGGTCTTGGCGACTTCGTTATTTAGGTACCATACGTCAGCTAAAACAAAGCAAGATGGCTCGGAAGAAAACTGGCAAACTGCCTTTCGTCGTTCAGCCTCGCCTGAAGCCGATCATTGAAACCGTTGGCACAGAGGAGTCAGGTAAGATCGAAATTGAGAGAAGGGGGTACTTGACGGTAGGCGAAAAAGCTTTTGCGCAGGCGGTTTCAAGCTCTGACGGATCAATTTCCGAGCTTTTCACTCTTGTACAGTCAATTGCAAAAGAGTCTGGAAATCCTTCTGAAGTTGTTTTCAAGGACATCCAGTCAAATGAGGGCGCCGACTATCTCGACCCATACCGAGAGCGCCTTACTGAAAAGATGCTGTCTTTAAGCGCCTACGAGGAGCGTCATAAGCTTGTCGGGGCTACTGCCTTGCTTGTAAGTCGAATCAACTCTTCTTGGACCGCAGAGGACACGATGGAACTGCATCCTGACCTGATCCAAGGGCTGTACGAGCTGTACGAAGATGAGGAGAAAAAGAGTTTAGAGGCTTTCGCTACAGAGGAGCAAGGTAATAAGGAGACTTCTGAGGGAAAGGAGTAAGCCAGGGAACTGGTTTCCCTTTTGAAGACTACTACTGGCAGCTTAAGTCGTTCTTCCCTGGGGACCCAGAATTTTCCTGGCTGAATTACCCAGAGCTGCCTTATCAGTATGTTTTGACTGCTATTGTCAACTCTCAGAAGTTGCACCACAAAAGAATGCACGAAGCAGAGATTCCTGTTGCGTTGCAGACCTCTGTCATCGCAAACCAAAACAGGGACCCCAAGAGACAGAAGAAAGCTTTTGGGTATGAAGACTTCTCTGTCTACAAGCCTAGGGAGGATCTTGACCTACCTGATGGCCATTATGGTGCTGCAATGATTGAGGGGATACGTCTTGGCCTGATCCCTTCTTGGGCCTTGTTCTGCTACAAAGAACTGGTTTCCTCTGCTAGCCAGGACTACGTCCCCAGTGATCCCTTATTGGTCTCCGCTGACGCTGTTCTGCTGCATCCCATAGCAGTGCCAGGTGGCTACGAAGGGCTGCTTATAGCTCGAGAAGCTGCTGGCGGTAAGCGCCTAACCTTCAAAAACAACAAAGGAGACAGCTTTAGACTCACTGCCCCCCTCATCAACACTAAGATTATTGCGATGGAAAACGTTACGCTCAGGACGTAGGCCACTCAACTCCTATTGAGTTGATGTAGTTGTCTAGCACTTTGGCGTCCTCTTCGTCGTACTGGCCAAAGTCAGACAGGCCTCTGGACAGCCATTGGCGGATCCTCCACTCGGACTCAATTGTGTAGAAGGGCTGCATCCGATACCAAGCAACCCATTCTTGGGAAGATTTGTCTTGGTTGCATCTTTGACATGCAGGGATGCAATTACTTGTGCGATCTTCTCCACCACTGCTTTTTGGGCGAACGTGGTCGATCGTAAGATCTGTGAGGGATTCGTCTGCGATAGGAGTGGCGCCGCAGTAAGCGCAGCGGTTGTCCCAGCATTCCTTGATAGCTGTGCGCCATTGCTGACGGGCTTCTCTGCGAGTTAGAGCGGACATGTTAAATAGATAATCTGAAATTCGCTCGTACACGGGAGCGTGATCCTGGGAGGGGTGCATCAGATTACTTTCCTGACATCACCACGGAGATTGAGGTCTCTGTTCTTCGGCTGCATAGGGCCTCCAGTGGTATGTCTGCACTTATTCTACCGTAGCGGAATACTAAAACGATCACCACAGGTCCTATGTCACAGCAATTCCCTACTAGCGCAAGCGCTATCTATGACGCCCTGTCGGCTGACACAGCCTTCTTAGATTTGTTGGGTGAATATGTCTTCAAAGGGAACAGCGCCCCCTTGACGGCGCTCTCAGTGGTCTCTCCTGGTCAAGACCTGCCTTCCCTGCGTAACGTCAGTGGAGTTGAGTGTGTTATTCAGGATGTAGGTACCACCACTCTGCAAAATTACTTAACAGACGCGCCTGACATGGTGACTTCGTTCAGTGTTTTCTGTATTCTGTGGGAGCCAGCCAACGGAGCTGATCTGCAAGCCGTAACTGACTATCTCGTGCGCCGTTTCGTAGGGGCTGCCAGTATTCAGACTGTTGCTACACCAGACGGACTAGGCTCGCTGGTCCAGTCACAGGTAGTAATCAAGTCAAATATGCCTATCTACCCTGCTTGAGGGTAATAAACAGGCTTCCGAGGCTCATTGGCAATCTATACCTAGGTGGGGAAGACCTGCCGAATTTTCTTCGTCCTAGTCCACCTAACTAGTATTTTTATGGCAAATTTCTCAGCAGCCTTCGGGTACGATTTCTATATCGTTCCCCTTACTTCTACCTCCGTTGATGTGTCATTCACTGGCGTTACCGCCGCCGACGCTCCTACGACTGGTTTCATCGACACCACTTCGCTTGCTTCAGGCGCAGTGGCCTATTCTAACGGCATCTTCACTGTTGGCGGTTCTGCGTTCGCGATGGACGGCACTGACACTCCTGTGCGTCTTGCTGGTTTGACTTCAGCCTCCCTCGAGACCGATACTGGTTCCGAGGACATCTACACCTACGACGACGAGACGAAAGGCTTCAACCAGGCAGTTGCTACCACGAAGAGCTTCAGCATCTCACTCGGCGGCGTTGCCGACTTCAAGGACACTGGCTATCAGATCCTGCGTCTTACTGAAGCTAACACCGTGGCAGACAGCCTTCGCGTGAAGCTTGTCCGTGTGGGCCCTACAGGCTCTGTTGAGTCCGTCTATGGTTACGGCACTTTGATGGGTTACACCGAGTCCAACGAAGTCGCTTCGATCGTCTCCTGGGAGTGTTCGATCAGTGGCTACGGCGCTTACGCGCTTGAGCTTGATCCTATCGTTTAGCTGACTGGAGGTATCGGATCGGTCGGACCCGCTACTGGGTCCGGCTTTCCTCCTAACGAGTCGGCCCTTTCTGTTACCATTGATGGCACCACTGGTGTCGGCGCAACTGGTACAATCGAAACCGACGCAACAGGAGAAGTCATCGGTACTGTTACTGTTACAAGTCCAGGCTCTGGCTACACAGTTGGAGAGGCAGTCAGTCTTACTGACGGCAATGGACTTGCAACTTCTACGGTTCAATCGATTACCTAAAGTCCGTAACCACGATACTTACGGCAAAAACACCAAGGCCCCTTGCCAGGGCCTTTTTTCTTGGGAAGCCTAGTCCAGCTTTGGATCTGACGTGGCTGAAAATCTTACTTTCAACTTAGATGTAGACTCTAGTCAAGCCGTAGCGAGCATTAATAATTTTTTTGACACCTTTGATAAAGGAGCCGGGCAGGCCAAGGCAAGGTTAAACACAGCTTTCAATCAAACACTCCAGACGACTGTTGACGTTCAATTCAAGAACGGAAAAGTTGTGGCTCAGAAGATCCAGAACATAAAACAGGAATCTAAACAGCTTGGCAACATTTATAGAGCCGTCAATGGAGAGCTGGGAAGAACTCCAGCCAAGCTCAAAGAACAGGCGAGGATCCTTAAACAGCTGAGAGATAAAACTGAAAAGTTTAGTCGAGCGACAGGGGAGGTGACCAATGACTGGAAGATCCTGACTGACCGCATGAAGAAAGTCAACGGAGCTCTTGGGAAGATGGGTGAAGGCGGCAGCTTTATGGGCAAGCTCAAACAGGGCATGACCAGCTTCGCTCCAATGCTTACGTTGATCCAGACAGCTGCCAACTTGGCTACTGCCGCGATCATGAATACCATTTCAGCTATCATGAATCTGGGTCCGGCGATGATCGACAGGGCGAAAGATGTAGAGAACCTCAAGCTAACCCTCACAGGATTCTTGAATACAGAGGAAGAAGTCGCAAGCGTGATGGCCTCCTCAAAGGCTGTCGCTCTTACCTATGGCGCCGACCTTGGCGAAGTTGAGAAGGCTTATAAGAGATTGACTCCCACTATTATTGCTGCAGGCGGTAGCTTGAAGGATACGGAGAAGGTCATTGTCGCGATGACGGCAAGAACCACTCAGCTTGGCCTGAACTCGGAACAGACTTCCAGATACATGGAAGCAATCGCCCAGGTATTCGGAAAGGGAAAGCTTCAGGCGGAAGAACTTACAAAACAGCTGTCTCAGATGGATGGTGCTTTAAGGTCTCAGCTTGACACTTACGTTAAGAACAACACCGAGTTCACGAGCCTGGTCTCAGCAATGGAAGCTGGAGCGATGACAGCTGACATCTTCAAGGATGCTTTCATCGAAGTCTCGGAGCAGGCTGTCAAGCGCTTGGCAAACGAAATGCAGGCTCTTCAAGCCACTTTTGATGATCTGACTATTCAACAGGTTCAAAACAAAATCAACACCCTAAATACTCTTTCACTCGACTCTTTGAACAATACCTTTAACGGGTTTGGCCAGAGCATACTAAGAGCCGGTGCTGGACTCGCTCAGTTTGGAGCAAGCATCACTAACGACCTACCCGGAATGACAGCGCTAGTGAAAAGGCTCATGGATGAGATAGGGGTGGTCGTTGAGCTGGTTTTTAACGGTTTCCTTGTTGGCCTTAAGGTAGTCCTCAAGGCTATCGATTTGGTTGTAGAAGGTTTACTCAAGCTCAGAAACATGATAAGGAATATTCCAGGCGTCAATACGTTGGTCGATAGCCTTGAGGGGGTCAGACGGGCATTCATTGAGTCCTTCCGCAAAGGTACTGACATGATTCTAGGTACAGGTACTGCGCTTGAGGATCAGATCAGGCTGATGGGCGAATTAGAAGAAGAAACAGGTATGACGGCAAAAGAGTACGAGGAGCTGGGAAAGCAGGCAACTAACGCAATCCAGGAGGGCTTGAAGGGGTTGAAAGAGCGTCTTGATCTGGTTAAGTCAACAGGGCAAGAGGAGAAAACCCTAATAAAAGAGAAGATGGAACTGGTAAAGGAAAGCATCGCAGAGGAGAAAGCTATGTATAAAGATGCGAAAGAGGCGATGACTAGCAAGTACGACGCAGAGGATGAGCGTATTTCCGAAAAACTGTCTAAGCTGAGGGAGGCTTACGACTTAGAGAAGGGAGAGATCAGCGCCAAAACCGATGCAGAGAGAAAGCTTGAGGCTATACGCAGAAAAGAGCTTGTGGCCAAGACAAAGAACAAAGACCTTTCGGAAAAAGAACGACTACAAGCGGTAGTCGCTCTTGAACAAATGAATAAGCGCGTTCTCCTGACCGAAGCGGAGGCCAGATACAATAAAGAAAAACTTGCCCTCGAGGAAAAGTCCAAAGCAAACGACAAAGCCAAAGAAATTGCACTGGAAAAACTGAAAAACAAGAACGACAAGGCCTTGGCTGATCTTAAGAAAAAGTTGGACGTCGAAGAGCAAGGAATAAAAGACATTGACAGGGAGTACGACGCCCTTGCTACAACGGTTAGGGATATGAAAAACGAAGAAGCTGGACTGATTGCAACCAACAGGACGGCTGCTCTGAAGTCTATTGATGACCAGATCACTGCTATTGGACGCTTGAAGGCTGCAAGAGAAACGGCTCAAGCTAGGCTTGAAAGCAAGAAGCCCCTTGACGGAATGTTTACGGGGGGACCTGTTTCGGGTGGCACTAGCTATCAGGTCAACGAACTAGGCAAAGAAGCCTTCCTGTCAGCCAGTGGGGCTCTAAGTATGATCAACGCACCGGCCTTTGGAACATGGAAAGCACCGGGAGCGGGCACTATTATTCCAGCCCACTTGACAAAACAGCTCAGCATTCCGAAGGGTGGGGTGAACGTAAACTCCTCCGCTAGGATGAACGCTTCTAGCGCATCTCCTGGAACAGGTGGCGACTTCGCCAAGCTTGCCGGGGCCGTATTAAGTATGTCGCGTGACAACGTCACAAATAACGTTACCATCCAATCCGCTAACACGACGCAAGCCGCTAGCGACGTAATGGTGCAACTTGCTAAGCTTAAGCGCCTTAGGTACAATTGATCGTAAGCGAATACTCTAATGTTCAATTTCGGCGATCCCATGGACACAGCTAGACTTGCTTGGGACTATGCTTTGAGAGCGAAAGGGCCAAAAGTTCCTTCCGTGCCTTACGACGAACTAGAAGAACAAGATCTTCGGAATATGCTTGCTTATCTGCATATCTCCGTAGGGAATGCCCAGGAGCAGGGTGTTTCTGACGAAGTGATGGAAATACTTGTCAATGAGTACGACTACGTGTTCCAGCTCCTTGCAGAAGGGTCTGACGAGTTCAGGGAGTCTGTGCGGTCTAATAGACATTTTCCTGCGACAGGCGTTGACGCGGAAAGCATTCAGAAGTACAAGCGCCTTGCCGGGCTTTGACTTCGGAATCCTAGCCCAGCTAGGACCCTGAGATGTCGCAAATCGGAGTATCGTTCACGCCTTCAGGAGGGTCTCCTGTTTACAGTTTTGTGTTTGATAACTTTGGAGACAATGCTCTCCCCAGGAACTATCAATCAGAAGCGACTTTCTCTCAGTCAGCCAACGGAACGACAATACTGGACGGTCCCAGCTATCGACAGAAGTACATCTGGGCCTTTTCTTCAATTATCCCTACAGCTCAAGCCGTGCAGGTAGATGCGATGTTTCAGGCTTGGGACACAGACAGGTCGGCTGGGCTGCCTGTAGCTTGTGGGATTACTGACGAGACCTTCGGAGCCGTTGTCACGACAAACGTGGTTTTCTCTACACCTCCGACATACGTACGAATGGGGCCTCAATTCACAATGGTCGCTTTTGGTTTAACAGAGGTTTAAAATGTCCTACATAGCAAACAAAACCAGAGTATCCTCTTTATCAATTGGTGGAGTCGATTACACTTCTGCTTTCCTGGAATGGGTAGTATCGGACCAAAGTGCTTATAAGAATGGTTGCGTTCAAACTACCGGATCGTTGACCCTTGGCACTTTCCCTGGCGGCCCTCTTATCGAGGACTACGACAGGAACAACTTCAAGAGAGGCGTGCCAGTTACTCTAGACCTCACCGAACCAGGAGGAGCCGTCTATCGCCACCCTAGAGGCTTCCTTTATGTGATCAGTTCTTCTTACAATATAGAATCAGAGCAGCTGGTCGTAGACCTTGGCTGCAGGTTGACAATGATGGCCCTGACCGAAGAGATTGATGATCTAATAGCAATAGCACCAATTCCTCTTGACGTTGCCCAGACCAGCTTTCAAAATTGCTCTGCCTCTTTCGCCTCTGTCGGCGGGTACGTCTACCAAGACAATCTCGGCGTTTTGCAGACTGGGACTTTCTTTGACGGTGATTCTTATAGTGAGGTAAGTGCTGGCCAATGGGTTTCAGTCCTAGGTACCACTGCGGTCTCCGCTTCTCCGCTCCAAGGATCTGAAGCTATTCCTGACCAGATCGACCTTTCTTATCAGGTTCCCGCTGATGGGCTTTCCGAAGACAGTAAAGGGCTCATCGAGACCGTCGAAACAGAGTCCTATTATTTCACTTCCTACCCTAGTACCGTTTTCATAAGGCGAAACAACGATGCTAGCGCCAGCAACCCTAACGGCACTCTCGGTAACGTAGGCAACACCTCAAGCACTCCGACTTCCACGGCCAATAGCAGTCCATGCGGCAATACGCCAAGCGCTCCAGTTGGGGCTGAATCCCCGGCTTCTTGTAACGAAGGGTATGAGCTTGACTCTCAGCCAGTGTTTTTACCTGCGTTCAGGCGTGAGACGAACGTATCTTACTACGATGGTCCAGGGGCTCAAATCTCTCGCCGCTACAATGAGGTCTATGGGCCAGCGATCGAAGCAAGTTCGCAGTATTACGCTGACAAATTCGCTTATTGCCGCAACACCTGGGCAACACGATGCAACCCCAACGGCAGTTGTGGTTTTGATGGCATGGAACAGATTCTTTTAGGTTATAGTGATACCATTAACTACTATGGAGAGGCTAACGAATTGGTCAGGGTGATTCAAGATGTCTACAGCCCAACACTAGCCGCAGCTCAACCCAGCGACTGGCGCTCTGGTATCGTTAATGGATCCCCTCAGAATTTCAACCAGAACCTGTCGACAACTTCTACTTACAGGTCGGCTCGGGTTGATACTGAGTACTACAAAGAGGGAAGTGCTAATGTGCAAAAAGTCACTACTTATAGCAGTACTGCCAACCGGGGAGCTGGTTTAGGTGGTCAACTTGATGCCTTGAACGGGGTGAAAACTGTAGTGATCAGGCGATCTTCTTCTAATACTACCGTAGACATCACTCCTGACATTGTTAATTCGTCAACCACTGATACCAAGGAAGAAAAGACAAGTATGTCCCTATTCGTAGGGAGGTATACCAGCCTACCAGAAGAAGTGGGTCCTTACATTTTAGAGGAACAAATCCCCGTCCCGCTACTTTTTGCTGATCGTGCTTCTATAGATGCCGCCGTGGTGGCTTACGAGAACTATATCACTCGGTTCGTCAAGGGTGATGTGTTCGGTATTCAGGTCGCGGAGGCAATGAGGACGGAAGTAGCCACAGGCTGGTTCCCAGGCATGCCCTTCAGATATAGCGACCCTACCAAGGACAAGGTTCTTGCATTGAGAATGGATGCAACGAGCTGGGGCGTTAGTCGGACTGAGTCAGCGTTTGTTACCAACGGAGTGTGGATAGGATTTTCTGACGGGACAGTAGTAATCCCCTCCAACCTGCTCGGCAATTCAAAGCCTGACATGGGTAGTGGTGTACTACCACCTGCCCCGATAGTACCTCCCGCGATTGACAACGAGAACAATGTAGACAGCGGTTCCTTCTCTTGGAATGTAGATGTATTTATCACCACCAACCTGGAGATGGTCTTCTACGGCAATGACGGAGTCCTTCCTCCACCACCTTCCGCCGAAGATGCTGACACCAAGCAAACCTTCACTGTATTTGTCGAAGCCCTGATAGTAGGCCCTGGAGAGATTCTGGCTACCACCTCTGGCGGAAGCATCCCTTTGGAGCTTGCTGGATCTCTTGTCGTTGCAGATGCTACCGTTGTAAATGCTGACTTGTTTTCTGCATAGGAAGACTACGTCGATTCGACTAAAGTGACATGGCGATTGCTGCTAAAATATCCAGCGCTGAACTGACAGCTCAGATTACAAATAGGTTTGCCGGCAATTCCTTCGAAGCTCGCTTGATTAGCGC
>WLWE01002635.1_pt1 | contig 11264 bp, 9 predicted proteins | sample 6718301 | NCBI WGS metagenome assembly WLWE01 (sample SAMN12718691, study PRJNA515312) | sponge metagenome | isolation source: marine sponge | host: Mycale hentscheli | place: New Zealand: South Island, Marlborough, Capsize Point | collected 2003-05-01 | reverse complement strand
CTGGCTTGTGTTCGTCGATCGCCTCGACGAACTTCTCCGGCGGCACTTGCACACCGATGTCGATCACATGGAAGCCGGCGCCCTCGAGCATGATGTTCACAAGGTTCTTGCCGATGTCGTGCACATCTCCCTTCACCGTTCCCATCAGAAAGGTGCCCACGCTTTCGGCCCCCGTTTGAGCCAGTAGCGGGCGAAGCACTTCCAGTGCTCCGCTCATCGCCTTACCGGAAATCAGCATCTCCGGCACGAAGAAGTCACCGCGCTCGAAGCGTGCTCCCACCTCTTCGAGCGCCGGAATGAGGGCGTCGAAGAGCAGAGAGCTCGGCGTCATACCGAGCTCGAGACCGGTGTTGGTGTGCTCGAGGACCGCCGGGGCATTCCCCACCATCGTTTCCTCGTACAAGGCTTTCAACACATCGTCCGGAGTCATGCGGCACCAACCCTTCTTTCGACAAAGTCTGGACCGGGCGTAAAGCCGATAGCGCTCGACGCACCCATCGCGGCATCTACTAGTTGATCCGCGAAGGCCTTGATGATTTCTCTGGTCATGCGCAGTGTCGGACCGGAAATCGACATGGCAGCGACAACGCTTCCGTCTGCCGCGAAGATGGGCGCAGCTATCGCGACCAGCCCCGGTTCGAGTTCTGAGTCCGCAAATGCCCACCCCCGCTGCCGGACCCGAACGAGGTCGTCCGCGAGTTCCTGGCGAGAGGTGATCGTCCGAGAGCTGGCCTTCGATAAGCGACCCGGCGGCAATTCCGCACCGTGTGCAAGGAAGACCTTTCCCAACGCCGACGCGTGCAGCGGGATGCGTTGATCTCCCCAGTTGATTCCGCCGATGAGGTACGTGCACTCCAGCTGACTTATCTGTTCGACCTCTTGACCGTCGAGTACCGCCAGGTTGATCTTCTCGCCGGTGGCATCGCTCAAGGTCACCATGAACGGGCGGCATGCCTCAATCAACTCATCCGTTGGCCGGCGTGAGTGCGCGAAACGGGTCAGCGCACCTCCGGGTCGAAGAGCGCCATTCTCATCCTTGGCCACGAGATCGTGCCGCTCCAGGCTTGACAGCAAACGCGACACGGTGCTCTTGGCTAGCTCACTCGATTCCTGGAGTTCGCCGAAGGTCAGGGGGTGATCGGCCTCCATCACCGCCAACAGAAGTCCCGCCGCACGATCGACTGCTTGGGTTCCCGACACCGACGACACAACTCTCCCGATTCCGGAAAGCCACTCGGGGCGAGGGCCTTCCTTTTGCGCCCATATTGTGGAACGCTTGTTCCACGTTGCGAGTGTAGGAAGCACCCGCACCTCCGTCAAGGGTGTGCGGATCGACGAGTGTGATCGACGAGGAGAACCATGTTCCACAACTCCATGCCCCGCTACGAAATCTTGTCGTCCGACGCGCTGGCCACGCTCGATAGCGGCTGGCGCAAGATCGTGACGGAGATCGGAGTCCAGTTCGCCAAGCCCGAGGCGGTCGAGTTGTTCGCCGCCAACGGCCAGAAAGTCGACGGCGAGACGGTCTTCCTCGATCCGGAGTTTGTGCTGGAACAGGTAGCCAAAGCACCCAGCGAGTTCGACATGCAGGCCAGGAATCACGATCACGACGTGCACATCGGCGGCGACTCGATGGTCTTCTCCAGCGTGTACGGCCCACCCTTCTTCCGACATGGCACCGAACGGCGTGATGGTTCTCTCGCGGACTTCGAGAACTTCGCGAAACTGGCGCAGACGTTCGAGGTCCTCGACAGCGTCGGCGGCGTCGTCGTCGAGCCCAACGACGCCCCACTGGACTCCCGGCACCTGGACATGGTCTATCGGGCGCTGACGATGACCGACAAGATCATCATGGGCAACGTCGTCACCGGAACAAACGCTGAGGACACCGTGGCTATGGGTGAGATGGTGTTCGGTGGTCGCGAGGCGATCGAGGAGACGCCTTTCTGCATCTCCTTGATCAACTGCAATTCCCCGTTGCGCTGGGACGATCGCATGCTCGACTCGCTGTTTGTCTATACGCAAGCCCGGCAACCGTGCATCGTCACTCCCTTCCTGTTGATGGGCGCGATGGCACCCGTCACCATTCCCGCCGCGTTGGCCCAACAGATCGCCGAGGCACTGTCCGGTGTTGCGCTTACCCAGCTGATCAATCCCGGCGCACCGGTGGTCTTCGGATCGTTCCTGTCCAACATCGACATGCAGTCCGGGTCACCACAGTTCGGAACACCCGAGTCGGGCATCGGCCTCCTCGCTACCGGACAGATCGCGCGACACTTCGGGTTGCCGTTCCGCGGCGGTGGCGGACTCAACTCCTCCCAGGTGCCCGATGCTCAAGCCGGCTACGAAGCGATGATGACGCTGATGCCGGCCTTCCTGTCCGGAACGAACTTCATCATGCACTCCGCCGGATGGCTCGAGGGAGGACTCGTCTCCAGCATGGAGAAGTTCGTGATCGATGTTCAGTTGCTCGAGATGCTGCAACACGAATTCACGCCACTGGAAATCGACGAGGCATCGATGGCTTTCGACGCTCACAGTGAAGTCGGCCATGGCGGTCACTTCCTTGGTGCGATGCACACCATGGAACGCTTCCGTGAGTGCTTCTACCGGCCGTTCTTGTCGAGTTCGGACAATTTCGAGCGCTGGACTCGCAATGGCTCGAAGGACACCGCGACTCGGGCCGCCGAGATCGCGGAGGCGAAGCTCGCCGAGTACGAAGAGCCGGAGATGGACGAGGGACTCAAGGAGCAACTGCAGGAGTTCGTGTCTCGGCGACGGACGGAACTCGGCGACTAACTCGCCTGCCGTTCAGCGCCTCGCCTTCTCACCATCTCGCCTTTTTGCCGAAAGCCGCCCCATGGCCTCGCCCGTCTTGCCAGACTCACGGTAGGAATTCGAGGGGAGAAACATGACCATCCACCACAGCCCGCTGCCCGACGTCGTCATTCCCGATGTGCCCATCACGGCGCACGTGCTCCGCGAGGCGGCCAGGGTCCCCGATCGCGCGGCCATCATCGATGGCCCGACCGGCCGCTCCTACACCTACGCACAGTTCGCCGGGGCCGTGGCGGCCTTTGCCGGAGGCTTGATGGCGCGCGGCATGGGGCCGGGAGACACGATCGCGCTGATGTCTCCGAACATCCCCGAGTTCGCCATCGTCTTTCACGGTGCGGCGACAGCCGGCGTCGCCGTCAGCACCATCAATCCGACCTACACGGCCGAGGAAGTCGCCTTTCAACTCCGCGACTCACAGTCCAGCATGCTGGTCACGATCGGAATGTTTGCCGAAACAGCCACCGCGGCCGCGCAGGAAGCCGGCGTCTCAGAGATATTCATCATCGGTGACGCTCCCGAGGGCATGCAACCCTTTACCGCCCTGATGGGTGAGCCCGCCGGCCAGGTGGATGTCGACCTCGACGAGCAGATCGTGGTTCTGCCGTACTCGTCGGGAACGACCGGATTCCCCAAGGGCGTCATGCTGTCTCACCAGAACCTGGTGGCGAACCTCGTCCAATGCGAGGACGCCCTGAATGTCCAGGACGGTGAGGTCGTTCTCGCAGTGTTGCCGTTCTTCCACATCTACGGCATGCAGGTGCTGATGAACTTCTTCCTCAGCAAGGGAGCGACGATCGTGACGGTCCCGCGCTTCGATCTCGAGCAAAGTCTCGGCTTGATTCAAGAGCACAAGATCACGCGGCTGTTTGCTGTCCCTCCGATCGTGCTGGCTCTCGCGAAGCACCCCGTGGTCGACACTTTCGATCTCTCCAGCCTCACGCAGGTCTTCTCCGGAGCCGCACCGCTCGGCGCAGAACTCGCCCAGGAGGCCTCCGACCGGATCAACTGCGAGGTAGTGCAGGGCTACGGAATGACCGAGTTGAGTCCGGTATCCCACGTCACCCGGATGGGCGGGTTCAAGCCCGGCACCTGTGGCGTCACCGTGGCGAACACCCAGTGTCGGATCGTGGACGTGGAGAACGGTGACGACCAGGACGTGGGCGGCGTCGGCGAGATGTGGGTGCGCGGACCGCAGGTGATGAAGGGGTACTTGAACAACCCCGAGGCAACCGCCCTCACGATCGACGACGACGGCTGGTTGCATACCGGCGATGTTGGCTTCATCGACGAGGACGGTCACCTCACCATCGTCGATCGGGTCAAGGAGTTGATCAAGTTCAAGGGATTCCAGATCGCGCCGGCCGAGCTCGAGGCGCTGCTGCTGACCCATCCGGCGATTGCCGATGCGGCCGTCATCGGTGTTCCCGACGACGAAGCCGGAGAACGGCCACGCGCCTTCATCGTCCTCAAGCCAGGACAAGACGCCAGCGCCGACGAGATCACCGCGTTCACCGCCGAACACGTGGCGACCTACAAGGTGGTGCACGACATCGTGTTCACCGAGGAGATCCCGAAGTCCGCGTCCGGCAAGATCCTGCGTCGCATGCTGCGCGACCAGTAGTCGTCTCGACCTCGGCGCACTCCGTCGGCGCGCTCTGAGGCGTCCCCAGGCACGAGTCATGCTCGACCGGCAGATACGAGGCAACATTTTTAGTTGAATATTGTATTATTTCGGAATTCCCGTCGTCAAACAAAGGTGTGTAAATCCATGACCGATCCGGTGATCATCGTCGGTGCCGGCCTCGGCGGGCTTCGTGCGGCCGAGTCACTGCGCGCCGCCGGCTATCGGGAGGGCATCGTCGTCATCGGAGACGAGCCGCACCTCCCCTACAACCGCCCGCCCCTATCCAAGGAAGCACTCGCGGGCGGTGTCCGCGTCGAGGACCTGCACTTTCGCCGCCGGGAGGCGATCGCCGATGTCGAGTGGCGCCTAGGTGTCCCCGTGGTCGCCAGTGATCTCACCGCGCGCACGGTGACGCTGGCCGATGGACAGACGTTGCCCTTCCGAGGCCTGGTCATCGCGTCGGGAATCCGTCCGCGCCAACTACCCATCCCCGGCCCGGAGGCGGGACGCGTCCTGTTGCGAAACGCCGACGACGCCTCCCACCTGCGCGACCGACTCGTCTCGGGTCAACGCCTCGCGATCCTGGGTTCCGGCTTCATCGGATGCGAGGTCGCCGCGACCGCTCGCGCAATCGGAGTGGAGGTCGACGTCATCGCCCTAGACGACGAGCCGATGATCCGGCCCCTGGGATCAGACCTCGGTGCGGCCATGAAGCGTCATCACGAAAAGCACGGAGTTCGGTTCCATCTCGGGCGCACGATCACCGAGTTCCTGGGCGTCGACGAGATCACCGGCGTGCGTCTGGACGACGGTGCCGACGTGCCCGCGACGGTGGTTCTCGAAGCGGTCGGCTCGGTGCCGAATACCGAGTGGCTCGAGGGCAACGGCCTCGACCTCTCAGACGGGGTTCTCGTGGACGAATCACTCCTGGTCGTCGATAGCCCGGCACCGGCAGTTGCCGTCGGTGACGTCGCTCGACACCCCAATGCACTGTTTCCGTTCGGACCCTCTCGCATCGAGCACTGGAACATGCCGACGGAGTTGGGTAAGCACGCCGGCACCACACTCGCGAAGGTGCTCGATGAACCGGACGTGATAGCCACTCCCGAGCCGTTCTCAGCACTGCCCTCGTTCTGGAGCGATCAGTACGACGTCTCCTTGCAGTCCTTCGGGATGCCCGGTCTGGGCACGCCAACCGTCGTCGAGGGAGAGCTCGACGGGGCGTGCATCGTGGAATATCACCGCAGCGACGAGCTCGTCGGTGTGGTCGGCGTCAACCGCAGCAAGGATCTAATGCCCTACCGCACGCAGATGTTGGCCCGTCAACCTTGACCAAACCGTGACGAAACAGGGAACCGTTCCCACCGTTCATGGCGTCTAAACGGCGTGAAGAGGTCACTCGTCTCGCTCGCCACGGCAGGTGTATTAGCCGTGACGGGCATTGGCGTCCTGTCGGGCTGCGGCAACAACGTAGCGACGCCAGCATTCGAAGACGCTCCCTACAGCGACGAGATGACCGCTGAGGCGCCGGAACTCGCGAGCGAGATGAACATGGACGCCGCTGGCGCGGACTCCCAGGCAGATCAGCAGATCATCCGCACCGCCTACGTGTCTGTTGATGTCGACGATGTCGCCACCGGAGTCTCCGCGATCGCTGACCTGACAGCAGATTTCGAGGGCCAACTGCAGAGCCAGAGCGTCCAAGGAACCGGTGAAGACTCCAGCGCCAACATGACCGTCCGGGTGCCGGCGTCGAATCTGGATGCGCTTCTGGCGTCCATCGACACCCTCGGTGAGGTCACGAGCAGCAGCGTGGACGCGCAAGACGTCGCGGTCGAGGTCATCGACCTCGAAGCGCGGATCACGACCCTCGAAGAGTCCATCAACAGACTCCGCGACTTACAAAGCCAGGCAGCGTCGGTGGCCGATCTGGTCACGGTCGAATCTGAGCTTTCCGCGCGCCAAGCCGAACTCGAATCCCTGACCGCTCGCCGCGATTACCTGATGCGGCAGGTGGAGATGTCCACGGCCTACATCTCTTTGACCAGCACAACGACCGGCCCCGGCGTCACCCCTGACTTTCTTGGTGGCCTGGAGCGCGGCTGGAACTCCCTTATTTCCCTCGCCGCAGGTCTCATCACACTCGGGGGCTTCCTGACGCCGTATCTCCTCATTGCCGGAGCGATCACGGCTATCGTGCTCATCATCGTCGCCCTCTCGCGTCGCGATCGAAAGGAAAAATCATGAAGCTCACGGCCCCCCGCGTGACGGCACTGGCTGCCAGTGCGTTCATCGGCTGCGCCCTGCTAGCCGGGTGCTCGTCCTCCGACGACGCTTCCGCCGACTGTTCGATTGTGGAGGAAGGTTTGGACCCGGACATCACCCAAGAGCAGATTGACTTCGCCTGCGATCTCACCGCGGACCCGCTTCCGCAAGACGAGGCCACTGCGAAGATCGAGGACGCCGGATACGACTGGCGCATCGGTGTCATCGATGGAGAGCCTCAAGCAGTCACCATGGACTACCGAATCGATCGACTGACGCTGACCGTCGACGACGGGCTGGTGACCGACGGCATGTGGGGCTAGATCCTTCTTTGTCTCGACGCCGACTAGTCCCGACGCCGTCCAGTCGTGACGCCGTCTAGTCTCGAGGCCGGCCACCGAACGGGCCACCACGCTGTCGCTCATCGGTCTGCGATGTCTGTGGTCCATCGGCGGGGGGCGGTGCGCTTGCTCGGCCGATACCGATGCCGACGAGCACCCCGATCAACACCAGAAGCACACCGATCAAGATTGATGTAGACCTAGCGCGCGTCTTCTTTCCTCGCTTGGCGAGAAGCGATGAGAGATCATCGCTCGGTTGCGCGGCATTCTCTGCCGATACGTCGTCACTCATGTCGCAATGCCTCGATCGGGCGTAAGGATGCCGCTCGCTTGGCCGGGTAACTGCCGAAGAACAAACCGATCGCCACGCTGATCACGTACGCCCCAACGACCGATACCGGGACCACGGAAGGGGAAATACCGGCGATCTCTACCTGGGCAACCAGGAGGGCCAGGCCCAGGCCGGCCGTGGCGCCGAACAGCGAGAGCACCGTCGCTTCCAGCAAAAACTGCAGGAGGATGAAGCGCCGGGACGCTCCGATTGCTTTGCGGATGCCGATCTCGCGCGTTCTCTCGGTAACTGAGACGAGCATGATGTTCGTGATACCGATGCCACCGACCAGCAAACTGATGGCGCCGACCGCCCCGAGGAGCGCCGTGAAGATTCCCAACGCCGTGTTCGCGGTGTCCAACAGGCTCGCCTGATTAAAGACCTCGAAGTCCCGCGTGCCTTCGGTGGTTCCGTGTCGCTCATCGAGAATCGCGATCGCTTGCTCTTCGGCCTCGTCTGTCGTCTCCGACGACGATGCCTGGACAGAGATAGCCGACACTTCCCCGTACCCAGTGATCGAGTTCTCCACCGCCGACAAGGGAGCGATCACGACATCGTCCGGATTAGCGAACGCCCCTCCCTTCTCCGCCTGCACGCCGACGACAGTGAACGGGACACCGTTGCAGGCAATCTGACGTCCAAGCGGATCAGATTCCGGGAACAGGCTTTCGGCCACCGTTGATCCGATGACGGTAATTCTTCGAGCGGATAGTTCATCGGCATTATTGAAATATGCACCGGCCGACACGGGTGAGTTGTTGATAGAGAAAAAGGAAGGCCAGGTCCCCACTATTTGCGTCGAGTGACTTCGGTCCTCGCTGGTGCACGTGACCGCCGTGCGTCTCTCGGGCGCAGCTCCGGCGATGTCGGGGGCCCGAACCGGATCGTTCAACGCGATCGCATCGTCCACCGTCAACTCTTGGACCGATGGGTTGACGATCTCGCCATCCCGGTTGGGGTTCTCCGGCGTCACATACAGCAGATTGCTTCCCAAAGACTGGATGCTGGAGGTCACCGAGTTGGAGGCTCCCTGCCCGAAGGCGACGAGGATGATCACCGCCGCAACACCGATCATGATGCCCAGCGTGGTCAGGATCGAGCGGAGTCGGTTGGCGAGAATGGCTTGCCAACCACTGCGGAGAGCCTCAATGAAGATCATCGGGCAGCCGCCAAGACATCGGATTCGACCTTGCCATCTCGCAGGGTGACCACCCGGCCGGCGCGTTCCGCCACGTCGTCCTCATGCGTGATGATCACGATCGTCTTTCCTTCGGCGTGAATGTCATCGAGAAGGTCCAGAACGTCTGCTGTCGATCGAGAGTCGAGGTTGCCGGTCGGCTCATCGGCCAGCATGAGCGAGGGTTCCATCGCCAGGGCACGAGCAACCGCGACACGTTGCTGCTGTCCACCGGACAATTCGTTGGGTTGATGATGAGAGCGATCAGCAAGGCCAACCTTCGCGAGAGCATCCAGCGCTCGTCGACGCCGTTCGGATCGACGCACCCCCCGATACATCAGCGGCAACTCCACGTTCGATGCCGCGCTCATCCGCGGTATCAGGTTGAACGCCTGGAAGATGAACCCGATTCGTCGATTGCGCACCAGAGAGAGGGCGTCGTCGTCAAGATCCCCGATATCCACGCCGTCGATTTTGTATGTTCCCGACGTCGCAACGTCGAGAGCTCCGATGATGTTCATCACCGTCGATTTCCCGGATCCCGATGCGCCCATGATCGCGACGTACTCCCCGGGCTCCACGGTGAGAGAGATTCCATCGACAGCGCGCACCTCGGCCTCACCTTGGCCGTAGACCTTGGTGATGTCGTGCATCTCGACGACTGCGGTCACGAATCGTCACCTTCGCCAAAGGGGCCGTCGTTGGACTCCGATCCAGGAACCCCTCCGTCGGGGAACGACACATCATCGGCTGACGGGATCACCAGAACGTCTCCTTCTTCGACGCCGGCGGTGATCTCCACTCCGGCGTCTCCTTGCAGACCGAGAGCGACCTGCACCTTGTCGGTCGATGTCTCCGCTCCGTCCGTTCGCTGAACAAGGACGGCAGCAAGATCATCGGTCCCCGTAACGGCGCTTTGCGGGACCACCAGCACGTCGATCGCCTCATCGACCAGGACCGACACCGACGCTGTCATGCCTTCGCGCACGGTCGTCGGGGCGTCGATCACCTGCACCCGGACTCCGTAGGTGATCAAGCCGGAGGTGCTCGTGGTTCCCACCGGGTCGATTGACACGACGGTTCCTTCGCCACGCTCTCCGGCCAACGCGTCAAAGGTGATCGTGGCTGGCGAGCCCACAACGATCTTGGCTGCGTCGGACTCGGCGAAGTTCGCGACAACCTCGATCGGGCCATCGGGTAACACGGTGATCCCACCTTGCGCGCCTGATGCGGTGGTCACCTCGCCAACGACATACGGCACGGAGCCGATAACCCCATCGACCGGCGCAACAAGCCGAGTGTCATCCACCGCTTGCTGGGCAACCTCGACCGCCACTTCGGCTGATTCGATGGCCGCCTGCGCGGCTGTCAGTTCCGCACCGTCGGACAGTTGCACCGTTTCCTGCGACGCCAGAGCCGACGTCAACGAGGCGCGGGCGGCCGAGACGGACTGCTCACCAGCGACCTTGCCTTGCCGGTAGACACGCTCTGCGGTCTCGAGTGCCTGACGGGCGTTGCGGACGGCGTCGTTTCCAGCCTTTCGCAATTCTGTTTGGGCTTGCTGCAGGGCCACGTTGGCACTCGCCAAACTCAACGACGCTGTTTGTTGGGCCTGCTGGTCCACGAGAAGCCCGGTCGTTCGAGCCCGAACGGCGGAGTCGTAGGCCTGCCGTGCCGCGAGTGTGGCGGTCTGGGCGCTGGTGCAGGCGGCCGTCTCCGAGCCGGCACCTTCGCAGGCGCTGTTCTCCTGGTTCTGGCGTTGGGTGAGGGATTCCCCAGCCTGGTTAACGGCTACGTCGTAGCCGATCGCATTGTTGGCTGCGTTCTCTACCGACGAGTCGAAGGCCCGCTGCGCGGAGTCAACGCTTGCCTGGGCGCTGCGCAACTGCGCCTGCGCCGACGGGTTAGGACACAGCGCGCTTGTCGGATCGAGGCAGGATTCGTCCCACAGGTCTTGGGCAACGGTCAACGATTCCTCAGCCTGTTCCACAGCCAACTTGTTCCGCTTGTTCGTCTGCTTAGCGACTCGCGACGCGTCGGACAAGGCGGCACTCGCGGAGGCGACCGAGGCGTTACTCGACGCAGATGTTTGCACGGCTTGCGCCAATGTCGACTCGGCGGCCGCCAACTGCTGGCGGGCCGCCGTATCGTCCACGGTGGCGACCACGTCGCCTGCGGACACCACGTCCCCGGCTGCGACATCGACCGACGTAACAGTCCCGGGCGTCGCGAAAGTGAGGTCGACAACACCGGACCGCTCGACCGTGCCACTCGCGGTGACGGTCGCGGTCACGTCTCCACGGGCGACAGTGACGGTTCGCTGCTCGGGGGCCTGCGAGGACGGTCGCAGGGACACCACGATCAGCCCCAGAACGGCAGCGATGGCAACTCCGATACCCACGTTCACCCACAGGGTGCGTCGTCTCATGGCTAGAGCCTGCCGGAGACCTGTTGTCGCGTCATATCGAGGCTGTTCGAGTCTTGTAAATCCCGCAGGTCAGGCATAGTCGAATCAGATACCGATAAGGGTGCGCAGGTGTCGCGGCGCCGGGGATCCATGGCTGAGCATCAAGTCGTGAACCTGCCGGTCAGACCAGTCCGGGTGCACGACTCGAAGATCGTTCGCGATACTCCGGACCGCTTGGTAGCCCACGAAATAGGTCGGCAGTTGTCCCGCGGTCAGCAGGG
>WLWE01002630.1_pt1 | contig 11279 bp, 8 predicted proteins | sample 6718301 | NCBI WGS metagenome assembly WLWE01 (sample SAMN12718691, study PRJNA515312) | sponge metagenome | isolation source: marine sponge | host: Mycale hentscheli | place: New Zealand: South Island, Marlborough, Capsize Point | collected 2003-05-01 | reverse complement strand
GATGAAAAACACACAGCCAGTGCCACCTCCACTTTAGACGTTATTTGGATCCTGTACGACCGGATCTTAAATATCAGCCCAACTTCTACTGACGACCCGCGGCGCGATCGCTTTTTGCTCTCTAAGGGGCACGGTCCAATGGCTTATTACGCGGTCCTATGTGCCAAAGGTTTTTTCCCGGAAAGCTGGTTGGATTCTTTTGGCGCTCTCCATTCTCCACTGGGTCAACACCCTGATCGGACGCTCATCCCCGGGGTGGAGATATCTTCAGGATCTCTGGGGCACGGGCTACCCATAGCGCTAGGGTTGGCACTGGCGCTAAACGCGTCCAATAACCCATCTAGTGTTTATGTTCTGCTCGGTGATGGAGAACTGGACGAGGGGTCCAATCATGAAGCCATCGCGCTAGCCGGGCGGCTTAAGCCTGCCAGTTTGACGGCTATCGTCATCGACAACAACTCCGCCGCGCACGGTTGGCCGGGCGGCATAGCGGGCCGCTTCGAAGTGGAGGGATGGCACGCGAGCACTATTGATGGACGGGATCACGAAGCTATAACAAACGCGCTTTCTTCACACCCAATCGGGCCCAAAGTAGTAGTCGCGCAGACGCAGGCCAAATACTCATGACCAATATATCCATAACCAATGCAACGATGCGCGAATGTTTTACCGCCACCGCGTCCGCGCTATTGGAAGAAGACAACCGTATCGCTTTGTTGTTTGCCGATATAGGCACCGATCGTTTTGCTCCGCACATCTTCAGTCAATACGGGCATAGAGTGGTCAACGCCGGTATTCGCGAGCAAACCTTAATCGGCATGGCGGCAGGTTATGCCTTGGCGGGATTTAGGCCGATTGCGCACTCGTACGCACCGTTCTTGGTGGAGCGCGCGTATGAGCAGTTAAAACTCGATCTCAATCATCAAGACGTGGGCGCCATACTGGTCTCGGTTGGCGCCAGTTATGACTGGGCCGCGGGCGGGTACAGCCATCACGCACCAGCCGATGTCGGCCTGATAGCGCTATTGCCCGGATGGCGGATATACGTGCCGGGCCATGTGGATGAAGTGCAAGCCCAGTTACGCCGTGCGGCGGCCAGCGATGAGCGGGTGTACATCCGTCTGTCCGAGGCGATGAACGGCGAGGGCTTCACCCGCCAGGGTGATGCGATGCAAGTGGTGCGCGCTGATCGCGCTGCTATGGCGAGTGTGATCGCCGTAGGTCCTATGCTCGGGCCCGTGCTGAGCGCGGCGGCTGATCTGCCGGTGAATATCTTGTACACCAATACGGTGAGACCATTTGACGCGGCAACCGTACAAGCTATTTGCCGCACCATGGATGTCGTTCTAGTGGAGCCCTATGCGCAAGGCACTTGCGTCGCTGAGTTGAGCGAGGCGATGAGTGATCGGCCCGTTCGCATCCATGCCATCGGCGTACCGCGCGAGGAGTTGCGTCAATACGGCGAGCGGGCCGAACACGATGCGGCCCATGGTCTCGATGCAGCCGGTTTGCACCGGCGGTTGGCAGCGGTGTGCTACGGGGTAGGTGCTTGAGTGTGTCCCCGGTTTACGAGGCTTGGCTTAACGTTACGATGCGTGAGTAAAAGCGCCACGGCGGCAATCAGCGCGTGTGCACGCTGATTGCCGGTGTGTTCTACGGGCGTGAGTCCAACGGTAGTCTCGCGCTGGCTTGTCCAGCCTCTAAAAGCCGCCCGCTAGCGGCGGTGGCAGCGGCTTGATGCTGAGCAGCCACCAGTCTAGCCGGTTACCTAGATGCAGTTGTCACTAGCGTGACAGGGCGCGTTCACAAGCTTGTTGGATGAGATCATCGGCGGCAGCGGCAGAGCCGGCCAAACCTAAGCTTGAATCGTGCGTGCTTGAATTGTTGGGGGGATGAGGCCATGGGCAACACAGAGCATCGGCTGTTAAGTTCTATTGAACCACGGGAGGGGAAAATTTATTCGCCGAATGTAGGGCGCCGCTAAAAATAGTCATTGTTTCGTGAGTGCAAGGAAGCACCGCGCGCAGAACCGCAGTGTATGGGTGATACCTGATGATTCGAGCACGGCGCTGACGCCGCAATCGCGAAACAAGTGCATTTTTAGAGGTGCCCTGTAGAATGAATCCGGTCCTAAGCGTGTCTACAGATCCGGGATGCCGATGCTTGGCATAACCCGATCTATCCGACAACACCGCCGTTCCAATCGATAGGAGTGAATATGCGCAAACCCATTGTTGCTGCTCTCAGTGCAGCCCTTATTGCCGGCGCGGCCCAAGCGGGCGACACGCCGACCCCGGAAGGCGCCAAGGTTTATTTTATCAGCCCACAGGATGGGGCTGAGGTGAGCAGTCCGGTCAAGGTCGTATTCGGGCTAACCGGGATGGGCGTCGCGCCGGCGGGCACGGTCAACGACAAGACAGGACATCATCATCTTATTATCGATGCCGATTTACCCGATCCGGATCTGCCGATCCCGGTTAGCGAAAACTACCGGCATTTCGGCGGTGGCCAGACCGAAACGATGGTGAAGCTGGCGCCGGGTAAACATACGTTGCAATTATTGGTGGGGGACTTCAAGCACGTACCACACACCGAGCCGGTAGCCTCCAAGCGCATCACCGTCACCGTCAAATAAACCGCCGAACATAAATACGCCGGTTGTTTGGCACACGTGGGCCGCCGGTCATGTGGCCGGCGGCGCTGTATTGGCATTTACTTCATGCAACCGCCGCGTTATTATCCCACGCCTTACGGCTGTGCGATCTAACAGCCAAAGGGCGCCGCTAAAAATAGTCACACTAAAAATAGTCATTGTTTCGTGAGTGCAAGGAAGCACCGCGCGCGCAACCGCAGTGTATAGGTCATACCTGAGGATTCGAGCACGGAACTGACGCCGCACTCGCGGAAAAAGTGCATTTTTTAAGGTGCCCTAATTTCAATGGTGGGCGTAGCTCAGTTGGTAGAGCCCCGGTTTGTGGTACCGGTCGTCGTGGGTTCAAGTCCCATCGCTCACCCCATTTCACTGTTCAATGATTCCCAGCCTGGGCGATTTCAGCCGGGCGACTCATCACCTGGTACCGCTGCCGGGAGTGTGCCCTGCCGGGAGTGTGCCCTGCCGGGAGTGCGCCGTGGTGAAGGGCACTGTGATGATCAACCGTTGCAATCGCGGTCAATGCAATCCGGTGATAATCACGTTAAGGGATGTGTGGTCGAAAAATGCTGCATAGGGAAGCCGTTTCAGGTGCGCTCGAAGCAGTCATGGTCCGGATGGCGCAGGGCAAAGAGTCTGTGACACGAGTCCTCAGCTTGCGGGTTGTTTCGTGAGCGAATTGTGCTTAATGTTCTCTGTATGGCCGAGGCACCAAGTATAAGAGTTTCTAGGCATCAAAAGACCGTTAAGCGCATATTGCCGCTGGCGGCGCCACCTCTTGCCGGCCGCCTAGTAGCTGGCTACAACATCGAGCGGACTATAGAAAGCAACGAGCTTGGCGTCAGTTACGCCGGTACCGATCGGGCGAGCGGTGAGGCGGTGGTGATTAAGGAGTTTTTTCCGGTCCGGCTAGCGCGGCGCGCGCCCAACGCAGAGGTTGTCGCGGTTGAGGCGGCGGCGGCCGAGTTTGACCACGCTTTGAAGCGCTTTATCGTGCAAGGCGAGTTACTCTGTGGCGTTGAGCATCCCCATTTGGTCCGTGGTCGAGGCGTGGTGCAGGAGTGGGGCACGGCTTATTGGGTGATGGACTATGTCCATGGCCAACGTTTGTCGCAAGCTTTTCCTCTGATGCGCATGACCAGTGAACAGCAGTTGCAAGGCTTGGCCCACGCTGTGGGTGGGGCACTGGAAGCGATACACGGGCGGGGCATTGTGCACGGCGGGGTCCATCCCGAACACATCATGCTGCGCACCGGCGATTCCTCCGTAGTGCTTGATCTGGCCTACGCAAGACCCATGGTGATGCGGCCTGAAGAGTTGCATCCCATTCGCTTGCCGATTAGCTATCTGCCCGTTGAGATGATTGAGGGGGAGATGATTAAGGGGGAGTTGACTAAGGGGGAGATGACTAAGGGAGAGATGACCGAGGGGGAACTGATCAGGGGCGATACGCTTAACGGTGAAGCCCATGACAGTGCGAACATGGGTCCATGGACGGATATTTATGGGCTAGGTGCCACCCTGTACCGCGCCGTTACCGGCGAACTACCTGTTCCCGCGCTGACCCGCGCGAGGCTTCGCGCTGCTGGCGCAGGCGATCCGTTGAAATCCGCTGTTGAGGTAAGCGCTGGTCTTTACAGCAGGCGCTTTTTGCGGGCCATTGATGCGGCTCTGGCACTAGAGCCGGAGCGGCGCCCTAGCCATATCTCCAAGTGGCGCAATGCGCTGGAACGCGGCGTACCTGGTGAGGAGCCCATCTGCTTTGATGCGGCATCGTCTGGACGGGTAGCCGGTGCCGAGCTGGGAGCCACCGAAGCGGCCAGTGCCGGTTTAGAGTTGAGTGCCGGTTTAGAGTTAGATGAGGCGTTCCTGGATGCGTCTCGCCATAAGCCAAAAGCGGATAGCCCGCCACCCCTGCCCCAAGCGGTCGAGGCTAAGCCCCGGCACTCACTGCCCATACGCTGGCGGTTGGCCGCCGGATTCGCCGGGGTTGTGGGCGCTGCCGGTGTGCTTTGGGCATGGCATTCCGAGCCACTGAGTACGCCGCTTGGTATCGAAGCGGTTGCTGCGGTGGCTAAAATCGCTGAGCCGCAGCGTGTGGTGCCCGCGCCCATAGCGCCGCCTACGGTGTCTACAACACAGCCCACACCCGCGCGAACGGGGCAACTGGTGAGCGAAACGCGTGTTCTCAAGGCCGAAGAACCACCGGCGGTGGCCGATTGGGCGCCGGTACTTTCTACCGCTGTGCCGGCGGCGCCAACCGCAACTGATGCCGGCGCCGCCCCGCTAGCCGTGACGGCCACTACCCGCGATGAGACGGTGGCGGTGGATGAGACGGTGGCGATGGATGAGACACTGGCGGTGCCGGCGGCCGCGGAAGCGCCGCCGTTGAGCCCGCAGGTAGCGGCGGAAGTGGCCGCTTTGCTGAAGGCGGCCAAGGTGGACTTCGCAGCGCGCCGGTTAACGTCGCCAAAAAGCACAAACGCCCATCAGCGCTACTTGCGCGTGCTTGCGTTGGATCCTATGAACGCGGCGGCGCAAGCGGGGCTTAAAGCCATCGTTTCGCGGTATTTGAAGTGGGCCGAGCGCGCCGCCCGTCGCGGGGACAAACAGCGCATGAAGCGTATGCTGCGACGGGCCAGCGGCGTCTTGCCTGATGACCAGAAACTCCTGGCTGCCCGCGAGAGGCTGCTGCCGCGCGGCTAGCGGGCGGCTAAAGATACCGTCCGCTCGGTGTGTCTGAATCGCGTTGCGGCTAGACCGGCGTAGACCGCGCCGCGTGCCATTAAACTATCGTGTGTCCCGCTTTCAACGGCGCGTCCGGCATCCATCACAACGATGCGATCGGCGCGGCGCACTGTCTCCAGGCGGTGGGTGATGATGAGTGTCGTGCGCCCTAGCATTAGAGCATCGAGCGCTCTTCTTACCGCGAATTCAGTTGGCGCATCCAACGCCGAGGTGGCTTCGTCCAACAGCAGTATGGCCGGATCGCGCAAAATCGCCCGGGCGATGGCGATGCGCTGGCATTGGCCGCCGGAGAGGCGGGTGCCGCGTTCACCTAGTGCAGTGGCAAACCCATCGGGCAAGGCTTCTATAAAAGCCATGGCCCCAGCGGCTTGGGCGGCGGCGTAAACGTCGGCATCGGTGGCCTCGGGCCGGCCATAGCGGATATTCGCCAGAACAGATTCCGCGAACAGTACCGTGTCTTGCGGCACCAAAGCCATGCGCTGTCTGAAGCTGGCCGGTTTCAGGGTGCGCAGGTCGGCGCCATCGACGGTGATCACGCCGCTCGCCGGATCGTAAAAGCGCAGCAGGAGTTGGATGACGGTGCTCTTGCCGGCACCGGATGCGCCCACCAGGGCGACGGTTTCACCGGGTTCCACGGTCAGTGAAAACCGCTCTAGGGCATTGACTGCGGATCTTGCCGGATAAGCGAAAGTGACGCCGTGAAGCGCGAATGCGCCCCTGACCGGCGGTGGCGGCGCTGGCACTCTAGGCGTTTGCGTATCCGGGGTGGCGTGCAGCAAGCCTATCACCCGTTCCATCGCTCCGGCGGCCCGCTGCATCTCACCCCACATTTCACTCAGCGAGGCGACGGCGCCGGCGACCATAACGGCATACAGTAGAAACTGGCCCAACTCTCCGGGGCTCATATGACCGGCGACGACGTCGCGGGCACCCAGCCACAACACCACGACGACGGCGCCGAAAGCGATGATGATCGCGCCGGCGGTCAAGTACGCCCTCGCTCTGATGCGCGCGGCAGCGGCCTCGAAGGCGTGGACGATGGCTTGGGCAAAGCGCTGGGTGTGCACGGCTTCCAAGCCGTACGCCTGAACTGTTTGTATGGCGCTTATGGTCTCGCCGGCGATGCCGCCGGTGTCGGCCACCCGGTCTTGGGTACGTTTGGACAGGCGGCGCACGTGGCGGCCATAGATGAACAAAGGGATCAAGACGGCGGGGATCAGGCCGGCGATGTAGGCGGTCAGGACCGGGCTGGTGACGGCTAACATGACCAGGCCGCCGGCCATCATCATGGCACTGCGAAGGGCGATGGACAGATTCACACCGGCCATGGATTGGACCAAGGTGGTGTCGGTATTGAGCCGGGACAAGACTTCGCCGGTACGGTGCGTGTCGAAAAAACGGGGGCTCAGGGTCAATACGTGGCGGTAAACATCATTGCGCAAATCCGCCACCACCCGCTCGCCCAGCCATGTCACCAGGTAATAACGCACGGCGCCGAAGATGGCCGCCAAAACGGCGAGGCCAAAGAGAATGATGAAATGCCGATCGACAGACGCTGCGCTCTCAGCCAACAGGCCGCGATCGATGACGACGCCAACCGCTGCCGGCATCGACAGCATCAGGACTGCTGCCAGCAATAACGCGGTGAGGGCATAAGCGGCGGTCGCCGCATGGGGGCGCACATAGGGCCGAAGGGCCGCCAGTGGGCGCAATTTGTGCAGGGTGGATGCTGCCAAGGAGTTGCTGCTCGCTATGCTTGGTGGGACGAGGGTTCCTGCCGATGGTTACCGGCCCGTTCTGCATCTGAGGAAGGCCGGCGCAGGTGTATGATAAGAGCCAGTGTATCTTTTACCGCTGCAACAGAAGATCAAGACCGATGGGATCGACCACTTCGCCATTGTCTCCAGCATCGCCAATACTCGCTTCCTCTTCCCCTCCACGGCCGCCTGCTACATCGCCACCCCCGGCATCGTTACCCGCTATCTCAGTACAGCGGGCAGCGCGCTTGGACGGCATCGAGTTGTCCTCGATCGTGCGCATTCAGGAACGGGCTAACGAACTGCGCGCCCAGGGCGTGGACATTATCGGGCTAGGCACCGGCGAGCCGGACTTCGATACGCCCGAGCATATCAAAGATGCGGCTCACGCGGCGGCCCGTGCCGGCCTTACTAAATATCCGCCGACGGCAGGTACCGGCGAATTGAAGTGCGCCATCCGGGAAAAGCTCGCCCGGGAGAACGGCTTCGACTACGCGGCTGATGAGATCATCGTCTCCAGCGGCGCTAAACAGGTGCTCTTCAATGCCTTCATGGCGACCTTGAACCCGGGTGATGAAGTGATCGTCCCGGCGCCGTATTGGGGGGTATACAAAGACATCGTCCGGATCTGCGGCGGCGTGCCCAAGGTATTGCTCAGCGGCGCGGATAGCGGCTTCAGGGTGAGTGCCGCGGCCATCGAAGAGGCGATCACGCCACGTACCCGGTGGCTCGTGTTAAACGCACCCAGCAATCCGTCCGGGGCGGCTTATGGCGCCGCCGACCTAGGTGGCATTGTAGGCGTGCTCGATCGCCACCGGCACGTCTGGTTACTGTCGGACGATATCTATGAGCACATCGTCTATGAGCCCGGCGCTTATGCGCACGCATTGGATTTAAATCCGGATCTGGGTGGCCGCACTTTGCTCGTCAACGGCGTCTCCAAAGCTTATGCGATGACGGGTTGGCGCATCGGTTACGGCGCCGGTCCGGCCGCACTGATCGGGGCGATGGTGGCGGTGCAAGGCCACATCACATCCGGAGCCAGTTCCATCGGCCAGGCCGCGGCTGTAGCAGCGCTGAATGGCCCGCAAGATCATATCCCCGAATGGCGCGATGCTTTTAGGCGACGCCGCGATAGGGTGGTCTCGTTGCTCAATCAAGCCGAGGGGATAGAGTGCTTGTCACCGGAGGGCGCGTTTTACGTGTTTCCCTCGTGCGCGGGCACCAATGGCAAGAAGACGCCGGATGGCAAGGTGTTGTCATCGGATGTGGATTTTTGTCAGTACCTCCTGGACGCGGTGGGTGTTGCCACCGTTCCCGGTAGCGATTTCGGGGTGGGCGATCATTTCCGCATCTCTTATGCCTATGCGCAGGCGTCTTTGCACGAAGCGTGTACCCGCATCATGCGCGCCTGTGGCGCGTTGTCATGAGCGGGTTCGGCATCGGCCAACCGGCCCCGCGCACCGAGGATCTGCGGTTTTCAACCGGCGCTGGACGATGCGGGTTACGAGCTGAACCCATTACTGGTGTCCCAGTGTGTATTTGGCTCCCATAAACAGCGTGTTGGTGGGGGCGCAAGCAGCTTTGACCTGGCGAGGGTACACTTCGCGCTGGCAACCCTCACCGCAGGATAAACGCAATGGCTCTGGCCGCCGGGATCGGATTGATGGCGTTTCCATTCAAGACTATGCGCGCTTTTTGGCGTTGGGTCGATCTGTGCGAGCAGGGGGGCATTGATTCCATCTGGCAGACCGACCGGCTGGTATCCGCCGTGCCCATGCTCGATTGCATGAGCGTAATGGCGGCACTGGCCGGCGCCACCAAACAGATCAAGTTCGGTATGAACGTGCTCTCCTTGGGTTACCGTGAGCCGCTCGAAGTGGCTAAGCAGTGCGCCACCATCGATGCGCTGAGCGAGGGGCGTTTGCTGCCGGCTTTCGGCATCGGCAGCCCGCTCAGTCCCGATTGGCGAGCGCTGGGGCGAGAGGGCGAGGGCCGCGGTAAGCGCACCGACGAGGCGCTCGCGCTGATCCGCCGGTTATGGGCGGGGGAGCGGGTCGATTTCGACGGTGAGTTTTTTCACTACCGCGATGCACACATCGCCCCATTGCCAGCTCAGGCCGAACTGCCGCTGTGGTACGGCGGCAATAACAAAGCATCCATACGCCGCACCGCGCGGTTCGCCAGCGGTTGGCTGGGTGGTCCCGAAGGCCCGCAGGAGGCGGCTGGAGTGGTGCGCGATATCCGTGCCGCCTGTAAGGAGCAGGGCACTTGCATTGCGGACGATCATTACGGCGCGGGTTTTTTCTACCGTTTCGGCGCCGCTGACGAACCGGTGGTGCAAGCGCATCTGCGCGCGGCGCGGGCACGGCGCCCAAAGCGCGATCCACGCGATACTTTTGTCGCCGGCGGCAGCGCGCAGATGATGCAGCGCGTTCAAGAGTATGTGGATGGCGGTGTGACCAAGTTCGTCCTGCGTCCGGTTGGCGCTGACGATGATGATTTGATGAAACAAACGCGCTTGATGATCGAGTCGCTGCTGCCGGCGATCGATGCTCTGAACAAGCGCGCGGCAGCCTGAAAACGGAGGCCTTATGCAGCACGAAAAACAAGTGGCACTCATCCGCTCACTGCACGAGCACATCGATCGCAGTGAGACGTGTTTGAGCGAAGACGTCACCCGCATTCCAGTGCAGACCTACACCTCGGCCTCGCGCTTGGCCGCCGAACGGGACGTTTTGTTCGGTGCTTATCCGTTGGTGATGGCGCTCAGTCATGAGCTTCCGGAGCCAGGCACATTCATCACCCATGACCGTGCCGGCGTACCCGTGCTGGTGGCGCGTGGAGCCGATGGCGCCGCCCGGGCTTTTTTGAACGTGTGCCGCCACCGGGGCGCGAAAGTGGCCACGCAAGCATCCGGCTGTGTGCGCAAGCTTTTCTCCTGCCCCTATCACGGTTGGAGCTACGGCCTGGACGGGGCGTTGATTCATATTCCCAACGAAGCGGCTTTTACAGGCGTGGATAAAGCCTGTCATGGGTTGAAAGCACTCCCTACGGTAGAGCGCCACGGCATGGTGTGGGTGAGCTTGAACGCTGATGCAAAGCCCTATGTGGCAGGCTTCCTAGGTGACTTGGACAGTGAGCTGGCGGCGTATGAATTGCCGGCTTACCACTTATACGAGACCCGCATCATAGAGCAGCCGTTCAACTGGAAAATCGCCATCGATACGTTTCTGGAGCCGTATCATTTCGGTTTGTTGCACCGCAACAGCATCGCGCCCTTATTCATTCATGACATGTGCCTGGTGGATAACTTCGGGCCGCATATCCGTGAAGTGTTCCCGCGTAAGAGCGTCGAGCTATTGCGCGATCGGCCGCATAGCGAATGGAATCTGCCGGAGCACTCCGCCATCGTGTACGTGCTATTCCCGAACACTGTCTGGGTGATGCAAATCGATCATGTGGAGCTGTGGCGTATCTACCCGGATGCCAATGATCCGGCGCGCTGTTCGATGACGATGGATTTCTTGATCCCCGAGCCGGCGGCATCTGATGAGGCGCGCGAGCATTGGCGCAAGAATATGGATCTATTGATGATGACGGTGCTGGATGAGGATTTTCCAACCGGCGCGACCATTCAACAAGGACTCGCCTCCGGCGCGCAAACCCATCTCACGTTTGGCCGCAACGAGCCCGCGCTGGCTTATTTTGAGAACACCGTTGCTGCGCATGTACGCGCTGAAGTTGCCGAGTAGCTCAGAGCAAATAGCGCAGCGCAATGATTTTCAAGGTGAGTAGCAGATGTTGGACAAGCACATAGATATAACCACGGCCGATGGTGATATGAATACATTCATCACCTGTCCGCAAGAGGGTGGTCCACATCCTGTGGTCATTTTTTATATGGATGCACCGGGTAAACGTGAGGAATTGCACGACATGGCCCGGCGTATCGCAACGGTTGGCTACTATGTAGTGCTGCCGAATCTGTATTACCGCGATACCCGCGAGTTCCATCTGGGTATGCCCGGGGCCACGCGCGAGCGCATGTTCGAGCTGATGAACAAGCTCTCGAACGCCATGGTCTGCCAGGATACGCGGGCGATCTTCGAGTTTTTGCAAGA
>WLWE01002625.1_pt1 | contig 11292 bp, 10 predicted proteins | sample 6718301 | NCBI WGS metagenome assembly WLWE01 (sample SAMN12718691, study PRJNA515312) | sponge metagenome | isolation source: marine sponge | host: Mycale hentscheli | place: New Zealand: South Island, Marlborough, Capsize Point | collected 2003-05-01 | reverse complement strand
GCTCACCGTTAGCTAATTGTTGCGCACGTACCTTACCTACTTGTGTAGCACATTTGTTGTTTACCGCTTTGTTTAAGTCTATGCCACGTTTTGCATTGTTGCTTACGCTTTCTGGATAGTCGCTATAGCTTTCTAATTCTTCTTTGCTTAAAAGTTCTTTTAGTTCTTCTACTATAAACCTTTCTTCAAGGTCTTCTAAAGATTCCGTGTTTAAGTCGTACTTGTCTGCAAAATATCCTTCTATTGAAAAACCTTTTACTTCGCCATTCTTCGCTTTTTCGTAGATTTCGTCATTATCTATTTTCATACTTACAACCCAACTACCTTTAGGCAAATCTAAACCGTAAAGTGCAGACTTGTCTTTCTTTGAGTCTTCTACTATCCAACTTTCTGTGATATAAGTACCTTCAACATTTTCGTTGTGTTCTAACGTTGCGTTGTGGTGGTTAGACTTCTTAAAAAATAGTTCTGAAGCTTTGCGTACTGTGTCTTCTGAAAAGTAAATATAATACTCTTCGTCTGTCTTGTCGTTACGTCTGTAAATTTGTTTATTAGGCACTAAAGCTGCACCCATAAGTATTCGCTTTTCGCTATCTACTTCTTTTAGTAAGACTTCGTGTTTATTTAGTGCTACAAAGTTTTCTTCTATTGCTGGTGATTCTACCACAGATATTGCTTCAATTCCAGCTTGGTCGTCTGTTAAATCTAAAACCAATTCTACTATCTTCATATTATAATAACTTTTAAAGTGTTAAAGTGTTGCATTTTGAACACGGTTACGGTCTAACGCCTGTGCAGTTGTCACCTCTCCGCTGACGACATAGGCTTGTGTTGGCTGCTGCTGTAATTCAGCAAGTTGATTCACGCCTGAGTCTCCGACAACGTTAAAATTAGGCGTTTGCGCTCCGCCTCCGCCTCCTGCAGGCAAATCTCCGCCTCCTGTATCGCCTCCTGTTCCTAATGCGCTAAGACCTTGCGCTGTTGCTGCTATAGATGCCGCAATACTAATTCCTGCTGATATATTGTTTTGTAATACTGCTGCTGATGCTGCTGCAACTGATGCGCCTGCTGTTGGTATAGCTAAAGCTGTACCCTGAGCGACAGCTGCTGCGTTTGCTGCTTGCGTGTTTATAATAGTTTTAGCAATACCTACTGCATTCTCTGCAATCAATGCTGCCGCTTGTAGTTTTTTATTGTCTCCAAATAAAGACTTAGCAAGGTTTAAGCCTGCTTCAATATTTGCAAACTCTGCGTCTCTTATTGCTTTTTTTGCATCTGATACTATTTTAGCATTTTCGATTGCTTCTTTATCAAATTTCTTTTGAATAACTCCAAGCTCTTTAGCTTTTGCTGTTTCAATTTCCTTTAAAGCTTCTGCATTGCCTTCTGCTAAAGTTTCAAGTCTAAAATATTTATCTTGCACGGCAAGCACTTCACGTTGTTGTTCTGTTAAAGTGTTTTGATAGTTTTGTTCTGCAAGTGCTTCTATTTCGTCTTGGAAAGCATTGTTAAAAGCATCTATTCTGTTTTTTGTTTCTGTTTGTTGTCTTTCAAGTTCCGCTATAAAATTATCTACTATCTTTTTATGAGAATCCATTTCTTGCTTATCGTATAAATCAATAAGCTTTTGTTTTTCTTTCCGTGTTAAGTTAGTAGCTTTTAAAGTGTCTTCACGTAGTCTATCAAATTTTAATTTGTTTTCTACTATTTCTTTTTTGCTTCCTTCTTCAAGCAATTCTACTTGTGCGTCTTGTATTTGTCTTGTAGCATTTAGCCTGTCTGCTGCATATTGTTTTTGTCTTTCGGCTTCAGCTTTGTCTATTGCTGCAATTTTTCCTTTTAATTCAAGAATTTCTATGTCTGCTGCAATCTCAAGTTGTCTATTGTTCCAAGCTGCAAACCTTTCTTTTTCACGTTCTTTAATTGCAAGTGCTTCTTTTAATATTTGCTTTTCAAGTTCTGCCGTGTTTTTGCCTTGTGCTTTTAAATATTCTATTTCCGCTTTTCTGTATTCTGCTTGTTTTTCTGCTATTTCTTTTTGGCGCTTTGCACGTTTTTCTTCTGCAAAACCTGTAATGCCAATCCAATCTGTTAAGTCTTTTAAAGATTGTATTGCTACGTCAATAGCATCTGTAAACACCGCAAAATATCCTATAATAGCAACAAGTGTAGTAACCAACAATGCTAACGGATTCAAAGAAACAATTAAATTAAATGCCTTTTGCACCTTACTTGCTAAACCTACGCTTTTTGCATACTTTAAGACACCGTCAACACCTTGCTGAAAAGCTAAAGCACCTTGTACTTTCAAAAGTGATTCTTCTAAAGCTTCACTTTCTGAACCTGTAATAGCCATAACGCCTTGTACTGCTGCAAAGCCACTTGCAGCGCCTGTAAGCGCACCTCCTAACTTTTCAGACATAGTAGTTGCTGCTTGGTCTACTGCTAAATCTGTTTGTATTTGTACCTTGCGATAATCTCCAACTTTTGTTAAAAGTTCTTGGTACTCTCTGCTTGTGGTGTCTCCTGCCGCAGCTAATTCGTAAAGTCGATCCTCAGCCTCGCCCATTCTTGTCGTAAGCGGTTGCAGTTCACCGTAGACTTGTTCAAATGTTTTGTTTAAGCCTTCTACAGAATCGTTTGCAACTTCTGCTGCTTTTGCTACATCCTCAATTTGCTTTTCTGCCTCATCAAAGCCTTTAGTTTTTGCCTCTAAAGTAACTGTCTTATTTGTTGCCATTATTTAAGAATTTTTTTTACTCGTTTTTTTATAACCTGCTCTCGCTTCTTTTGCTTGTAAGTTTCCTTAATTCCTTTTGGCATTGCGTATAATCCTTTTGCTACTTGTATGTTATAGCTTTCTTCTATAAAGTCGTCTATTTGTAGTAAGTCTATTATGTTCTTTAACATTACGGTTGTTGTTGTATAAATATTTGGTTTGCTACTTGTGTTCCGTCTGCATAATCGTATGTTACAGTCAAAGTGTAAATAGCTACGTTACCTTCTTCGGTTCTTAATCTTATAAAGTCTTCCGTGTTTATATAGTCTGCATCGTCTTCCGTTGTGATCAATCCAACCGTATCTGTATTTGCTGGTATGCAAACTTCTACTACTCCGTCTGTTGTTAGTGTGCTTGGCGTTATTGTTACTCCAGCATCACTTGTAGTTATTGTCGCACTTACTGCACCATTCGGAAATAGTATTCTAACGTCTAAACATTGCGCTTGGTCTGAAGGTTGCAAAGGTTGTATAGGTTTGCCACCTCCTTGACTTATAACGTCTGTAAAGTCATTTAATAAAACAAAGTTTACTTCACCTGTTGTTAGGTTTGACTTCATATCGTTAATCATATAACGTTTGTCACGTATTATAAGTCTGTCGTTTAGTTTTAGGTTTGTAAGTAAGCTAATTGGTAGGTTCGTCTTTACGGTGGTTTCTCTGTTCTTTAAGTTGAACAAATTAAGTAAGTAAGGTTCGTAATAAACAGAATACAAAGTATTCGTAACCACTTGACCTAATAACGTGCTTATTTCTGCATTGAAGTTTAGCGTAAAATTGTCTGTGCCGTCTATTAAGTCTTGACCGAAAGGCATATACTCCGTGATTGTGTCGTATGTACTACCGTTGTAAAATTTAAACGTTGCTGGTGTTTCGTCATACATATACAAAATCATAGGCTTTGGTACGTATGTATTTAAGCTATGGTCTATTGTAAAACCAACTTGCAAGTCTGTACCTGTAAACCTTTCTTGCATCATATTCTCAAAAGGCAATTCAACGTTGAAGTCACCACCGTCATAATTAAATTCTGCCGTTACGTCTCCATAGTTCCTACTAAATAAATCACGAAAGGCTTGGTTTAATATGTTTTCGCTTTCTTGGTATTTAAAGCTTATGTTTTGAAATAACTTTACTCTGTCTATGTTTATACTTTCTATGTCCGTGTATTCGGTGATGTCTACAACTGCGCCTTTGTCGTACCAATCGCTTAACGGTTCAACTTGGTAAACGTCTTGTTCTGTTCCGTAACACGTAAGATTAAACTCTTTTAGTAAACCACTAAAAAAGTCTGCTACTTTCATATCTGGAATATAGCTTAACGGATCAATGTCACCAGCTAAAGTTGTAGAAGCTGTTAGACCTGTATACAAGTTTGTAATTGTAGGCGTGTCTATTTGTTGGTAACGTGTTTGCATTTGAAAAGTGCAGTTTATATCTGCTCTAACTCTAAAGCTTACCGTTCTGCTTTGTAGACTTGGTGAATTTATTGTATCTATTGCAGTAAGTAGTTGGTTGTTTTCTGCTTCATAGCTTGTAGAAAAAGCACCATTTACAAAAACATCTATATAAAATTTTGCACCACTTACACTTGCATTATAAATTAAAGTGCTTATTCTGTGTCTTATTGAATTGCTATTACCTGTTCCTGTTGTTGGAAATATGTCTGCATATTCTACACGGTCAAAAGTTACTGTGTTTTCTGTTGTGTCAAAGTATGCACTTGCTGGTAATGGGTTTTCATTTAATGAACCTTCACTTAATGTATCAAAGCTTATATCTTCTGTACTTGTATAGTATTCAAAGTTGTTTGCATTCATACAATATAAGAACGCATTTTGAAAACGTTTGTCTGTTAAAAATGTACCGTTAAAAGTTATACCATATCTGCCTTGCATTGCACCAAGAATAGCAGCTAATCTTATAGAAGGAAATAGTTCTGTGTATTGTATTGCGCCTGTGTTCGTGTTTATGTCATTTGCACCAGCATCATTATAAGTCAAACGCCTTTGTGCTATCAATGGATAACGCACAACGTAATTAGTTGCACCGTCTGTTATTCTGTTCTTAATTTCTGTCGCATTGTATGGGTGTGCATATATGTTAAGAAGTGTTAAGTCTACAAGTTTGTCTTCACCGAATTTGTCTTTTAAGCTTACGACATCGCCATAAAAAGTAATTTGGTAACTATAAGCACGATTGTTTTTTACTTCTGCTTTCTCTAAACTTATTTTACCTGTTCTAAATGAAGTAGATTCTATTTCTATAGTTCCGTTTCTTCGTAGGTTAAAGTCTAACGTGCTATCTACGTCATTTTGGTAGAAGTGTTGAAATATAGCATTGTTTGCTGCCGTTGCTGGTACGCTAAAAGATTGGCTAAAGTCTGTAAATACTTTACTTATGTCTTGAACGTTTTGTTGTGTACTTGTGACGCTTATAGTTTCGTCTTTAAATAAGTCTAAACGTTGACCTTCTATGTAAACTTGTACCGTTCTCATTATACTACGTTTGAAATAATATCGTAAGCAAAATCAAAGGTAAGTTCGTAATTCATAACGCCTTTGTTTATGCCTTTTTGTTTAAGTAAACTTTTTGTTTGAACGTTTGCTGGTGTGTAAGCTGCTGCAAATAATCCGTCTTTTTGGTCTGGATCATAAACCATAACTTTTTCACTTAACAACAATTCTTGTATATATTCACCGTACAAGTCGTTTACCCAACCTGTATTTAATTTGATTGATTCTGTACCGTTCTTGCTAAATTCTTTTACTTGTCCTTCGCTTGTAGGCACATAAGGTAATACGCTTGGGTTTACTTTGTAGGTTTCTGCCTTTACGTTTATGTTTCGTGTTTTTGCTTTTAGAAAGAATATTCTTGCCCAACTTCCATAACGATTTATGAAGTCCACTGCAACAGGTGTATATTTAGGCTCGCATTGTGCTTTAAAGTTTGCAGTCCAACGTACTGCGCTTCCTCCTCCTAAATATTCTACTTTGTTACCGTCTGCAATGTAAGGCAAATAAACTCTGCTAAAAGTTTTTATTCCAGCAGTTGTTAAAGTTACCGTATGTGTTGCACCTGTCGAAAGGTTCGTATATTTAATTGCGTCACCAATTTCTAACTCTGCATCAAAGCTTCCAGCCATATTTATTATAGAAGTAGACAACAAAGAAGTATCGTAATTATAGAAGTATGTGCCTTCACTTAAAAAAACTGTACTACTAAAAGTGTTGAAGCCTTCCATATAATAGTTGAAGCCGTACATAAATTCTTTTGTAGTGCTTGTCGCTATAAGTGTGTATGTTCCGTTGGTTAGTTTCTTGTATGTTTTGTAAACTACATTTACTTTATAGTTCGTGTTTATGTCAACATCGTAAGTATTGTATAAATTCTGCCAATTTGTAAACGTGTAATATTCGTTTACGTAAGGCGAAATATTATAATACATTTTGAGATTGTTAGAAGCTGGTATAAGTTTACTTAAAGTGTATTGTGGTGACGCTGGTTGTGAACCTGTCTGCCATATAAACACTTCAACTTTAGAACCAGTTACGCCTGTATCTCCTGTTAAATCTATTTCAATATTGTACGGTGATCGTGAAGGTATCATTGTTTAAAGTTTGATTTCGTTATTTGGTCAAATAGTTGTTCCATATCTAAACCATATTTTTCTATTAGTTCTTCTGGCAATTTCTTATAATACTTTTCAAAAGGTTTAGTAAAAAACATTGTTGGTTTTATACCTTTCTCAAATATGCTTCTTGCAAGTGCAAAGTTTAAACCTTTTCTACTTTTGAATTTACCTTTTATGTCACGTGGTGCTATGCCTTTTTTTATTGCCCATTTATCAAAAGCTTTAGGTGGTGGCATTTTGTTCGTGTATTTGTAGCCGTCTAAACTCTTACCACTTTTTGTACCTTTTACTCCTCTGTCTTGAAAGAATCCGTATTCGTCCATCTCAAAGCTTATTTGTATGCTATTTTTAGATTCTTTAACATAAGACTTTAAAGACCTACTCAAATTGCCTGTAGTGTTTTGGCTTTTAAGGTTCTTCTGTGCATCACGTATTACGCTATCACGAAAGTTATTTAAAACGTCTTGTATGTTTTCAAATTCTGCCATTAGCAAATAGTCATACCGTTAGGAATTAATATGTCTGTTGTCATTGTCCAACCAGCTAACTTATTTTCGAAACGATCAACAAAAGGTTCACAAGTTGGGTTGCCGTCTATTTGGAATTTGTCAGTCCATAAGTCACCACGTAGTAAAAGTTCGTAGCATCGTGTCAATACTTGTAGCTGCGTATTCAGAACATATAGTTCGTTGTCGTTACCGTCAAACTTATTTACATCTTCGTCTTTTGTTATGTCTACGATGTCCATTGCAAGTATTGAAATATTATATCGTACTACGTTGCCTTCAAGTGAAGCCGTGTTTACAATGATATGTACTAAAGGAAAGATAGTTTGCTTTGACAAGTCTATGTCGAACAGGTTGCCTTGTGTAACTGTGTTTACTAAAACGTCACCGTCAAAGTGTGTTTTCAGTTTGTCTATAATATCAAAATAATTCATCGTTTCATTTGTTGTTTAATTTCTCTGGCTTCGATTTCGTGTTTTTGCTTTTTGAAGGTGAGATAGGTAAGACATTTAGTAAGTCTGTAGCTTGTGACTTCATCAAACTTTGTAATGTCTCCGTCAGCCAATCCATAGATACTTCCATACCAACCCCAGTTTTTGCCAAATTGGTATCTTTCGCTAAATTGGTTGAATCCGTCATCTTCTTCAGTTCTTTCTTCAAATAAGTCTGGGTAGCTTTCAGTAATTCTATTCCTAAACTTGACAAAAAAAAACTGCTGCTTATAGCTACGTCTAAAGGTGCAAACTTCATTAAGTCTTGCATATCTTCGTTAGGTTCGTAGTCTACTATATCGTACTTGTCTTTGTTCGTGTTTTTGATTGGTCTGTACATAACACTTAAAGCCTTGTGGTACGTCTTCCAATCTTTCATATAGTTTTCCAAGTCTACATATTCACCAAAGCTTATGTCATCAAACTTTGGAATAAAGCCAAATTCTATATCTTTAATTTTAAACTTTCTTATTAGTTGTGGCTTTTCACTAAACACCTTTGTAAAGTGTGCGATCAATTCGTTTAAGTGCTTCATTTTTATTTTAGCTACTTCGCCTAACTTCATACCACAAAATATCTGTATCATCTTTTGCGCTATAAATTCTTCGTCATTGCTTTTTTCTTTCATAGCAATAAATTCTTGATACCTACTTAAAGGTATTTCTGAAAGGTTAGTAGGTAGTAAAATATCTAACTTCATATAGTAATAACTTTTTTTTCGTGTTTTTGTACTTTACAGAACGTTATAGCTTCCGTAATTCTTGTTCATTCCTAACGTTTCCATTTCGTGATAACGCACCGCATCTATTGCGTGGTTGTAATTGTCGATAGGTTTGTTTAGTCGTTTGCCTGTCTTGTCTGTGTCCCAACAATAGCTTCTTAACTCTTTTATAAGGTTTGTGCTATTAGAAGTAACTAAATAGTTTTCACGTTGCATTACATCAATTCCGTAGTTGATACTGTCACGACCTTTTGTTACGCCTTTAATCGTGATTCCGTAACGCTGAATGTCTGCTATACTTTTAGGTTCTGCACTATCTGCGTATACAGGTACGTCTTTTGGTAGTTTGTTTGCTATGTCGCTATTTAACATTCCTGTTTGATATACTATTTCGTTTAGTATTCGTTTTTCGTTATGTCTGTAAATTTCGATGCAAGAAGTAGGATCATTTGTGTAGCCAAAATCAAGTCCTATACCTACAAGTCGTGCTTCTTTTGGTATGGTGTCAATCTGCTTCCAATTGCTAAATACTACACCTTCTAACATACCAAGTTCACCAAGTCCGTAAACCTTCCACCAATTACGCCAGTAAGTGCTTGTTTCTGCTTTTAAGCGGTTCTTTTCAATTTGGTCTACAATACCTTTGTCAAGTGCTTCGTTGTCTTTGTACGTTAGAATTATAAAGTCCGCTTCTTTGTCTTCTTTAATTTCTTCAACCCAAAATTCATTGGCTGGATTAAAGTCTAAATATACTTCGTGTTTTGTTCGTATGCTTAACTCGTTGTAAGCTTCGAAGTTTACATTGTTACATTCGTTCACGTAAAGAATGTCACGCCTGGCGCCTCTTAACTTGCTTGAATCGTCTGCGCTAAAAAATTCTATAAAGCTGCCGTTTGCAAATTCGTATTTTAGTAGTGACTTGTTGTACCTGTCGTCTACGAATCTGTTGGTCCACTTCATAACTTTCAGAAAGTCACGTAAAGCACCACGTCTTAAATGTGGTATTGATTCAGCTACTACACTAATTTCTAAACCGCCTTTCTTTGCAGCTTTGTCTATTAGTATTGGAAGTATGCCAAATGTCTTACCAGCAGAAGTACCGCCTTGAATAATTTTGATTCGTTTTTTTAACGCAAGTATTTTATTAATTGCCGTCGTTCTCTTTAACATCTGGAAAAAGTGGTTGTTCTACAATTTCTTGAATCACCTGTTGTAAAGGCGCACCGTATGCACTATCTAAAAGCTTTTGATAAGCTTGTGTGTCTCCTGTTCTTGCTTTCTTAATTAAAGCCAAAGTCATTAAGTCTTCTTGTGACATTGTTTCTTTATCACCTGTTAAAGGATTCTTTAGGTCTTGTTCTACCTGTAGCCATTTCTTTGCTATGGTACTTCGGTTCTTGCTTCCTTTTGGTCTTCCGTTTGGATTGCCGCTTTGACCTTTCTTGTATGGTATTAAGTTTTCTTCGTTAGCCATTGTTCGTGTTTTTGTATGGTTTACCGTTTATCTTTACTTCCAACGCACTATCAAGCTTTAGCATACGGTCTACTATCACTTGACAATATTTTTTGTCTAATTCCATTCCGTAGCATTTGCGTTTAAGTTGGTGTGCTGCCACCATTGTAGAGCCACTACCAAGAAACATATCAAGTACAATACCTTCAGTTGGGCAACTGCTTTTTATTACTCTTTCACATAAAGGTATAGGTTTTGGGGTTGCGTGTTTTCCTTCATCTCCTTGCCTTATATGTCTATCAAAATGCCATACGTTGTTCATATTATCGTGGACATTGTCAAAGTATGCTCTTGTCGCATAATACTCCTTCTTTAAAGCATCGTACTCCTTCTTTAAAGCATCGTACTCCTTATTAAAAGCATCGTACTCCTTATTAAAAGCATTGCCTTTTGCTGCTATTTGTATAGCGTTATAATGCTCTCTTGATGGGAATAGCCATTGACTTGTTGTGAAATAGTGAGATGCGCTTGTCTTTCCTGTTATATCAATTATTTGCTTTGTATTCCATCCAAGTTTATTCTTTTCATTTATTAGGTAATTAAGTATAGGATCAAAACCATTAAAATAATTATCAGCATTGTTATTAAATCCTTGCACCCCCATCATAATAAACAAACACTTTTCATCTGCAGTCGCATAACTTCTTGTCTTGTCTGAATTTTGCCCTTGTCCGTTTCCTTTATCCCAAGTTATTAAATTTCTGAAAGTTGCTTTTTGTTCTTTTATAAATGGTTTTAATATTTTAGAATAAATATCCATTAAAGGCTCATCTATTCCCCAACAGTAAAAAGAACCGTTATCTTTTAAAACAGAAAACTGCAAGGGAATCCATTGATTATTAAACTCAAGTAAATCGTCATAATTTAAGTTGTCATTTAATACTCCATCGTTTTCTTTTTTCATACCGTATGGAGGGTCATTGTGTGCAAGGTCTGCAAGTTCCCCATTCATTAGCTTTGCAACTTGGTCTGAATCCGTACTATCTCCACAAAGTAATCTGTGTTCGCCTATCTCTATTAAGTCGCCAAGTACAATGTCCGTTTTTATTTCGTTTGGCATTTCGTAATCATCTTCCTCCGCTTCAAGTTCTTCAACTTTTAAATCAACAGGTAAATCTAAACCCCAATCTTCTAACTCATCAATATCCCATTCATTAGCCAAGTCATCCCAATCCCACTCACCAAAACCTACATTGTCCTTAATTATAAATTCTCTTTGTTGCTTCTCTGTAAGTTGGTCTGCTTTTATTATATGCACTTCTTTAAGTCCAGCTTCTTTACAAGCACGTAGTCGCATATTACCACCAAGTACAATATTGTTTTCGTCTACAACTATTGGTCGTAGTTTTAACATCTCTGGAAATTCTTTTATTGACCTTACAAGTTTTTTAAACTTATCGTCTTTAATTATTCTTGGATTGTTTGGGTTCGTCTTTACGTCTTGTATTCTTACTGCTTCTGTTTTCATTTTATTTGTCGTAAGTTTCAAATACTTTATACATTTTCGTGTTTATCTCTCTTAAACAACTACTACATTGTGTGCCTTGTTGTTTAGCGTCAAAGATTCTATTGTAAATTTCTAACATTCTTCTTTGATCGCTTGGTCGCATTGTTTCGCGTCTTTTAGTGTACCATTCTTTCAACCATTC
>WLWE01002623.1_pt1 | contig 11306 bp, 17 predicted proteins | sample 6718301 | NCBI WGS metagenome assembly WLWE01 (sample SAMN12718691, study PRJNA515312) | sponge metagenome | isolation source: marine sponge | host: Mycale hentscheli | place: New Zealand: South Island, Marlborough, Capsize Point | collected 2003-05-01 | reverse complement strand
ATGCTGAAGAAGAAGGAAGAAAAGATACTTATTATCATGGTGAAATAAAAAACTATGCTAAAAGAATTCAAGATTTTTCTAAAAAAGTAAAGGATAAAAATTACTCTTGGTAATTATGAAACATATAGATAAATACTCTGAATTTAGAAAATCTTTAAATGAAGCAAAACTATCCAAGATTCATAACGCTGCAAAGAAAGGAAGTTACCCAGTAACTCTTGTTGTGATTGAAAATGGTAAAGTAGTTAAACAAGAATTAGTTGGAACTCCTCAAATAGTTCCTGCTGCATTTAATCAATTAAAGAAAGAATATCCTAAAGCAACTGTACATGTTGAATCTAAAACTGGTGAAAGATTATTTAGTGAATCAGTTAATGATGCTTCTAATAATTTAGAAAAGATATTTGGAACTGACCAAGAAACAATGGATATGTTTCAACGTATTGAAGATAAGGGTACTGTAAAAGATATGATAGAATTTATTGATGAATTCGGTGATGAAGAAATGTTATCACGTTACGGTATAAGATCAACGGCACAAGTAAAAAAGCTAGCTAAAACTATAATGAATGAAGCTACTGATGTAAACGATCCTGTACTTGTAGCATTTAGAGCAACTCGGAGAGAATTACCTAAATTTAAACCAGCTAAAGCAAAAACACGTAGGTTAAGCTTTGATAAGTATATGGATTTATTAGATGATCAAAGGTATATAGAACAAGAACTTAGAGATTTAACTGAAGAAATGGCTCAAACGCTTAGAGACATGGAACAAGAGGCTGAACCAGAAGGTGGTAAGATTGCAGATAAGTATGGTTCTATTATGATGAAGCAAGAAAAGGAATATGCTAAGTTAAAAGCTAAGAAAGCAAAGATTGATGCTAGGCTTGAAAAACATAGAATGGACTAATGGAATTTATTAAAAAATATACAGAGTTTTTATTAGAAAAGAAAAAGGAGAAAGAATCCTTTGAAGATAAAATTGAAGGAGATGGCTATTATAAAGGTATATCTACATCAACAGCTCGAGATAAGGTAGATCAAATGGCAAAACAATCTAAGATGTCTGATGATGATCCAAATGCTTATAAAGAAATGCCAGGTGATACTAAAGGTAAAAAACTTTTAAAGAAATCTAAACATACAAAAGCTTTTGATGATTTATATGCTGATGAAGCTTTAGAAGAAATGGTTACAAATGAAAGTGTAATGAGTGAATTACATGTAATGATGGAAGAAGCTAAAAATTTCAATCAATTTAGAAAAATGTTTTATGAAGAGTTTAGTGATAAAGTTAAACCTAATAAAGATATGGACGCTTGGTTAAAATCATTATATGAAGAAGGTTTAGGTGAAAGTCTTGAAGAAAAAGCAGGTGGAGATAGAAGTCCTATAAAAGGAAAGGGTATTGAAACTGGCCTTAAAAAGAAAGCAGAACAAACTGGTGTATCATTACCTTTATTAAGATTAGTAATGAGAAGAGGTATGGCTGCATGGAAAAGTGGACATAGACCTGGTGCCGGCCAAGAACAATGGGGTTATGCAAGAGTTAATTCATTTTTAACTAAAGCTCCAGGAACTTGGGGTAGACCGTTAGATGATCCTAAAAAGAATGGACCTAAAGGAAAGTTTGGAGCTGATGCTGATATTGCTAAAGAAGTAATTAAGAAAGGTGAAGACAAAAAACTAAAAACAACAGGTTTACCTAAGTAATGAAATTTATAAAAGGCTTTAAAGATTTTAAAAATGTATCTGAAGAACTTAAATACCACGTAGATAATGGTATAGGTTTAGATGATACTGTTTTTCGTTTAGGATCAGACGCTCATAGTAAATTATTTGAAGAAGCTAAACAATATTGGGATAAAGGAAATCTAGTATTAAAAGGTAAAAGCGGATTTATGGCTAAGAACCTTGAAGTAGGTAAGAAAGCAATTTATAAAGATCGTAAATCAGGTAGAACAAAAGATGTTAAGTTAGATTCACCAGAAAGAGGCGGTAATAGAAAGTTTATTGTTTATCGTAATAGTGGAAGAACTGATAAAGAAACAGGAAAGATTGTTGCAAAAAAGATTGAATGGGGAGATCCTAAATTATCTGTAAAGAATGATGATCCAGGTGCAGCTGCTAGTTTTTGGGCAAGACACCAATGTGATCAAAAGAAAAAGATGGATCCAAACAAAGCTGGTTTTTGGGCATGTTATGGCCCTTCACTGTTTGGAAAACAATTAGGTCTTAAAAGTACTAACCCTTGGTAAATAAATAATAAAATAAAAAAGGTAATGAAAAATTTAAAAAGAATAGATGAAGCCGTAGGTTCTATCCTAGAAAGAAGAGCTGCTGCTGATAGATTACTCAAAGATGTTGTAAAAGGAAATGCATCTGAAGTAGAAGGTATCAAATTATCCAAGGAAATGGCACAAGGCTTTTTAGATTGGTTAAAGTATTCTACTTATGGTAAAAAGTTTGGAGCTTTACCTTTTTATAAATTATTTACTGCTTCATTTAATTGGGGATTAGATAGATTTGTTAAAGGTGCTAATACTGAATTAAAAGCTGAGTTTAAAGAACTTAAAGCTAAAGCTAGTGAAATGAGAAAAGCTGAAAAGTTTGAATCAGTTGATGAAGCTATTGATTTAATAAAATCTACATGGAGAGGAACTAAAGGATGGAATGATGTTGCAAGAGTAATGAATGCAGGATTAATGAAAGCTATAAAGTCAGGTAGTATAGATATAGGATATGCTAAAGATTATGTTAAGTCGTTAGAAAGAATGGCAAAAAGAAATGCTAAAAAGTTCTTTAATGATTATGGTAATTTTAGTGAAGATGATTTTATTGAAGATGTTGAATATAATATGGCTAATGAGAGTAAGGTTAATGAAGCATCATTAGGGCATGCAGAGGTAAAGAAAGTAATAAAAGGGATGTCTCAAAAGAATAAAATAGCACTTGAAAGAGCTATTAAAGACGGAACAATAAAGACGTCTGAAGATTTAAGTAATTGGGCAAAATCTATTAATGAAGCTAAGAAATTAGGACTTGGTGATAAAGGAGTTGATTATAACGACAATGTTGTAGAGATTATAGAAATTGGTAAATTTGACAAAGTAGCAAAACGCTTTAAAAAGGAAATGAAAGCAGATGCTGAAGATTATGGATTTGAAAAAGGTGCAGGTGAATTTTACCTTACTAAAAATATTGAAGCAACTGAAGGTAACGTTGGTGATTTAGCAATATATCCAGTAAAATACGACATGTCTAATTACTGGGGATTAGATCCATTAAAAGAATCAATTAATGAAGCTAAGTTTAGTTTTTCTGAAGATGAAGTAAAAGATGTTGCTGAAGTAATAGCAAAGGCAATTGAAAAAATGGATAATATGAAAACTGCTGTTCATGATATGGAATATGATGCAGGTCGTGGCGCAGGTTTTGAAATATCAATGGGCGGTGATAAATATGAAGGCGGTAGCTATGTAGTAAAACCTAATGGTGATGTTGTTAATGCTGCAATCGGTAATTCATTTCCTAATGCAGTATATGCAAAGATAGGTGATACTGATATTAGAAAAGTAATGAAAAATATTAAAAAGTTTGAATCAGTTGAAGTAAATGAAGCTAAGTTTGTTAAGTCATATGATACAAAAGTAAACAGAGCTGAAACCGAAAAAGAAGTAAAGAAAATTTATCCTAAGTATAAAAAAGTTGGTGTTGGTAAATTAACTCACTTCTTTGGTGAATTAGAACCAAACCTTTTCTTTAAAGCTTATTATGCTAAAACATATAAACAAGATACAGGTAAATCTATTAAAGGTGATTTTAAAATTACTTCCGTTTATTCATTTAGAAATGGTAATGGTGTAGAATTAATGAAAGAATCTATTATGGAAAATTTTAAAACATACGGTGAATTTGTTTCTGAAAACTATGATACTGAAGAAAGAAAGAAAATGGCAGAAAAAGGTTTTGCTTTAGCTGATGGAAGTTTTCCTATATCTAATTTAGAAGATCTTAAAAATGCTATTATGGCTTATGGTAGAGCAAAAGATCAAGCAAAAGCTGCTAAGTTTATTGCAAAGAGAGCTAAAGCATTAGGTGCTGAGGATCTTATTCCTGATTCTGAAGATTTTCAAAAATCTCTAAAAGAAGTAGCAACACAAGTACCTGCTAAGACGATTGCAATTGATTCCGAAGAAGACGAAGACTAATGGCATGTAAATCCTGTAAATGTGGAAAACACGCCAATGAAGAGGTTATAAATCAAATGGATGATTTAACTAAACCTTTTACTGAAGAAACCTATTCATCAGATACAGTATTAAGACACTTTGATAAATCCGCACCTGAACATTTATATAAATGGCATGCTGATGATGAAGATCGTTATATTGAATCTTTAAATGAAAATGATTGGTCATTTCAGTTTGATAATGAATTACCTCAGTCTATAGAACCTGGTAAAATTATTTACATTCCTAACGGCTTAATTCACCGCTTAATTAAAGGAACCTCTGAATTAAGTATTTCTATTAAATCTTAACTTAAACCATTTTTTATTTCGCAGTATAATTAATATACATTAATAACCACTTTCAGAACTGGTTATTTTTTGTTATAATTAAACTATACAAATAAAACTATGGGAGAAATTTATCCGGACGAAGAAAAAGAAAAACAAAGAAAACCTAGATTTAAAAAGCAAACCTTAGTTTTAGATACTTATGGTACTAATCTAAGTAAACGTGCAATTGAAGGTAAACTTGATCCAGTTATTGGTAGAACAGATGAAATTCTTAGGACTATACAAATCCTAGGAAGGCGGAGAAAGAATAATCCTGTTTTAGTTGGAGAACCTGGTGTTGGTAAAACTGCAATTGTTGAAGGTTTAGCTTTAAAGATGGTAGAAGGAAATGTTCCAGTATCATTACAAGGAAAAGTTATCTATACATTAGAATTATCCACGATTGTTGCAGGTACAAAATACCGTGGCCAATTTGAAGAAAGAATGAAATCTATTGTAGATGAATTAATTCTTAATCCACATATTATTGTTTTTATTGATGAATTACATACTCTTGTAGGGGCAGGTGGTTCTACTGGATCTTTGGATGCATCTAATATTATTAAGCCGGCTTTAGCAAGAGGTGAAATCAGATGTATAGGTGCAACAACTTTTGATGAGTTTAGAGAAAATATTGAAGGTGATGGTGCATTGGATAGAAGATTCCAAAAGGTAACAGTTGAACCACCAACATTAGAACAAACTATAGAGATACTTTCTAACATTAGACATAAGTATGAAGAACACCATAGTGTTTCATATGATGATAATATTATTGATCTTATTGTTAAGTTAGCGGATCGTTATGTCATGGATAGGTATTTTCCTGATAAGGCTGTTGATATTTTAGATGAAGTAGGATCTTATAAGCACTTAACTAATATGAAGGTTCCTCAAAAGATTAAAGCCTTAGAAGAAAAGTTAGTAGAAAAAGAAAATGCTAAAAGAAAAGCAGTATCACGACAACTTTACGAAGTAGCTGCAAAAGAAAGAGATGCATGTTTAACACTTAAAGAAAGAATAAAACAAGATCTTGCAATATGGAAAGAGCAGATGGCTGTTAATCAATTAGAAATAACCGAAGATGATGTTTTAAAAGTTGTATCAAAATCAACAGGAGTTCCTATAGAAAAGATATCTGATAAAGAAAATAAAAATCTTTTAGGAATTAATAAACACTTATCTTCAAGAGTAATCGGTCAAGATGAAGCTATTGATAAAATTTCTGTAACTGTACAAAGAAACAGAGTAGGTATTAGAAAAAGAAACCGAACAATGGGTAACTTTATTTTCTTAGGACCTACTGGGGTTGGTAAAACTCAATTAGCAAAAGAATTAACAGAATATCTTTTCAATAGTGAAGATTCATTAATTAGAGTTGATATGTCTGAATACATGGAGCCTCATTCTATTTCTAAATTAATTGGAGCTCCTCCTGGATATGTAGGATTTGAAGGTGGTGGATTTTTAACAGAGCAGGTAAAAAGAAAACCGCATTCTGTTATATTATTTGACGAGATAGAAAAAGCTCATCCAGAAGTCTTTAATGTACTTCTACAAATGTTAGATGATGGGCAGTTAACCGATTCATTAGGTAGAACAGTTGATTTTAGAAATTGTTTAATAATACTTACTTCAAATACAGGATCTAGAAAATTACAAGATTTTGGTCAAGGTATTGGTTTTGAGAGTTCTAGTAAAATGGTTAACCAAGCTGAAGAAGAAAAAACTATTTTAAGAAAAGCTTTAAAGAATAAATTTTCACCAGAATTTTTAAATAGAATTGATGAGATTGTAGTATTCAACAGATTAACTGAAGATAATGTAATGGATATTTTAACTAAAGAATGTAAAGAACTTGCAATTAATTTAGAAGAAGTAGGAGGTTATAACTTCAAAATAACTAAAGGAGCTAAAACTATAATCTTAAATCAAGGATATGATCCTAAGTTTGGAGCAAGGCCGCTAAGAAGAACGATTGAAAGAATGATTGAAAATAAAATATCCGAGTATATTCTTAAAGGTGAACTGAGAGAAGGTGGTACAATTAATGTAAAAGGTACTAAAGGTGAATTAATAATTGATATAACAAATATATGAGAATAGCTTTAGTAGCTCATGATGGAAAGAAAGCAGATATGGTTGCTTTCGTTATGAAAAGATTAGAATTTTTTAAAAGAAAAGATGTATATTTAGTAGCAACAGGAACAACAGGTGGTATGATTGAAAATGCTGGCTTAAAGGTTGAATGTTTAAACAGTGGACCTTTAGGTGGAGATGCAGAGATTGGCGCAATGGTTACTCGTGGTGAAATGGATGCAGTTATATTTTTTAGAGATCCATTAGATAAACACCCTCATGATGTTGATATTGCAATGTTAATGAGATTATGTGATGTTCATAAAATACCTTTAGCTACAAATTATCAATCAGCACATATAATAATTAAATATTTTAAAAGCAAATGAATTACGGAAAAGAATTTCAAAAATATGCAATGAGTGATCATAATGTAAGTTCATCAACATTGGACTATTATGAAAAACATATTGAAAACTCGATGACTCCTTATATTTTAGAGGAGAGAGAAATGAGAGCTACACAAATTGATATATTTTCAAGGTTAATGATGGATAGGTTACTTTGGGTGGCTGGGCCGGTGAATGATAACATGTCTACAATTGTACAAGCCCAATTAATGTTTTTGGATAGTGTAGAGAAAAAGGATATTACAATGCATATTGATTCCCCAGGAGGTTCTGTTAAATCAGGACTTTCAATGGTAGATGTTATGGATTATATTAAATCAGATATTAGAACAGTTAATACTGGAATGGCCGCATCTATGGGTTCGGTTCTATTAGGAGCAGGAACAAAAGGTAAAAGGAGTTCTTTAAAACATTCTAAAACAATGTTGCATCAATCTTCTGGTGGTTTTAGAGGAAATATACAGGATGCTGAAATTGATTGGAAGGAATGGCAAAAAGTAAATAAAGAACTTTTTGTTCTTTTAGGAAAATATTGTGGGAAAAAAGCAGAGAAAGTAGCAAAAGATGCAACAAGAGATTTTTGGATGAATGCCGAAGAAGCTGTTAAATATGGAATAATCGACGAGGTAATAGGAGCCAAATAAATATAATATGAAAATACTAATTTGGATTAAAAGAGAGGATGCTGTAAGCGGAATAATTACCAAGTACTATACTTATTTACCTATCAGTGAAAAATTCCAAGAATGGGTACAAGTAGAAATAACACAAGATGAATTTACAAAATTAGAGGATGCTTAAAAAATTAATATTCTTAATTAGATTAAAATTCGCAAAAAGAAAAAGAAAATCAGTATGGGATCTATAAAAGAACTAACAGATAAAATATCATTTAGATTGTTAGCCACTCGTAAGCATGAAGATTATGATTGGTTGGAAGATCAAATGAAACAAGTTGTAAAACCAAAATCATTTTTAGATAATAAGTGGGTAAAGATAATTTTTAGTCTTTCTATAATGGGATCTGCTATACCTTCAATTTATCAAGATTTTACTTATGGTCACCAAGGAACTTGGACACATTATGGAATGGCTCTTGTAGGAGTTCTTTATTTTATTGAATCATTATTATGGACATTAGATTTATGGAAAAAGAACTAAAGAAAAAGTTAGAAAAATATGAAGATCTTATTTTTGAAGGTCATTCAATAGATACTGAAGATTTTTATAATCTTAAAAGACAACTCCTAAAAGGAGAACATTTAGATCTTATTCAAATTTTTGAGGTTTTAGAATCTATGATAGAAAAAAGACATAATGATTTAATGAATCGTAGATTAAACTTATTAACAATTTGGTCTACTATATTTTTACCTCTTTCTTTTTACACTGGACTTTGGGGTATGAATTTTGATGATGTTCCTTTAATATCTGACGATGACGGCTTTTGGGTATTTACAGGTTTAAGTATAGCAACAATAGGAGGTATGTGGTGGTACTTCAAAAATAATAAATGGATATAAGATATGAAATTTAAAGACACAATAGGTATTTTTGAAAACGCATTTACTAAAGAAGAATGCGAAAGAATTATGGATAGGCAAGAATATGCTATTAAGCATAAACTATCTAATGAAGGCGGTTACGGTAATTTAGTAGGTCATAAAAAATCTACTGATTATGATATTATAAAAGGAAGCGGCCAAGAAGATAAAGATTTAACTGATCTAGTAGCATCAAGGTTTAATGATTTAAATTATAAATACCTACAGGAATTTTCTCCTTATGGTGAATTTGATAACACTAATGTTATTGTAGGCCAAACATATTATCCTGTATTTCAAATTCAAAAATATGATAAAGGTTTAGGTCACTTTAATTCTTTTCACTTAGAAAATTTTGGACCGGGTGTTGCAGATAGACAATTTGTTTTTATTCTTTATCTTAATGATGTTAAAGAAGGTGGCGAAACTGCTTTCTATTTTAAAGAAGAAGGTGAAGATGATTACTTTAAAGTAAAACCAGAACAAGGAAAATTAATTATCCATCCTGCATCATGGCCTTATGTACATAAAGGTTGTATGCCAGAATCTAGTGATAAGTACATATTAACAGCTTGGTCTTGTTATATAAAATAATTTATATTTACTTTCAGAAACCTATATTGTTTGTTATATTTAAATTAAATACAAACATATGAATCCAAACACTCAACTAGGTTATTGCTGCATCAATCTAAATTTACGACAAATACCTATTACGGTTAATCGAACATGCAGAAAGGCAACCTTTGAATCTAATGGATTATCTCATGTAAGTAATCTTGCATTACAAAATATCAGAGATCTTGTTGAGATTATAAAATGGAATGAAAAGAATGGATTTAAGGTTTATCGCATGTCATCAAACATGTTTCCTTGGATGTCAGAGTATGAACTTAAAGATTTACCTGATTATCAAAAAATATCTACATTACTTAAAGGTGCTGGTAATCTTTCCAAAAAATATGGACAACGCCTCAGTTTCCATCCAGGACCTTTCAATGTACTAGGATCTCCTAACCCTGTACTTGTAACAAAAACAATCAAAGAACTTAATCAAACAGCAGAGATTATGGATATTATGGGATTAGAGCAATCTAATTATTATCCTATTAATATTCATTGTAATGGTGTTTACGGAGATAAGAAGGCTACTTTACAAAGGTGGTCGGATAATTACAAAAAACTTTCAAAATCAGCTCAAGCCAGGTTGGTTGTAGAGAACGATGACAAAGCATCTATGTATTCTGTGCAAGATCTATATGACGGTATCTTTTCAGAAGTACAAGTACCTATTACTTTTGATTTTCATCATCATAGATTTCAGCCAGGAGGTTTATCAGAGCAAGAAGCATTTGAATTGGCAATGACTACATGGCACCATCATAATGTAAAACCTTTGTTTCATTACTCATCATGCCGAAGAACATTCGAAGATCCAGGTTGTAAAGCACAAGCACATGCTGATTTTGTATACGAAAAAATTAATGACTATGGTTATGCCGTAGATATAGAAGTAGAAGCTAAAGCTAAAGAAGTTGCTGTATTAAAATACAAAGATGATGATAATAAATTATTAGAATCTTATTTACCTTTTGATGTACATATAGACAACCAATTAGTACTAGAAGTTTAACCAATAATAAAAAAATGATTAAAATTGTTAAAGAAAAACCAATTAAAAGTACCACTTCAGTTGAAGGTATATTAGTACAAGTAACAGGAGGGCAATGGTACGGAATTACAATATTTAGACCAGCAAGAAATCCTTGGTTAGGTAGGGCAAGTAAGTCAACTACCACAGGAAGAATGGAATTTATTGTAGGAAGTGAAACCTTTCAGATGCAGTTTAAAGAAAAACCAAACTTTGAAGAACTAAAGGAAACACTGGTAAATGTATTAAATGGAGCAGAAGCAGTTAAATGTAAAATTGCTTACTAATGGGACCAATAATGGAAATGTTTGCATGCCTATTTATGATAGGATTAAGCTTTTTATTTCATCTTATTGTTTATGAAGATGAATGGGTTGAAAAATGGTATTGGAAAGTTTTAGGTGGTGGTGGTATTATTTTTTTATGTATAGCTGCTATAATGGGATATTAAAAAAACAAGATTTTATAGTTCAATTCCCAACAAAATAGTTTATATTTATACTATATGAATAACAAAATACAATTTTATTTCGAACAATATATTAAAAGTTACAAAAACTTTAATATAGAATTCTCTGAGTTTATCTCAAGTAAACTTGGCTGTACTGAGGGCCATGCAGTACAATTAATTAAAACATGGAAAAAAAATAAACAACTAATAAACGCATAATATGAAAAAGACAGTAGGCAATTTTATAGTAGAGCTTTCAGGCGAAAGCTTAATGATTAAAAATCTTAAAGGTGATTTGTTAAAAGCAGATTCAGTTAAGCCATTCGAATCAGAAGATAAGTTTAAAGAATTATGCACTGGTTTAGAAGAAAAAATTGCTGAAAGAAAAAGATTAGGTTTATCAGTATAATAAATATTGTTTCAAAATTGTTAATAACTTTTTGAAAATAACAAGAATTTATAGTTCAGATCCCGTGAAATTGTATTATATTTATAATATAATTAAATAACGGAAAATGGAACATAAAATATTTGAAGTCGGTGGTTGTGTAAGGGACGAAATCTTAGGAGTTCATACAAAAGACATCGACTTTACTTTTGTATTAGA
>WLWE01002619.1_pt1 | contig 11317 bp, 14 predicted proteins | sample 6718301 | NCBI WGS metagenome assembly WLWE01 (sample SAMN12718691, study PRJNA515312) | sponge metagenome | isolation source: marine sponge | host: Mycale hentscheli | place: New Zealand: South Island, Marlborough, Capsize Point | collected 2003-05-01 | reverse complement strand
ATAGTATAAGAACAATCAGGAATGATTGTGCTTGCCCCGATGGGCGGGGTGCGCTGTTTCACATTGTTAATCACTACGGGAGGTATCTATGTCAGATACAACTAACGCCGCGTCCGTCTGGGCTGTCCAAAGCAAACTGCTTGAAACCGCGGATAAGGAACATGAGTGGGGGGACTGCATGTCTTTCACCTCAATCCTTATCGACGAATGTAACGGCAGCCGACTTGACCTTGGAACAGATAATACGTTCGATTTAGGTTACGTTAGAGCCGTTGAGTATGCTTCCAGAATGGGGAAACTCTATGCCGCCACTCAGTATTTTAGAGTCGTTCTGAAAAAAGGATGGTTCGATGAGGTGGGAAAAGAGTTTACCTTCAAGGGGTTGGCTCAAAAGGTTGAGTGACCGCGGCTCACGGGGCAGCTTTCGGGCTGCCCCTTTTTTCGTGCCGAAACTATAGAACGGTTACTCTTCTTCAAAAGGGTTGTTACGTTATTTGTTTTCTATTATAATAATTTTAGAAAGGAAGGTGAAACATGGATGCAGAACAACTCTTATCTAATATACGGTGCGGGACGCAGGACGCGCTAAAAAGTAACAAAGCAAAAGATATCGCCGATACCGTGTCAGAACACTATAATGTCGGGGTGTCTTCCGCGTGGGTGTATAACCTTGCAAACTCCAGTGACCGCGGATCACGGTTCGATGTGTCGGTGCGACGAGCTTTTGCTATGAAGGTTTTTATCGAAGATTGGCGGGCGGGGAAGTGTCCGTGGCTGGTTAAGTAACGGTATACACTATATAGAGCTCAGAAATAAAACCGAATATTTTTTTTAAAACAGGGTGTTACCGGTGTTACCGGTGTTACCCTGTTCTGTAACGTATAGTGGACAACAAAAAAGAGGTAACACGAAAGGTAACACGGATGATTTACAAAAAAGTTACCTCTTTAATAGGTCTCGCGGATAAGCGGTCAAAATTGAAAAAAAATATAGAAATAATTTCTGTTCTATATAGGTGGTTCTTGATATAACTATGGGATGTGACCTAATTAACGGTGAAATCATTATGGCAAGAAAAGCAGCAAGTAAAGTGACCGGCAAGCCCCGTGAAACGCGAGGCAGACCGCCTGCGACTGTCGAACAGCCTTTGACACGCAAACAAGAACTTTTTGTAAAAGAACTGGTGAGCAAAGACGGCCAAATAACTTTGCGGGAGGCAGCGATTAATGCGGGGTATGCCGCTACGTCCGCCCATTCGCGGGCATATGAGTTAACTAACCAGCATATATCACCCCATGTTGTGGCCGCCATACAATCTTATCGGCGCGAGTTAGACGAAAAGTATGGGGTGACATATCAAAGGCATTTAAGAGATTTGCAAACTATTCGCGACGTGGCTTTACAGAACGGCGCATATAGCGCAGCCGTGCAGGCGGAGTATAGACGGGGGCAAGCCCAAGGAGATATCTACGTTAGCAAATCAGAAATCCGTCACGGCTCAATTGACAGCATGAGCAAAGAAGACGTGATGAAAGCTTTAGAGGAAATCAAACAAAGTTATGCCCCAGTCACGATCAACATCACTCCCGAAGAAACAACGAATGCCAGCAATCGCGGTAAAGCGAGAGGCAGGCTTTTACAAACAGATGAAGGAAGCAGCGCAGAGATCGAACCGGAAACTGTTGCTGACGCGGATTGAAAATTCAATCGGTGCGGGTATTCCGGACGTTCTCTTGTGTGATGAAAGCGGGACGTTCTGTTTTGTTGAGTTAAAGTTTTTGACCAGCAACGGGGTGACCTTGCAACCGTCGCAAGTGGCGTGGCTTTCCCGCCACCAGCATAGCCCTTCTTGGATACTGATTAAAAAGCAGAACAAACCTATGGATGATCCGGAATTGTTTTTGTATCCGGCCAGCGCAGCCGTCGATCTAAAAATGGACGGTCTACAATCCGTCGAGCCAATACACCATCAAAAAGGCCAGTTTAACTGGGAAGTCGTTTTTAACTTGATATGTCCCACATAATCCTATATGTAGGGGGTATCGTTAATTAATACGGGAGTTTTGAACGATGGCTATCGAAGAGGTGTTCAGACGCATTGACGTTTATTCTAACAAGAGGAAAAGGCCACAGATAGATTGGCAGTGTGATAGAGGTATTTGCGAATATTCAGATCGAATAAATGGGCAGTGTCAATGTTACAACGAGGAAAATAACCAGCGAGGAGATATCCAATGAAATATTATGTTGGGACACTGCAAATGCAGTTTGGTGAGTTCGATCCAGAAGTAAGCTTCTTGTTCGCAACCGCTGGGGATGCCGATCAATTGATGGAAGTGATTGCCAAGGATTGGTATGGGCGGGATGAGCATGATTCTGATGGTTTGCGGGAAGGGATGTACTGGAATTATGAAATGGCCTATGGGGCTGGTAGTCACTACGAGGTGACCAAGGCCACATATGATGAACTGAAAGACAAGCGTGTTTTCAATGAAATGTGGGGGGATGGATGATGATCGACGTTAAAAGAAAAATCCACATTGATCTGGTGGCCTTGTATGATCTGGCCTATCAGAACGATTTGCCCGAAATATGCGGGGCTTTGTCTAATGTTGAGCATTTGGTCTGGGAAATGCGACGCCGTGATGCGGATGATCAGTCCTATTTTGAAAACTTACAAGCCTGTTTAGACCAACAAAGAGAGGTGCCCGCGTAATGTTTATATTCAGTATTATTGGCCGTTTGCTTTACGGGAAAGACTGGGAAAAATATTCGCAAAAGCGGACGCGATATGTGAAACGCCGACGCCGGTAGAAATTTTAAAAAATTCAAGCTTGACTAATATGGGCTTTTATGAGACAACCATCACCAGCGGCAGCAATGTTGCTGGTTTTTTAACTTCTACGGGAAATAGAAAAATGACACATACTATCGAAAATTCACAAAACACCTTGACACGTTTACTGGAAAAAGTTCGCGACGATGCGGCAAGAAAATCAGATTATATTGCCCCGACGCATGATTTACAGAAAACCACTAATGATCAGGGTGAACCCCAAATCGTCATTGAACAGCGGGGCGGCGAGCCAACACGCGTTTTAAATGTTAATGACGTTGCGTTTGGGCAGATTGCCAGCCATGCGGGCATTGACGTTAGAACCGCTCGCCGGTTGCAGGCGGGCTATTCTGATCAATTCGACGGGCTGTTAAATGCTATCTGGCAAAAAGAACCGTCGGTTCGTATGTTGCGGGCTCATGACGGGTTGGCTTTGTCCGACGGCGGCATTGGCACGTTGCGGGCTTTTGTGTCGGATAAGTTTAAAACCTACGATCACGTCAATTTGTTAAATGATGCCTTGCCGCAATTGATGGAAAGCGACGCCCGCTTTCAGGTTGTTAATGCAACCGTCACCGACAAACGGCTTTATCTGCGTTTAAAATCCCTTGCCCATACTGGTGATGGCGCGGGTGTTGGTGACGTTATGGCCAATGGTATTGGCTTGCAAAACAGTGAAGTTGGTGCGGGTTCGGTGTCGGTGTATCAGGTGGCTTGGACACTGGCTTGTTTAAACGGTATGCAAACCCAAAACAAAACACGGTCAAGCCATATCACCAGCGGCCGTGATGCCGACGATTGGGGCTTGCTTTCGGATGAAGCGAAAGATGCTGATAATGCCGCCCTTGGTTTGAAAATTCGTGACCTTGTCGGCGTCTATTCAAGCCGTGAGAGTTTTGACGCTATTCTTGACGGTATGAAAGCCGCCGCCGCCGACGTGATCGACGGGGTTGCGATCGACAAAACCGACATTGTTGCAAATTTGGGCGCGGTTATGAAATTAACCAAATCTGAAACAAGCGACGTAATGAACGGGCTTTTGGACACGATCGGCCAGTCAGGTTATGAGCGCGACAAGCCGCTATCACGGGCAACCCTGATTAACGCCGTGACGGCGGTATCACACAAGGCCGACGCTGACGACGTCGATTTGTGGCAGCAACGCGGCGGGCAACTCTTAAACATGCGCCCCGCCGACTGGCAACGGGTGGCGGTTGCCGCATAATATAAAATACCTTTCCCCGATCAGCCCCGCCCTCAAAAGCGGGGCTTTTTGTTTGGGCTTGCATTACATGGGATAATATGCGATAAGGCGGAAAGTTTTAAATTTTCTGGAAAGGGTTTTACCATGTTAAAAACTACGGCTATCAGTACTGCGAAAAAAACGGCGGGTTGCGCCGTCACATATCGCGCCGGAACCGGCGATAAGTTTGCAACGTGCCCCGCTAGCTGCACATTAAATCCAAGCGGGCGCGGTTGCGCCGAAATAGATGAAGCCTACCTTGACGCGGTTTCGGCCGCCGTGCCCCGTCGCGGTATCTCTTTTACCTATTCCCATTTTGACCCGCTTTTTTGGGCTCATAAATTGGCCGCCGGTAAAACCGTGATTAATTACAGCGCCGACGGTTTAAATGACGCCTATTCGGCGTTCAACTGGCGCGTTCCGGTTGTCACCGTCACCCCTGAAAACTTTTTTGCAAATGGCAAATGGGATAAATTGGCCGATGTTCGTTTGGTACGCTGCCCCGCCGAATATAACAGCGCGGTAACGTGCAACAATTGCGGCGGCGGCTTACCGCTTTGCGCCCGCCCCGATCGTGATTATATTATCACGTTTACCGCGCATGGATCAGGCAAGAAAAAAATCAACACCGGTCAGCGCGGCGGGTGTTATGCCGACGGCGGCAACGTCAATATCCACTGGCAGAATACCGCTAAACAGGCGCAAGCTCAAACCGACGGCGAGCGGTTGCGGGCTTTTGTTAAAACACTACCAACCGGCGCAATATTGCGCCAGCACGTTGCTGGTGATATCGGGAAAGAATAACCCGCCTCGCATTGCCCCATTGCCCCGCCCTGATCGGCGGGGTTTTTTTTATTTGACAGGCTGGCCGGTGTTATCGCATATTATCCTATCAGCGGCCGGATTGGCTGGCCGCACTTACTACGGGAAATAGTAAAAATGGAAAATCAAAACTTTATACCAGCCGAAACCCTCGATCCCCGCGATCAACAAATCGTTGATTTGGAAAGCCAGCTTGAGCACTATCGCCGACGGGATCAATTGAAAGCCGAACAGCTTGGCCAGTTGGGCGATGCGATCATGGGCGTGATCGGTGACAAGGTTGAAGCCGTTATTGATAGCCGCGTTGGTGACCTTATCGAAACCGCTATGAATGAGTTCAACATTCGGGATCATGAATATGAAATCGGGGATATGATTGACGAACGGTTGCCGGAAGGCTTGGATGATGAGAGCCGTTCGGATGATTTGAAATCCGCGATCAAAGAAGTTTTAGCCGGTGCGACGTTAACAATGGATATTGAATAGCCGAATAAGCCTCGCACAAGCCAATAACCGCCCCCGCTGGTGCATCACTAGCGGGGGTTTTTTAATGCCTGCTAGCTGGCCTGCGTTGCGCGTTTAAAAGAGTTAATGAAGCCGCGCCCCGCCCCGCGCCCTTTGTCTCAAACATACCAGCCCGTGCACCGTGCCCCGTGATCGGCTGGCCGTGATCCGTGATCCGTGATCGGCTGGCCATGATCCGCCAACCGGCAACCGTGACCCGTGACCCGTGCCCCGTGCCCCGTGCCCCGCCAACCGTGCACCGGCTGGCCATGATCCGGCGGGCAAATCGCGTCGGCAGCGGGCAACGATCCGCCGACCGGCTGGCCGGAATTACCGGTAATTGCCCCGGACGCGCTGCCCGTGAAAAAACGTCGGGTCCCTTCCAATATCGGGTCAAAAACCGCAGAAATCCGCCAAAAATCCGCGATCCGCGCGCCGCCGCCACCGGCCTGCCTAGCGGGGGCATGGGCCATGTTTCTCTCAAATAATTACAGGAAAAACGATATGAATGTTTCACGTGAAACAATTGCCTATTTTTTAGGCACCTCCTGCCCAAATACTGAGCTTAGGTTGCCTATTTTTTAGGCAAAAACGCAAAGCTTGTTAACTGAGCAAAAAACAGGCATAAAATATTTTATAATTTTTTAACTTTTGGGCATGGGTGACGTGAAAAGAATACATATCAACCAACACATTATAAGAGCCAACGCAAAGTCAGGTGATCGTAATCCTGTAATCACCGTGAAAGAAGGACGAAGCAATACTTACGCTCACCGCGTTCAGGTAAACGGGCCAAGCACCGTGGTGTACAGCCCAGACAAACCTCTTTCCTGTGGCGCGAAGGTTTGGATAGAGACCGATGCCGATGTTTTTTTAACTTAGGGGCCCCCAATGGATGTATCCGATCAGGAGTTAAAGCTTCGCCTGCGACTCGCACAAATCGAGAAAAATGAAGCTTGTCAGGAAGACTTTTTAGTTTTTGTAAAAAATATGTGGCCCGAGTTTATTGCTGGTCGGCACCATAAAATTATTGCGGAAAAACTTGAGCGAGTAGCGAAGGGCGAGCTAAAGCGGCTGATCATCAATATGGCACCGCGGCACACCAAGTCGGAGTTTGCGTCTTTCTTGTTTCCTGCATGGATGATGGGCCGCAACCCTAAAATGAAAATCATTCAGGCGACGCACACAACCGAGCTCGCCGTCAACTTTGGCCGTAAAACAAAAAACCTTTTGGACGACGACCGCTACAAGGAGGTTTTCCCGGATGTTAAATTGGCGGCGGATAGTAAAGCGTCTGGACGTTGGGATACCTCTAGCGGAGGCATGTACTATGCTGTTGGCGTTGGCAGTAATCTTGCTGGCCGTGGTGGGGATCTTGTAATTATTGACGATCCACACTCCGAGCAGACGGCGATGTCCGCCAACGGCTTTGATGATGCGTGGGATTGGTACACTGGGGGCCCCCGTCAGAGGCTCCAGCCGGGTGGGTCGATTGTTTTGGTTCAGACCCGGTGGTCCGAGAAAGATATGACGGGGCAGCTTCTTCGTGCGATGGCTAAAGACCCCCTAGCGGACCAGTGGGAGGTTGTGGAACTTCCAGCTATTTTCAACGACGACAAGCCGTGCTGGCCGGAGTTCTGGTCTATGGAAGACTTGACTGCGGTTAAAGCATCTATTCCTCCGAGCAAGTGGAACGCGCAGTATCAACAGAACCCGACTGGCGAAGAGAATGCGATTATTCCTCGCGAGTGGTGGAATAAATGGGAAAAAGAAAAAATTCCCAACCTTGAGTATGTGATACAAAGTTATGACACGGCCTTTAGTAAGCGGGAGACTGCGGATTATTCTGCCATAACCACGTGGGGTGTGTTTCACCCCGAGGAGGTAGGGGGTCCCCCGGCGCTTATTTTGTTAGACAGTCAGAAAGGGCGCTGGGATTTTCCGGAGTTAAAACGTATTGCCTTTGAGCAATATGAATACTGGGACCCCGATACTATTGTGGTCGAAGCCAAGGCTTCTGGCTTACCGCTTACGCACGAATTAAGAAACATGGGAATACCGGTTGTTAACTTTACGCCGAGCAAAGGAAATGATAAGATAACCCGAGTTCATTCTGTATCGCCCTTGTTTGAGGCGGGTATGGTCTGGGCCCCAGATACCGTCTTCGCTGACGAGCTAATCGAAGAAGTGGCAGCGTTTCCTAACGGGGAGTATGATGATTTGGTAGACAGCATGACACAGGCTTTGATGAGGTATCGTCAGGGAAATTTTGTTCAGTTGCCGACGGATGATTGGGGCGATGAGGAAAAAAACGTAAAGGTTAGGGCGTATTACTAATGAACAACTATGTGGTAAGAATGGCTGATGGCGGTATTATTGGGGGGCTTGACCGGCTTGGAACCTTGTCGGGGAACGTAAAGCAGGCTTTGAGTAATATCGTTTATGGCGGTGGCGGCCGAGGTGGTCAGTCTTCCGCACTTGGGGATTTTAGTTTGGGTAGCCAGCAGCCTTCTTTTAACCAGCTTCCTCCTCCGCTCCCCTCCGTTCAAGGCCCAATGGTGGAAAACAACCCCCGGGGGGCCCCGATTACCAGTCAACCCCCCATGTTTGAACCGTATGGCTTTGAAGGTGGCGCTATGTCTCCGCCTGTTCCCGGCGACTTTGCGTCAAACATTGAAAGCGAGATGTCTACGAACTCTCCGTATTTCAATATGTCAGGCACAGGTCCGATGCAGCCCCTTCAGACTATTGAGCCTTCCCCTGAACAGCAGCACCGCCTTAATGCTTTGGGGATTAGGCCGGGTTTAGGGGTTAATTCGCCCAACTACGCCTCTAACCCACTGGGTATTGCCAGTGTTTTTCAAAGGGCCCTGAGATTTGGGGAGGGTGGAGCGGTATCACTAGGCGCGGGAGAACCGGGCTACGTGGACATGGGTAGCCTGTCCATGAACGATATGTTCGCGGTTCCTTCCCAACCCGGGGACGAGTACTACATTGGGGAGTTTCCCGGCCGCGTATACCGCGAAGGCGACCAGATCACTGATCCGTACTACGAGGGGCCCGAATATAATTTTGAAGCCGAAGACCCGCGGCGCTTCGACCTTTATGAAGACAGCGGGCAGTTTGCACCGCCGCTCACGGATCAAGGTATCATTCCGTTTGACGAAGAAGGTCGTGCGCGGCCCACGTATCCTAGCTTTCAGGAATACATGGAGACAGACGACTCAGGTAACGTAGGTATAATGGCTAGCCTTGGTAAAGACGAGGACACCACGGGTCCCCTGCAAGTGGACCCGGATTACTCGGGCATAGAGGCTTTTGATATCTACCAAGGTCTGGCCCCGGAGCAGTTTAAACGTCGCCGTATACAAGACCAAAAGTTTGATAAAAAACGCGGTTTTAAGTTTGGTCAAATGGTTCGTTTAGATGCTATGGATAATAAGCTAATGAAGATGGGGGGAGCCTCCCCGCGGAGCTTTAGTCCGGAGGTAGCGGACCAAATGTATAGTATTTTGGGGCGCGACGTTGGCTGATAGAAAAACAGGATTGCCGGTAGACCCTACGTCTCCCCTTATATCTCAAATAATTTCACCTCTTGTGCCCATGTCGTATCAAGTGGACGAGCCTTATTCTGTGAACACACAAGATATAGACGGGGGCGTAGTTTATTCTGAGACTCCGATGAAAGTCTCTGACCCGCAGTTCGCGGTTCCCCCTATCATTACCGGGGGTATTGAGTTTTTCAAACAGTTTATGGATGACCCGTCAGAGACGGCGGGCGGTATCGCTTCGGCTGTTGGGGAGGAGTTAAAAGAATACCCTGCCCGTCAGCTTCGTACCGCACTAGCTGGTGGCGAGACATTTAATCCTGAAACAGGAGAAATTGAACGGTTTGATCCGTTTGCTGTACCGGCCACAGTGGCGGCGGGCACCGCGGTTAGTGTAGCGAGAACCCTTGGCAAAGACGGAAGTGGTCCTGTTTTAGGTATTATGGGAGGCCGTATGGCAAAAGACGGCCCCAGTAAATTTAGTCAAGCTCGTTCCGCAAAAAATTCTGGAAAATCTAGACAAGAGGTGTTTGATGAAGCTCAAGCTTACTTTGACGACGATATTTTAGGTCAGGATTCTGCGGCCTTTCGTTTTGAAATACCTACGTCTAATTCTAAGCTAAACGACAAGCAGGTCTTTGACGGTAGAATGGAGGGTTTTCGTTCTGTTGAACGTGACGAGTACGACGGGGCAAGGTCCGTTAATGACGCGCCCTTTGCACGTTTGGAAGATATTTTAGATTTCCCGGAGTTGTATCAGCAGTATCCGGAAATAAGAGATTTAGATGTAGCGCGGATAAATGAATTTGGCGGGGCGTTTTACCACCCGATAGAAAACTACATAGGTGTAGCAGACCAGTTGGATAATGAGTCTTTTCAATCAGCGTTATTACACGAGATTCAACATTGGGTGCAGCATAAAGAGGGGTTTCCTAAAGGCGGGAACACTGAAAACATTCAAAACCAGTTAGCTTATCGCATGGAGGGCGCGGACCCTGAAATGTTGAAGGGTCCAGCTAGGGATTTGTACGAGTCTTTGTACGGGGAAGCTGAAGCACGGGCCGTTCAACGACGTTTTTTAGACCCGGAAGAAGCCAAGCTAACACCTGTTTTAACCCGCCAAAGAGAAGCCTCTGACGGTGATGTTTCAATGGATGAAATGGACGCCGTGGAGCGCGGGGAACAGGGGTTGATAGAAGCTTTGGAATATGGGGACATTAGTTATTCTGAACTTTATCCGGAAATATTTTCTGGCGGCAGCGGTAAACCGTTAAAACGTGGTTCGGTAGGGTTTTCCCCTAGTGAAAAGATAGCGCGGGACCCCGACACGGTTTATTATAAGGGAAAGCCCCTAGATGAAATGTCTTCCGGTCGTCTTCCAACTCAGTTTGGCGAAAGTATCGGCGGTCAAGCGGTTATTCCGACCATGCCAAACAGGTTTTTCTTTGAAGACTTGGGCATGTCGGAGCTCACTCTACGCCCTAGTTTGGATTTAAAAGGTAATGAAATCCCGAACAGCGTGGATATCGAACTTATTCGTGCAGGGGAAAAAGGTAAGGGACACGGCACGGAAATAATGCGTCGTTTGACTAAAATGGCAGATGAAACCGACACAGCGCTGACTTTATTCCCGACCCCCTACGGAGACGGCGGGTTAGACATAGAGGATCTTGTTGCATTCTACAAGAAACAGGGGTTTGAATATTTAGACCCAGATCCTGATATTTCGGACTTAGACCGTGAAATGGTTCGTTATCCGAGAAAGGCCGAAGGCGGCGTAATAGCATTAGCAGATACTGCGCGGAATATGTTCCGCGGCCCACGGGGCGTGGCGGCTCTTGCACCTATAGCTAGGAATATGAACCGGCCTATGGTAAGTTAGGCTAAGAGGAGAACACAGATGGCGCGTAAACCAATTGGCGGTTTGATGGACACGAATGTTCCGTCGCAGCTTGATATGGACGATTTATCGGCTGAAGTGGAGCTAGAGGTTCCCGGCAGCATGGACAATGTCGTATCTTTTGAAGGTATGGCGGAAGGCATGGATATTGAGATTTTGCCGGAAGACGACGGTGGCGTAACAATTGATTTTGATCCGTCTGACCAACGTGGCGAAAACGACGACTTTTACGCTAATCTGGCTGAAGAAATACCGGATCGCGAACTGTCCCGTATTTCGGGTGAATTGTTAAGTGAGTATGACGCTAATAAAGCAGGAAGGCAGGATTGGGAAGATGCTTATGCAAACGGTCTTGAACTCCTTGGGTTCAACTACGAAGAGAGGACCCAGCCGTTTAGGGGGGCTTCTGGGGTTACGCACCCGTTGCTTGCCGAGGCGGCTACGCAATTTCAAGCGCAGGCGTT
>WLWE01002612.1_pt1 | contig 11350 bp, 31 predicted proteins | sample 6718301 | NCBI WGS metagenome assembly WLWE01 (sample SAMN12718691, study PRJNA515312) | sponge metagenome | isolation source: marine sponge | host: Mycale hentscheli | place: New Zealand: South Island, Marlborough, Capsize Point | collected 2003-05-01 | reverse complement strand
CCTTTATTTGAAGAAACAAAAGATATTGTTCAAATTATTAAAAACAACTTGAAACTTCAAAATGGTGCAAAAGCTCAAAAATTATTTGACACTGATGCTGCATATGGCAAAGTGGTAGCGTTTGAAGGAGCTACAGCCAAAGCAATTAAAAACAGAAATCAAGTTGGTGTGTTTGACCCAAATCAATTAATTGACGCTGCTAATGACGGAGCAAGTAAAGCAAGCAGAAGAATAAATAACGCTACTTTACGAGGCGGTATGATTAATGATGCTACCAAAGCAAAAGCTTTAAATTTAGAAGCCAATGTAGGTAACTCAGGAACAGGTGGTACAGGTTTAGCAGCTGCAGCGCTTACAGGCTTTGCTTCTCCAGCTACGTTAGTTCCTTTAGTTGGTACTTACTTAGCTTATCGTCCTGGAACATTAAAATTATTCAACAAATATGTTCAAGGCGGAGGTAAACCAGAAAAGTTTAGAGCGTTCATGGAAAAATATAATGCTGCAGGAACTACTGGATTATTAAACACTCAAAAAGATAATGAAGGAGCTGATAGAGCATTAGAAAACACAGGTGCAGGTTTAAATATAGCTGTTGATGCTTATACTGATGAGCTTCCAGTAGTTAATTCATTAGGTCCACAAATTGTCAATGGTTTAATTAATTGACAAAGTAAGGAGTAGGGAGTTTTAACTTTATAGGAACTTATCTATGGAAATGTTATGGACAGTATCAGCACCAGCTTGGCAGTGGCTACTCTCGGGTGTAGTAGCGCTTTGGGTTTGGGAAGAATATTTGGAACATGTATGGTACAAATTTAAACATTGGGTGACTAATCATCCTCATAAAAAGTAATGGAAATAGCAACACTTTTATATCTTAGTGGAGCTTTAACAGGGACAGTAGTGGGTGATGCAATTGACCCACTATCCCTTAACGATGAAGAAAGCGATAAAAAAGCTATTATTCAGCAATTATGCAACACAACTACAACCACTGACCATAATGGGTTAGTTAGCAAAATAGAAACTTGTGAGACATTTAAAACAACCAGTAAATAATCACGCCCAAGCTTTTACATACGCAACAACAAACTCGGAAGACTTCTTTATATTATTGAGAAGTCTTTTTTTAATTATATAAGGAGCTATTATGAAACACGAATCCGTGTTGGTCATTTCCGACTTACATATTCCATATCATCATCAATCATCATTTGATTTTTTACAAGCAGTCAAAAAGAAATACAAACCAGATTTAGTTGTTAATATAGGTGATGAATTAGACCAACATGCAATTTCAATGCATGATTCAGATCCAGATTTACCTAGCGCTGGTGATGAATTAAAATTGTCCAAAGCTTACATTAAAGATTTGGAAAAGATATTTCCACAAATGACGTTAGTTGATTCAAATCATTCATCGTTAGTGTATAGACGAGCATTGAAGTATGGTTTACCAAAAGCTTATTTAAAACATTACAATGATTTTTTAGAAGTGGGTAAAGGTTGGAAATGGGTATCTGATTTAACTGTTACATTGTCTGATAACACGCGAGCATTTTTCACTCATGGAATGTCAGCAAATGTGTTACAAATGGCACAACAATACGGAATGCATGTTATTCAAGGACATTATCATTCTAAATTTAGCATTAATTATTTTAGCAATCCAGACAATTTAATTTGGGGTATGCAAGTTGGCTGTTTAACAAATCAAGATTCATTAGCTTTTGGCTACGCAAAAAACTTTAAACAAAGATTTGTTATGGGTTGTGGAGTAATAGTAAAAGGTCAACCAAAATTATGTCCAATGGTTATTAAAAACGGCAAATGGATTGGCGAGGTGGTGTAATGACTGATTTTACTTTAATTGATGGAAGTGTTGTGGATAGTAATTCTGTTGATTATATGTTATTTTGTGAAGCATTAAATTTATCAAAAAAACCTTTAAATCAAAGACGTGCATTTTTAATGAAATTAAGAAAAAAACACGTGCAGCGAGTAGAAAAGCTTGAATATTGGCTAAAGTTAATATGGTCGAAAAAAAACGACTTCACTGGTGAACGCCAGTCAACTTTAATTTGATAAGTAATAGGATAACAAAGGTAGTTTCCAGGAAACGGCCTAAAATGGTTTTAACGTAAATAACGTAAAAAAAACAACAAAGAAATCAATAGGTTACAAACACATGAAAAAACACACAAAGGTCATATTCTTTAAAAGAGTATGGCCTTTTTTGTCGTATATAGCGCTTTTAAGATAATTCATTAAAATCAATGAGTTAGCCTATCTTTTACATATATATGTAGAGACAAACAATACAACATAAGGAGAACGCAATGGATACAATTGATTTTTTAACAATTACTTTTAATGATTATATTCAAAAACATAATTTACCTGCAGTATCAGCTGACCAAATTTTAGCTGAAAGTGCATACGCAAATGAAGAGCAACGTCAATGGCTTGTAAACTTCATTGAATTATGGGAAAACGCTGAATAAGCGCTTTTAATATAACGTAACAAAATCAACAACTTACGCTATCTTTTACATATATATGTAGAGATTAACAATTAAAGGAGATACAAAAATGGATAAATATGACCAACATGTTATAGATTTTATAAACAGCGATAGATTTGACGTTGTAGCTTACGTTGATAAATTTATCACTGATTACAACAGAGCTTGTTATCAATCAGGAAATGTTGATAAACAAGTATAGGTCGAAACGCTCGAGAGAGCGTCTATGTCTTTTTGGCATACTGATGAGACCATCAGAAATAATACAAGGAGATACAAATGAAAAACGTAAAACGTCCAGCTCATTTCGGTGCACTAAGTAAACAACTATGGAAACCGAATCGTAAACATTCTCAGTTCACTAACGTAACTGAGCAACCAAAGTACGAGTGGCGTGGTATGAATCGTACTATCAATAGCAAGGGAACTTGCTAAACAGGTCGAAACACTCGAGAGAGTGTCTTAGGTTTTTTACTTAACTGATGAGACCATCAGAAATTAAAGGAGAATGACATGAAATATTTAAATGACGAAATTAACATGGATGATGAATTTGATTATCTAGGTGAAACTTATTTTAACCCCCTTCAAGCTGAAGTGTATAATACTTGGTGGGACCAAACACAAGGAGAATAACAATGAAAAAAGGTATAACATATCGAGTGTATGACGTATTCACACCCGTGGATAGCACAGAAGAAAATTTCACTGGCGAAGAGTTTAATACTCTTCACGAAGCTGATGAATATATCGGAGAGCATTTTGGTGAACAATGGAATTATGACAACGAAGAAAAGTCATATGAAATTCGTAGAACCGAAAATGGTAAAGAAACATTAACTTACTATGAATAGGAGAAAGTTATGAATAGAATATTCACACATCTGGCCGTTGATTCAGACGGCTGGACTGTAAGAAAATTTTTGTCATTGCGTGAAGCAAGACATTTTTGTGAGCGTAATGATTTAAAGGTGGTTGCAACGGGTGAGAAAGCTCAAACTCAACGTGACTTATATAAAACAGCCATGCTAGAATGTGGCGAATGTTTATTTTAGGAGTATATTATGGAAAGTTTTAAAGAATATTTAGGTATATTAGCTTTATATTTATGTATAGTTGCTGTTGGTATTGTAGATTGGCAATTATTATTAGTGGAGGGCAAATATGGCCTCATTTAAAGATTGGAAAAAAGGCGACCCGTTACCTAAGTCGTCTGTTTATCAGGGACAATTAAAGAAAAAAGAATATCCTCGCAACGCATCAAGCAATTTAAAACGTAAGATTGACGCTTCGTTTGGTTTGTTGCCTGGATATGCTGAACAACCACTTCCAGATTATCGACATCGAAGTTCTGATGATGTTGTTAATTCTGAATTAAATGATTTATATGAACGAACTTTAAGGAGAAAAAAATGACATATGATGAAATGACAGCGCAACAAGAGTTTCATTTACAACAAGAACACGAAGCAAATATCATTGAAGAGTTTGCATCATTAATCAATGAAAAAAATGTTAATGTTGTTTTGACATATATGCTTAATAATAATTTTGAAGCATATGAAATTTTGAACAAATCTTTTAAAGGAGTTGATAATGGCAATAGTTAATTTAAACACTGCAAAAAGAAAGTGTATTCATTGCAAAGGTGACGCTCATGTGTATGATAAAAAGCGTTGGTTTTGTGGTTTAAACTATTACAATGCTCATGGATTTTGTAAAGTCAAACGTATTCAAGGAGTAAAATAATGGCCATGAATCCTATTTTGCAAACATTAAGAATGAAAAATGTCGTTGTTGATGATTTAGAAAAAATGCTTGGTCAGCTCACTGGCGATGAAAAGCGTTTGTGGGCGTCTTGGCAAATTAATGATGTTGTTAGCGACAAAAAAGAATTGGATGGTAATTTAAACTTTGGAGGTAATTATGAAGATTAAAGATGTAGTTAGAACAGCAAGTAGATATGCTTCATTTAGATATCGTAAAAATACGCCGCCACAATATACGCTGACTAAAATAATGGACATCATTGAAAAATTAAATACGTTTCGTATATTAGAAAAACATCCAAGAAGAATTGAAGAACAAAAAAGAGCTCAAGTGGAGGGCATTAAAACTTGTTGGAAACATTACTTGACTGTTCAAAATTCTGAATTAAACTTTGGAGGTAATTCAAACAAAGATGAATCATGGAACAATGCAAAACGTGATTCAAAAGAAAAAGCATGGATAGGTGAACCAGTTTCAATTGTACCAACTGAAGTTGTTGAATACTTACATGCAGATTTTAACCACGGAGATAAAGCTCATGGCAGAACAAAGCCTAAGATTTACTCTGATAATGATTAGGAGGTAATTATGGAACGAAAAGACGAAGACTGGATAAATCCACCAGAACCTAAAATGGGTTACAACGGATATTTTTTTGAATTAGATGAGGAGACTGAAGATGAATAAAATGAAACCAGCATTAACAGCTTTGTTTTTTGTAATATTGCTTTTTGTATTTGCAAGAAATATGATTAACACAGCAAGGGCTGATCTGATGTTTGACAGTCCTGGAATTTTTGAAAGCAGCGTTACTCCAGCTGAATCAACCAGTTTTTATAAACAAGACGGTTCATTAGTCAATGTGTATGGCGCTGAAGAAGTTGGTATTGCTATTAAAGATGGAGAGCAAGAATATTTTGTAATACCAAAAGATGATGGTTCACCAGCATTTATTTATGATGATGAGCTTATTATATGCACAAACACTGGATGCTATTAATGCACCATTTTGGTGCGTTATGCACCACCATGATACGCCCAAGCAACTGTTGTGATACCAATGGTTGCTAAGGTGTTCTTATAATGATATGAGGAGACTATAAATGACAAACGAAATTGATGTGACGTTAGACGAAAATGATGACGTAATAGATTTGCCAGCAGAAGAAATTCAATGGACACACGCTGTATTGAATGACTTTGAAATGGCTATCGATGCGTTAGGCATAGAGACAATAATGTTTCTAATGTCTAAACATCATGAAGATATAATCAATGCCTGGGTAAAACATGGCATAGATACACAACACAGGAGGAAACAGTAATGAAATGGTTTAAACATGATTCAGATGCTAATTTAGATGATAAGCTACAAAATCTAATGTTAGACCACGGATTAAAGGGATATGGTTTATATTGGTATTGTTTAGAATTAATAGCAAATAAATTTGACCATACAAATATAAATTTAGAATTAAAACATGATGCTAGAATAATATCTAAAAACACAGGTGAAACTGTAAAAGAAGTAGAAGATATAATGAAGCGAATGGTTGAATTAGATTTGTTTTCTCAATCACAAGGAATCATTCAATGTTTGAAATTAGGCACCAGGTTTGAAGCTAGCGCGTCTTCTAATCCATTAGTTAGGGATATGGTTAAACAATTAAAAGCTTCTAATGGCGAATTTATGACTAAGTCACAACATAGTCACAATATAGTCACAGCAGATAAGAATAGAATAGAAGAGAATAGAAAAGAAAAGCAATATTCAGAAGATTTTGAAAAATTTTATGCAGCTTATCCTAAGAAAAAAGCTAAACCAATAGCACTTAAAGCTTGGTTAAAACATAAGCCTGACATTAATGTTGTTCTTAAATCATTAATAATGCATAAAAAAAGCGAGCAATGGACTATAGATAAAGGAAAGTATATACCTTATCCAGCATCATGGATTAAAGCAGAAGGTTGGAACGATGAAATTGAAACAAAGAAAGTTAACTCAACATATGCATCATTTATTAAATAGGAGGAAATTATGAAAGCATTAATAGCAATACAAAATGAAATCAAAGCACCAAAAGGTCAAGTCAATAAATTTGGCAATTACAATTATCGTTCGTGTGAAGATATTTTAATGGCAGTAAAACCGTTATTAGAAAAACACAACGCATCAATTTTAATTACTGATGAAATCAAAGAAGTGGCTGGCATACCTTACGTTGAAGCAACAGTTGTTTTTAAATCATCTGATAGCGAAGCGTTAAGCGTTAGAGCTCAAGCAGGTATTAATCCTAATCGTAAAGGTATGGATATAGCCCAGTCATTTGGTAGCTCATCATCTTATGCGAGAAAATATGCATTGGCGGGTTTGTTGCTTCTTGATGATAATAAAGATTCAGACTCCATGGACAATTCTAAAGAGGAGTTTCAGTTATGAACAGCAAAGAATTGATTCAAGGCACCGAAGAATGGTTTGCAGTGAGGCGTGGAAAAATAACTGCCAGTCGTTTAAGCGATTTAATGAAAAAAACTAAATATGGAGAGTCAACATATAAAACTAGACTCAGAATGGAGCTCGCAATCGAGAGAATCACTGGTAAATCAGCATCGTCTGTTGTCATGAACCAGGCTATGCACGACGGAATCGAAAGGGAGCCAGACGCAAGGACGCTTTTTGAAGCCGTCACTGGAAAGGAAGTGGCTCTTTGTGGCAGTTTTGACCACCCGGAAATTGTAAACACTTCAGCTTCACCAGATGGCTTGTTGCGAGGTGAAAATGCAATTCTTGAAATTAAATGCCCAACTGCTGTTACACATGCTCGTAACTTAATGGCAGATGGCATGGACAAACGGTATTTATTTCAGGTCGCCTGGCAAATGGCATGCACAGAATCAACGCATGGATATTTTGCAAGTTACCATCCAGACTTCCCAACAGATTTACGCTTGAAATATGTGCGTGTGGAACGGGATGATGACTTGATTTTAGATATATCAAAAGCAGTAAGGCAGTTTGATATTGAAGTGGAAGACTTAATTAATAACATTAAAAAAGGAGGTAATACGAATGGCTGAACAATATGATAACAACAACACTTTTACTTTATGGAAGAATGACAGGAAAGAATCTGACGCTCAACCTGATTATAGAGGTGTAATGCAAGTGGATGGCAAAGACAAAGAAATAGCTTGTTGGATACGTGAAGCAAAAACAACAGGCAAAAAATTCTTATCTGGTAGGATTCAAGAACCTTATAACGCTAGCAGTAACAACGCAGCTGTTGAAGGTGAATCTGTATCAGATGACGTGCCATTTTAATCGAAGAAGTTCTTAACCGATTCGATAATGTTCGTGAGACAGGTAACGGCCAACATTCATGCCGTTGCCCAGCTCATGAAGATAAATCAAACTCATTAGGCATCAAGCAAGGTGATGGCGATACAATAATGATGAATTGCTTTGCTGGATGTAGCGTTAAGGATATCCTTGGTGCTGTCGGTTTAGAATGGCAAGACATATTACCAGCTAATGAACATCAAAGAAAAATAAAACAAACAGGATTTAATCCTTATGCAGTGTTGAAAATGATACGTGATGAAGTTTTAATCATTGGATTAGCAAGCGCTGATATAAGAAAAGGAAAAGCATTAAACAATATAGAACATGATAGGTTAATGAAAGCTATTGGCAACGTTAGACAAGCTTATAGTAAAACGGGGTAGTTTTGGTTTCGACATGATGTAAAATTAATTTAGCATCATGGACAAGGGTTCGATTCCCTTCTACTCCACCAATTAAGGAGAACGATATGGAATCACGAGACGAAATGCTTGAAGCAATTATGGTTGTCATCGAAACATACGATGATGCTGAAATTGAGCGTATTTTCAACACATTAACTGAAACAATACAATAGGAGAGATAATGAAAACAATATACATAGTTACACAAGGAACTAAAACATACTTTGCATCACCATGGGCGTATTCATGTTTTAAAGTCAAATCATATTTGACAGCTCGTGGCATGCATAACATCAACATCACTAAATATGTTGGTAAACAACTTGACAAAGTGTTTAAATGGAAAAAAGGAGAGACGAGATGACATTAACAGATGCAGACATAAAAGATTTAACTATCACTGACAAAGAAATATCTGAATGGAAGTCACAAAAAAGTGATACAGAACATTTGGAGATAAAAAGGCCGTCACAATATTTAAATGATGTTGAGTCTTATTTTAGCGATGATTTAACTGGTGGTACTGCGTTGCCTTTTGTAAACACAGACCAACAATTTAGAGTTCGTATGGGCGAAATATCCGTTGTGACTGGATACAGCGGTCATGGCAAATCAGCATGGTTAAATCAATGTGTATTAGGATTAATGAAAACACACAAAACGATGGTGGCCTCTTTTGAGATGCAGCCAAAAGCTACATTAGGAAGGATGTGCCAGCAGACGGGTGAAGAAGCTCCTAATTATGAATACATTAAAGATTTTTTAAACAAATTAGAACATCACTTATATTTGTATGACCCAGATGGTGAAACAACATCTCAAAAGGTTTTGGATGTCCTTTATTATTGCGCTCAAAATCTGAACATTAAAATTATGGTCATAGACTCACTAATGAAATGTGGTATCAATGAAGATGATTTAAATGGACAAAAGAATTTTGCAAACAAATTAGCTGTAGCAGCAAGAGATTTAGATATACATATATTCTTAGTTGCTCATAGCAAAAAAACAGCATCTGACTTTGAATATGCTAGAAAACTAGACGTGGCTGGTTCGGCAAATATTACCAATATGGTTGATAACGTTTTTTCTGTTCATCGCAACAAAGAGCGAGAAGAAGCTTTATTAAATGGACAACACGATAATGAAGTTATTAATGCACCACCTTGCACTGTTTGGTTAGTTAAACAAAGACATGGTAAAGGCATTGAGACTAAATGGGGTTTTGATTTTAAGCCAGAAACATTTCAATATAGGGAGTGGCTATCATGACAATTAAAGAGTTTATTAAATCAATACAAGAAACATTTGGAGATAATGTAGAATTTAAAGCTACATCATCAGACGGTAAAATTTATAGGAGTATAAAATATGAAAAGGAAGCTGATAACGTGCGAAGAGGACGTGGAACAAATAAAAAAGCACATTGGTGAGTTAGATTTAGATAAGAAATGGGAAGTAGAAATTAAGCCATTTAAGTATTCAAGGTCTATTCAGCAAAACAAAAGGTATTGGAAGTTGATTGAAGAGTTAGGAAACTTTCTTGGATACGATGACCAAGAAATGCATGAACTGTGTAAGTATAAATTTTTGAGTTATAAGCAGGAAATGCTTGGGGATGAAATGACTGTAGTCCCATCCACTGCTAAATTAACAATAAAAGAGTTTGTTGAATACAGTTCAAAGGTAGAGCAGTTCGCTTTTACATTGGGTTTTAAATTACAAGGTTCACAATACGATTATTAATTTTATAAGGAGAAAATAATGTCAGAACTAAATTTTGAAGATGCAGCAACACCAACAACATTAAAAATAGACAAAAAGTTTACATTTGATTTGTCTGAACGCAACAAACACGTATGTAAAATGTATGATATATCAGACACAACAGTTGAAGATTCGTTTGAGTGTGACTTTCATTTGGACTTTGATTGGAATGTTGGCTTGATTGTTGGACAATCAGGCACAGGCAAAACAACCATTGCTAAAGAAAAGCTTAAAGATTATCAGCTGTTTGAAAAGCATGAATGGGACGGAACAAAATCAGTGATTGATAATTTCAATTCAAACATTAATGTTGATGATGTCATCACTTCATTAACGAAAGTTGGTTTTTCTAGTCCGTTGAATTGGTTGAAGCCATATCATTTATTGTCTAATGGTCAGCAAATGCGTGTTGATTTAGCACGTTTATTGCTTGAAACAAATGAACCAGTCATATTTGATGAGTTTACTTCTGTTGTTGACCGTGATGTTGCTAAAGTTACATCATTAGCAGTGTCAGGTTTCATCAAGAAAAACAATTACAAATTTGTAGCTGTGTCATGTCATCATGACATTGTTGAATGGTTGCAACCTGATTGGGTGTATGATACAGATGAAAAACGTTTTTATCGGAGGTCTCTTTGGCAAAGACCAGCAATGGAGTTTAAAATCAGAGAAGCTACCAGCGACTCGTGGGACACTTTTAAAAACTATCACTATCTAACACATGCTATTAACAAGTCATGTAAAGCATATGTTGTTGAATACAAAGACAAACCAATTGCTTTTGGATCTGTAATTCACTTTCCACATCCAAAGTGTGCTAATTTTAAACGTATTCATCGTATGGTTGTTTTGCCTGATTATCAAGGCATAGGTATTGGTAAAATGTTTTTAAATTACATTGCTGAGTTGTATCACGAAGAAGAATACAGAGTGTTGTTGACTACAGGAGCTTTAGCGTTTATCAATTCATTAGACAGACCTGATAGTGATTGGAGATTAACACGTAAAGTATCAACATTTGGTAAACAAAAAACAGGTGATTTTTACGCTGATTCTAATCGAGCCACAGCTTCGTTTGAATATAAAAACATGAGGACAAAGACAATGGATGAAATCAGACGTGAACGTGAAGAACAATTGGAGTTAATATTATGAAAAAAGCTGAAAAGCTACATATGCAAAAGATGGTTGAGTTTGGTTGTGTAGTGTGTAGGTGGTATGAGGGCGTAGATGACCTTCCACCATGCAATTTACATCACATTAGAGACAAAACAGGTATGGGCATGAAGGATAAAGATATAATTCCTTTGTGCCATTACCATCATCAAGGGCGCATGGGCATACATACCATTGGTAAAAAGATATGGGAAGAAAGGTATGGAACACAACGCGAATTACGTGAACGTTTAATTAATGAAATAGGAGGTTGGGAATAATGCAAATAGAACTAGAAAATTATCAATATTTTGAAGGAAGCAAATTAAAAGAGCAAGTAGGTGGTGACCATTATTCTAAGTTGGCTATTCAACCAGTTACCT
>WLWE01002609.1_pt1 | contig 11357 bp, 9 predicted proteins | sample 6718301 | NCBI WGS metagenome assembly WLWE01 (sample SAMN12718691, study PRJNA515312) | sponge metagenome | isolation source: marine sponge | host: Mycale hentscheli | place: New Zealand: South Island, Marlborough, Capsize Point | collected 2003-05-01 | reverse complement strand
TAAACATACCTGCTACTAAAGCAGTCATTGCATAACGCATATGATTTTTAATTTCTTTAATATCGTTTTCTATTCCTGAGATTTTTTGGTGAGTTTGTTTTTGCATTATACGACAAAGTTTTTCGTGTGATTCTATTTTCTCTAGTGCTAAATCTTTTTTAGGCATTAAATTAATCTATTTTCAACTTGACGTAATACTTCTTTATCAAAACCTGTAAGGTCTACACCGGCATTATTTAAGAAATTTTTAGCAACACCATCACCATTGTAATCAGCGAACTCAATATCTTTAATAAAGATTCTTCGACCACTTGTATCTAGTGAGTATACAACAGGTATCTTATCAATTTTAACTGCAAGTGGACTATCTTTAACCATAATAAATCTACCATCTTCTTTAACATAGTGACTACCTGCAACGGTAACACCTTTGTAATCATGTATTTCATCAGATGCTTTAAATTGGAATACACCTGTAACTTCTCCACCTTTAGTGTCATCACCAAGTTGTATGTTTTTAATTTCTTTAGTTGAACCATCAGCCATTTGAATTGGAGTGCTTGGATCAAAACAATAGTTACCATCATTATAACCACCGGAAGAACCTGTAGACTGCCCTGTTGAATCACTAGCTCCAGTGCTTCCTCCACCACCACCACCACCAAATCCTCCGTAACTGGCTGTGCTTCCATAACCTGTTGTAGAACTATTATTATAACCTGGTCCATCAGCAGTAACTGCTCCAGTATCTACAAAAGATCCAAATCCAGCATTTGCGTCTATTTCTCCAACACCTGGTCCAAAAGCTGCTGGTCCGTTATAATTATTGTCTCCATCATTTCTATCAAAATAATTATTTGCAATTCCTCCTGCAATTCCTCCTAAAGGCCCAAATGCTAATGTACCTAAAATAGATAAAGGACTTATATTTGATTTAAATGCATCAAATAAACCACTAAGAGATGTTATTCCTGCATTGTTAGGATTAGTAGTGACATCATCATTTTCTCCGCCATCACCACCACCGCCACCTCCAAGATTATATTGTGGGTATAATAAAGCTAATTGTTCTGGAGTTAATCCAACAGCATTAGTAGGTTCGGCTTCTGTATCTTCTAAAAAAGGAGAAATGTCTGGAGCAGGAGTGTCAGTAAAGATACCAGATATACTAGGTAAACCCTGGTTCAAGTATCTTTGTGCTAGATCATATAAAGTAGCCATTATGCTAAACCTCGTTGTCGTAATCGAATTTGTTTCTCTTCTTCAGATAATAAAGCATTCTCTGTATTAGTCAAACCCTGATTCATGGCTCCTGTTGCCGGCATAGCTGCCGCAGTTTGTACAGCTTCTTGACTAGGCATTGGAGTTGGTGGTAAGGCTGATTGTTTAAAAGGATCAAAAGTATCTCCAAGTTCTATTTGTTCATCCATTTCACCTGTGAAATCGGATAGATTAAAATTAAATCCTTTACTTAAATCTGCACCAGCAAATTCATTTATCATTTCTATAATTGTATCTGAAGCTGCTTCAAAAGGATTTTCATATCCAGGATTAGAAGCTTGAAATTCTTGAGACTTTCTATTAAATTTTTCTATAATACCTTCAGAAGGTACATAAGGTTTAAAAATTCCTTCAAACAAAGGACCGTATTCTTTACTAGATCTATTTCTTTCTTCAAACACAGCTGCAAGATCTGCATCTTCAACATCAAATTCATTAGCCGCTTTTAAATCTAAATGCATATTTTTTTGAGTTTCAAATAAAGCTTTGTTAGTCACAAAAAATTGTCTAATAACTTCTTCTTTAGTAGAAGGCGAAGATAAAAGTCTTGTATCTCCTCCTGTAAATTCTCTTGTGTCATTTCTACGTTTTTGGTCATAACCTGTAATTTTAAATTCTAAACCTTTTATAGGATTTATTTTAATTAATCTCCAACCCAATAATCCAGGTAACTCATTTTCAAGATCATAAATATTTCCTTTTGGATCAGGTAAACCTTTTGCCGCGTAATATATTCTCGATAATTGAGATTTAGAAAATGGAACTTGTGTTTCTAATAAATGTTCCATAGTAATTCTAGCTTTATCTTCTATAGGAGTAGATTCAGTGTATAGTTTTCTACCCGTATCTGTTTCTCCATCTCTTATTATAATATCTATAATTGCTTCTGGCGCAATTGATTCTGAAGTAAAAGGTTCTAAAGCTCTACTAAAAGCAGTTCCGATACCTTTTATGAATCCTGGCATTAACTGTTCATCGCTTTCAATACCTTCTTGAACAGATCTTAAAATAGTTCTAAAGGGTTGTTCTAAATAATCATAAGCATTATTATTACTCCAGTTTTGATAATAATATTCTTTTTTACCATCTGCATTTGTTTTATGAGATATAAATTTTTTGTCTCCAACTTCATATGGAGCAACCCATCTTTCAAGAGCTACTTCTTGTTCATCTGTAGTTCCTGTTATTGATTTAAATGCTTCACCTAATCCAACACCGATAGTTCCAAATGCAGCTGAAGCTCCTACTAATCTTTTCATACCAATACCGTAAAGAGGATTATTATTTTTAACTAATCCTTTACCTGTTTCAAAAACCATAGGTAACATATTAGATCCTTTTGTTGGCTTAGAGTGTCTCATTTCTTTTAATATTCTACTACCAATACCAACCGCACTATTCATAATAGCCGTTGGAAAAGATGCAAAGTTACCAAAAGGAGTTGAACGTAAACCTTTTACAATATCAGATACATAGGCATAGTTTGGAACTGTATTTCTAACAATATCTGCTGCTTCTTCTTCTAACTGTACAGCAGTTTTTTTAATGCCTGCTTTTAAATATGCATCACCTAATCTTTCTTTTTCAACCCAATAGTTATAAATTTTATAAGCATCATCTTCTGCTGTGTATAAATCTTGTGCCGGTTTAGTTGCTTTAGATAATTTTTGTAACATTCTTTTAATTACATTTGTAGAAAAACCACCATCTGGATTTAATTCAATATCTCTTAAAAGAGCTTGATAATCTCCCATTTTAGTACTGGTGTTTACAACACCTAATTCTAATAATCTTCTGTATTCTTTCATAGCTTCAGGTGAACGAATACCTAATTGCACAGACTTACGTGCTTTATTCATTGCTCTTAAAACCAATGCAGGATTTGTAAATAAAGTACCATTAGCAACAGAAAAAGCTGAAGCAGATAAAAAGTTTCTTACATGTGTAGTTGGAGATAAAACTGTTTTTGCAACTTGTGCACCAGCTTTTGGATATAAAAAAACATATTTATAAGCATTTGCAACTTTACCATCTTTTACAAAAAAGTTACTAAGTTTATTTACTGCTTCAAATGAATCAGCTATTTCTTGTGTAGTATGTAAACCTTTTAATCTGTTAACAAGCACACCATTTTTAAACATACCTTCTAATGTATCATCTAAAGATACAATTTTATTTAAACCACCAGCTCCAAGCTGTTTAATTGCTTCATTTTTATCTGCATAAAATAATTTTCTAGTACCTTTTTCTAATGCTTCATCATTAGCTTTTAATACATCATCAATAAATTCTGATCTTTTAGCTAGATTAGAAAGTAATCCTATACCACTATAGATAGATTCTCTTGCATCATCTACTTCACCAAATAATTCTCTAAATGCTTTACTACCTTTACCTATAATTTCTGTAGCTGGATCTCCATTTTTATTTTTTTTACTTAAAGTTTGTACAAAGTTTTTTCTAACGTCAGGTGTTTTTGCACCAATAGTTAAATCTGTCATTTTAAATGAAGGTAGTTGAGTTTTAGGAGTAAACTTTATAGCACTATCTAATATTTCATTAACTCTATAGCTCAGTTGATCTTCTGATAAATCTCTACCATGTCTTTCTCCATGTCTTTTTAAAATATCTTTTACTTTATTAATAGACTGATCACTTGGTTTATATCCAGTTAATGAATCCACATAGGGATTTTGAAATATTTTATATGTTCCACCCAACATTATCTTTAATCTATCTCCCATTAATCCAGAAAGTTTTCTAACATCTTTAGGTAATGTTACAGCACCTGTACTTCCTTCTTTAATAGTTTCAACTAGTGATACAAATTTTTGTCTTGTATTATATATAGAATCAAAAATAATTGATTGTGATTTACTATTTAAGCCACCGTTTTTCATTTGTTTTTGTAATTTTTTTGAGAGATTTGTATCTCCTATTTTTTTAGACAAATCACCTTCAAACATTAATTCTTTTAAATCTTTGTAAAATTGATTTTGTTGTTTGGTATATTGTTCTCTCAAACCTTTATTAAATAAAGTTTTAACACTAGGATACATTTTACCAACTTCTTTATCTATTCTTTTTACTTGTTCCATTGCAAAGTTAGCGTCCGCTGCTTTCCCTGCTTCTTCTGCATTCTTAGCTAAGAACATTGCTTCAGGTTTATTAGAAGTAGGTCTTACAAATCCTGCTGTCGTATCTATTGCTTTATTAATTTTAGAAGAACTAAATGCAAGATCTTTTCCAAATTGTGCAACCTTACCTATACCTTTAGTTGCTCCGTATATAAATGGAAAATACATTACTGAATCTGCACCAAACTTTAATCTGTTTAATAATTTTCTACCTGCATCTTCTTTTGGATCTTGTGATTCTTCTAAATCTAATTGAGTGGGACCAATATCAAATGCATCTCCAAAAGTACCTATGCTTTCAGCATCTCCTACAAATACTTCACCTGCAGCTCCACCTACAACAGCCGCTCCAAATCTTGCAACCCTTGCTTTATCATTTAATTTATAAACTTTTTCCATTCCCTTACGAATGTTTTTGCCTCTTAAATTTACGTAAGTTCCAGCTTTTTTTGCTTGCAGTGCTTTAGTTGCCAACTTAGTTGCAATTTTTGCACCCGCTGTTGCAGGTACACCTATTTGTACAAGTGCTTCTAAAATTCTTCCAGTAGCTTTTTCTTGTGCTACTTCTTCAAATATATTTATTTTATCAAATACTTGTTCAACCCTTGCAGCAGAATTTTCAGTCATACCCGAATAATCCATTAACTCTGCACCAAGTGATACAAAGCCTTCGGGTATTTTTAAAACACCTGATGCAACACCAGCTAAACCAGATTCTAATTGACTAATTTCATTATTTTCTTCTAAGTCTACCTCTGATTCATCTAATGAACCATAACCTGGAGCTTTTTCTTTTTTTGTGAAGGGGTCAAAGTCTGCCATACAGCTCCCTTATTTATGGATTTAGTTTTCTTTTTTCGTAAGTAGTAGGGCTCACTACATAATAACCACCTTCTTCATCTTCTGATGGTGGCACATTTGTGATATATAAATTTCTGTTTGGATCATAGTAATACATTCCCGGTATCATGTCTTCATAAACAAGTCTTCCTTTTTTAGAATCATATGGAACAAAATTTTCAAAACTAGATCTAATTTCTTTTGCAACAGGATTATCACTTTGTGCTAAATCTGAAGAATAGTAAGCATCAAATTTTGCAGTTCCTCTAGGAAAAGTTTGTTCTATATTGGGTCTTTTGCCATATTCTAAGTCAGCTGCTGAATTAGTTCTATCTTTCATTAACTCATAGTATTTTCTATCTGAAGTAAAATCTTTTTGAAATTGAGATACTGCTGTTTTTTGTTTCATTTTAGCTAATGCCATAGCATCTTCCGCTTCTATATCTAACATTTCACCTTCTAGTGCTAATTTTTTACCTAATTGACCTTGTTGTGCTAAACCTGTAAACAAATCAGCTGTAGGTCCTTTAGCTGCTGTTGCTATATCAGAAAATACACCACCGGTTGAAGGTTGTGATACTAAATTTAAACCACCTTGAATTAAAAATTGTGATACAGGATCAATAGCTGTGCTTGGATATTCTGCTGCAACTCTAGCTAATCTTTCTCTTCTTGATCCTGTTGAAAAGTTTTTTCTATCTTCAATACCAGACATGATACCATTCATGTTAGTAGATCCGCCTCTAAACATTGGTCTTCTGAATACTCTACTCATATTATGTTATTTGTCTATATTGTTGAACTGGTGGATTTACTGCTCTGTAAATACCTGCTAGTGTTGAACCAACTCCAAGTGCTGTTGATATTGGACTAGGTGAAGGTGAAACTGTTTGTTGAGTTGATCCAGGGTATCCTGCAATTAAACTTGTAACTCCACTACCATATTGTTGAGCAGCAGTCATTGGTTGTTGTAATTGTTGTTGAGCTAATTGTTGTTGTGCTCCTAATTCTGATTGTCTTTGTGCTTGAAGACCTGCACCTAAAGTAGATAGTGCTCCTACATCTTGACCTAAGAAACCTTGTTGAGCTGAACCTAAACCTAATTGTTGTTGGTATTGTTGAGCTGCTAAATTTTGAGCTTGTCCAAAACCTTGTTGTAATAATTGTGCTTGTAGTGCTGCTCTGTTTCTATCTGATGCTGATTGGTATTCTGCTTGTGCAACACCTTCTCTTGCTCCACCAAATGCACCGGAAGCTATTGCTTGTTGTGCAATTGAACCTAAACCTTTTTGTGCTTGAATATCATATTCACCTAAAGTTGCATCTATAACATCTTGTTGATAAGGAGACATGAAAGCTTGATAAGCTTGTGGTCCCGTTGAAGCTGCTGCTGCTTGTAAATAAGGTTGATATCCACCAATACCTTGTGTTGCAATTTGAGTTGCTTGTGCTTGTAATGGATCTTGTCCAGCTACAAATTGTGGACCGTAAACTTTTGAAAGATCAGCTGTTTTAAATTGACCGGTTGCGGTTGCTAATTCATCTAAATAAGTTTTACCCGCTGCTTCAATAAACTCTGGTGGTAATACTCTTGTTTGTGATACTTCAGCCATTATACTCTTCCTCCGTTTTCTAATTTTTTCATCATGTCATACATACGTTGTGCACCTTTGTTGACATTACCATTGCCCATTCCTCTTACAGCGTCTGCTGTAAATACGAATTCATTATTTGATAACATTGCAGGAATGTCGTCAGCCTTTTCTTTTACACCAACTGGAGGAATAAATCCACCACTATCTCGTAAATCTAGTTCTTTTACACCTTTAGGATTGATATTTACATCTAATCCTTCAATCCCTGAAGCCTGTTCCACTAATTCATCAGACCCATAAGCACGGTTAATTCTACCACCCATAGCTTTATTATTTCTAATTTTAGATACTGCTTCTTTTATTAAATTGTTTGCTTCTTCTAAAGAAAGTCCATAATTTTCCATTAATTCTTTTCTTTTAGGTTTAAAATATTGATTCATCATAAAGTCTTTAGTGCTCATAGTTTCTGTATCTTCTATTTCACCATCTTCTGGAGGTAAACTTCTTACTGCCATCATTGTTCTTGCTATTTCATCTGCTGCTTGTCTATCAGCATCTTCAGGTATTGGATTATAAGTTGTAGTATCTACCATCATAGAAGCTGAAGGTTGAACAATTTCTTCTGTTCCATCTGCGTAACCTATTCTACCACCTTCTGCTCTATATTCTGTCATATTAGCTTCTACTAATTCATTTATTTGTGCTGGGTTTTTATCTGGATTTAATTTTGTAAAATAATTTTCAAGATATCCTCTAAGAGCTGTAGGATTATTTTGTATTTCTTGTATTTCTTCTTGTGATTTACCTGCAAACAAACCAGATAGTGCACTTGCACCTATAATACCTAGATTAGCTTTACTACCAGTTAATCCACTCAATAATCCAGGTTTAAAATAACCAGCTCCTTTAGCTGCATTACCACCCATAATTGTTTTTCCAAATAAACCTGTTTTAGCTGCTCCTAATGCATTTCCAATTCCACCGAATCCAAAAATACCTGGTGCTGCTCCACCTATACTTGCTCTACCCAATAAACCACCCATAGTAGTTCCAGGTATTCCAAATGCTGCTGCACCTATTAATGCAGCTTTACCTAAATCAGATTTAACTACTTTCTTTACAGTCTTACCAATAGACTTTACGAAACTTCCTAGTCCGTACATTTGTCTTGGCATTTGTGATCTTGAAATTGTCATAATTTTATCTACTATATATAATAATCCCTTGTTTTACAACTACTCTGATCCCGCACCTAAAGGTGGCATTGCTGCTACTTTAATTTTTAATGATCTTGTTACTTCATCTCTAATCGTTGGAGTATTTGTATCTGCAATATCGTCCTCTGCTTCTTGATCCGAGTTATACTCTACATTAGTTCTAGTATTTCTTAGTACTACTTCTGTTTCACATTTAACAACCGGTACTCTTTTACCATTTATCATTGTGTATGCTACTGATCCTTCTTCTTTAAATGCCATAATTAATCCCTGTTTATTTCTAATATTGCACAAGTGCCTTGAAATATATCTGCTGTGGCAGCTTGTAGTTGTAGTTTGTCATTCTCTTCTAACACAATTGAGCCATCAGAGATAGACTTAGAATCTCCTGAGTTTACAGTATGTTCAGCAAATTGAAAAGCAGTTGTTGCAGAATTATCATATAAAAAAGCTTTTATTTCTGTGTTTCCACCACCTACATTTGCAGTGTGTATATTTTGAATAATAGCTCTTGAGTTTGAGGGCACTGTATAAACATCTGTTACAGATGTTGAATCTAAATCAAACTGTGCATTTTTATAAATATTAGCCATTAACTACTACTCCCTGATGATTTAAACCAAGTAAATCTTTCAGTCTCTTGTTTAAGTTCATCTAAAAATGTAGAATTTAATTGTTCTGTGATCAAAGCAATAGCTCTATTAATCTGTTTCTGGTTAGAAACATCATATTCTTCTTTTGGTTCAGGTATTCTTACTACTATCTTAGCCATTATCTTCTACCATCTGGTTGTATATCTATTCTTAAAGTACCAAAACGCCAAGACTCACTAACATCTGTATTTTCTATTTTGATATTAACAAATCGTCCTCTAGCTCTTGTATCTTTTTTATCAGTAGATGAATTAATTGTAAAGGGACTCAAAGTAGTAGTGGTTTCTGATTGTTGAGGATAACGTTTAACAGCAAGTGTTACTTTTGCATTACCTTGAAGATCTTTAAAGTCTGGTACAAATCTTCTCATAGCTAAAAATATATCTCCTGAAATACTTGGTCCTGTTGCTTTACCTTGTGCATTTTGTGCTCTTGATTGTATATCAAAATCATATGATTTTACAAATGAGGTAACGGTTGTTGTACTACCATCTGGATTTACTTGATCAGTTCCTACTTCATGTTCAAATAAAGTTGTTTGACCTAAGCCTGATTCTCCAACAATTACAGGAAAAGTACCAGAAGCAGTATCATTAAATTTAGTAGCTGATGGTTTAGGATATACACTAGCATCAATCCAAGATGTTCTAGCTTCAGTTCCAATATACCAAACACCACCTTTCATAGGTTCACCATAATTAAATACAACGTATTGATCATTATAATCTGAATTAGTTGAAGGATAATACCAAACAACTTCTGTAAATAAATTATTTATACCTGCATAAATCTGTTGACCTTTGGTAGTATCTGCTTGATCATAAACATAGTCTTCAACAGAACAAGGTAAAGATTTAACAGTACCATCGAACATAAAGAAACCATTATTAGACATCCAAAACGCAGCACCATCTATTTCAATTGCTGCATTCTTACCAATCAATCCACAGTTAGTACCAACTTGCTCAAATCCAAATGTAAAAGGCGCGCCAATAAATTTCATTGTATATAATGCGTTATCAGTCCAAACTAGAATTGTTTCTTTTGCTTTTAAAGAACCTATAATCTTAGTTCCGTCTTGTAATCTTTGTGATCCAGCGCTGTTAATAGCTGTTGGCGTGTAATCATTTATATCTTCTTGATCAGAAAATCTTATAAACATATCATCTTGTGTAGAGGTATCTCCAATAGTTGTTTCAGTTCCAAGATGAATCAAGTGACGTGTTGTAGGTGAAACTAGTGTTACTCTGGTTGCAGTTGGGTTATTTGTTGTTTGAAAACCTGATGTAGTTGTTGATGCTCTTGTTGTTAATCTTGCAGCGTCTCCTGCATTCCATGTAAATGTTTTACCATTTGCAATAGTTGCAACTAAAACTTGACCAAAGTTACTTAAACTCCAGAGGCCTGGTTCCAGACTCACGTCAGATGCTGAAGCGGCTTCGCCCCATGCACCACTGCCCCAACTATCAATACCCCAACCATATCCATACGATTGTTCTGCGGGACCCACTTGTTCATAAGGTTTAACTTCTAAACTACCACCTGTTGAAACAGTTGCTGTTGCATTAGAACTTTGTGTAATTGTAAACACACTTGAACTTGTAACACTTGTTACTTGAAATAATTTATCTTCGAAATCAGAATCTGCATAACCAGTACCGACTGGTAAAGTTACATTATTTAATAATACAATATCTCCTGCACTTAAACCATGAGAAGCTTTTGTAATAGAACAAACAGCTGAAGCATTTGTCGTTGCAATAGTACAAGATGTTAAAGTAGTTTTTAAAGGTGTTACATCATAAAGTTGACCTTCAAAATATATAAGTAAAAATTTATCTGTACCAATTGCAATGTATCTATTTCCATCTAAGTCTACAAATGCAAACTGACGTCTTGCAACACCAACAATTGTATCTGTAACTAAGGATGACCAACCACCAACTTTTTCAGGTAAGTTATATCTGAATCTTACATTATCACAATCAACCCATCTGTTTTCTGCACCAGATGTAGTGTCTTGCTTATCTATTCCAGGTAAGACTTTAAAATCAATTAGAGCCACTATCTATGCTCCTATATGTTATCTTTGTATATCCAGCCTCTAGTTGCATTGACATACACTAAAGTAAATGCAGCACCATTAGTTGAAACAACTAAATCAGAAGCGGCACCTAAAATATTAGAACTGTTTCTACCGATTGTTAAATTGTTTGATGCAAATGCATTACCACTATCGATAAAATGTACTTCATTACCTATTGCAGGAGACACTGGTAAATTAATTGTAACTGCAGTACCAATACCACCACCTGAAGTATCTACTAAAACTTGATCACCATTGACTGTAGTATAAGTAGAAGGAGGTGTATAATAACCTTTTGTTTGTAATTTTCCTGTAATGTTTGTGCCATCAGAATATAAAACTGTTGTTGATCCAACTGGTAAAGCAAGTCCTGTACCTGAAACTGTTTTAACTGTTAATGTATAATTAGATGAAGATCTGTCTGTTGCATCTTCTACAATAAAAACTCTTTCAGCGCCATCTGGCATAGTAACTGTTCTAGCTGCTGTTAAAGTTCCTGTTAATTTATAATATAAATTTTTACCATTTGCTGTTGCATGGGTAGCTAA
>WLWE01002607.1_pt1 | contig 11361 bp, 9 predicted proteins | sample 6718301 | NCBI WGS metagenome assembly WLWE01 (sample SAMN12718691, study PRJNA515312) | sponge metagenome | isolation source: marine sponge | host: Mycale hentscheli | place: New Zealand: South Island, Marlborough, Capsize Point | collected 2003-05-01 | reverse complement strand
GACGACGGTCTTCTTCTCGGCCGCGCGCTTGAAAATGCGGTCTACCTCCTGACGGCTCAGGGGACGGGGCTTGATGTGACCACGGGCTTTCCCCGTGGCACGACGATCTTCAGCACCCACAAAGTTGATGACATTTGGCGTGCTTCTCACCGCCATCATCGTGTCTTCATCCAGAACCATCCGGACGAGCACATAACCGGGGAACACCTTCTCCTCGGTGGATTGGCGACTGCCGTCCTTTTTGACTTTCACCGCCGGGGTCTCGGGAATTTCGATCTCGAGAATTCGATTGCTCACCCCAAGCGTGACGGCACGCTGCTCGAGGGTGGCCTTGACCTTTTTCTCACAGCTGGAAGCCACCTGAACCGCATACCAACGGGCGACCGATGTGCGTGCAGGCATCGACTCAAGCGTGCCTTCCTCTCCCTCATTGGGTGCTGGCAGATCAAGCACCTCGGTGCTCTCCTGCTGGGTGGTATCGAGGTCAGACACGGATGCGGACAAAAAGTTGGGACAAAGGCGATCTGCTGTGAAAGCAACAGATCAAAGGAACACCTGAGAGGCAGCCCAAGCGTAGAAACGGCTGAGGGCTGAAATGGCCGCGGCCGAAAGGCTCACCATCAAGATCACAGCCACTGATTCACTGAACAGCTGCTGTCGGCTGGGCCAAACCACCAGCTTGAGCTCTTCGAAGGTGGCAGCTAAAAAACCACCCCTTCGGCCTGTTTCAGCCGGTGATTGCGGGGAGGCTGTTTCGGTGTCCTCGGAGGTAGGGCTGGTCACGAATCTTGCGATGCCGGAACTGACGCCGGTGCCTTGGGCACGTGACGGCAAACAAGCATCCTACTGGACGCTTATCAATCGATCATTCCGCTTCGAATCGAAACGACTCGGTTGAGGTATCACTGGAATACACCCGAACCGCCTGAGCCCCGTTAAACCGCTCTTCCAGCAATTCGGTCGCCAGCGGATTTTCGATGCGACGACGCAACACCCGACGCAACGGTCTCGCGCCATATTCCGGCTCATAACCCAGGGTCGCCAATTCATGCGCCACCGCATCATCCACGCGCAGTTCAAGCCCTTGTTCCGAGAGCAAGTGGGCTAGATCGGCAAGCTGCAAGCGCACAATCCGTTCCAGATCTTCCACCCCAAGCGGACGGAAGCGAATGACTTCATCGATCCGATTCAAAAATTCTGGTCTGAAATGGTGGGCCAAGGCATCGTCCACGGCGGTCTGGAGCGCCTGAGCGGCTCCGGCCTCATCCCCCGATTGCGCTTGTCGGGCCGAATCGAGAATCGCCCGACTGGCCAGATTGCTGGTCATCACCACCACGGTGTGGCGAAAGTCAACGGTCCGTCCCTGCGAGTCGGTGAGCCGTCCATCGTCCAGCACCTGGAGCAGCACATTGAACACATCCGGGTGGGCTTTCTCCACTTCATCCAGCAGCAACAACGCATAGGGGCGACGCCGAACAGCCTCGGTGAGTTGGCCACCCTCCTCGTAGCCCACATACCCCGGAGGAGCCCCAAGCAAGCGCGCTACAGCGTTGCGCTCCATGAACTCACTCATGTCGAGGCGAACAAGCGCCTCCTCCTCGTCGAACAACAACGCGCCAAGCGCTTTCGCGAGCTCCGTCTTGCCCACGCCTGTCGGTCCTAAAAACAAGAATGAACCCACCGGACGGCGTGGGTCTTTCATGCCAGCACGGGCACGACGAATCGCCGCCGCTACGGCCTGCACCGCCTCCGGCTGACCAATCACCCGCTCGGCAAGACGCTGTTCCAGTTCCAACAACTTTTGACGCTCACCAGCGAGAAGGCGCTGGATCGGAATCCCCGTCCAACGCGCCACCACATCAGCGATATCAGCCGCTTCCACCTGTTCTCGCAACAGCGCAGACCCCTCCTCCTGGGCCTGACTCAGCAACTGTTCAAGATCGGCGCGGCGTTGCTGGACGCGATGCAATTGGTCGTACTGAAGCCGGGCAGCCTCCTCCAAATTCCCGTCCCGTTCTGCTTCGGCAATGGCATGGCGAAGGTCTTCATCTTCCTGAAGCAACTGACGCAACTCCTCGAGCTGCTCGCGTTCGGCCTGCCAACGCTCCCGGAGCTGACCAAGTCGGTCAGACGCCTCAAGACGATTGCGCTGGAGCTGAACCCGTTCCCCTTCCGGCGCGTGCTCCGCAGCGAGAACCGCCAACTCCACTCGGCGGAGATCAGCCTCGGCATCCTCCACCACCTGGGGCTTGGAGGTCACATCCATCTTCAGCTGAGCAGCGGCTTCATCGATCAAATCGATCGCCTTGTCCGGTAAACAGCGGTCACTGATGTAGCGATCCGCCAACTGTGCAGCCGCCATCACCGCCTCATCGGTGATGGTCACCCCGTGATGCAGCTCATAGCGCTCCTTCAATCCACGGAGGATCTCCACACTGAGTTCGATCGATGGTTCCTGAATCGGCACCTTCTGAAAGCGCCTGTTCAAGGCCGGATCCTTCTCCACGGTGCGGCGATAGTCCTCTGGAGTGGTGGCGGCGATACAACGCAACTCCCCGCGTGCCAGGGCTGGTTTCAACAAACTGGCCGCATCCGCACTGGATCGGTCACTGTTCACCACCGTGTGGAGCTCATCAATGAACAACACAACGGCCGCTTCCGGATCGCTCACCTCATCGAGCACGGCCCGAAGACGTTCCTCGAACTGACCGCGGAATTTGGCTCCAGCGATGAGGGCACCGCCATCAAGGGCAACAAGCCGCAAGCCCTGCAGGGATTCCGGCACCTCACCAGCAACGATCCGTTGCGCCAGGAGCTCTGCCACAGCGGTCTTGCCCACTCCAGGCGCACCAATCAAGACCGGGTTGTTTTTGCCGCGTCGCGACAGCACCTTGATCAAGCTGCGAATCTCGCCGTCCCTGCCGATCACTGGATCGAGCAGTCCAGCGGCCGCAGCAGCGGTGAGATCGCGGCCGTAGCTCTCCAGCGCTGTCGGCTCGCTGACTAACTCATCAGAGCGATCCATGCCATCGCCCTGGGGCGGAGGCGATGCAGCCCTTTGCCCTTGTTGTGGCGGAGCTGAAGCCGGCTGCACGGGAGGCATCTGCGCTGGCGGCATCTGCACAGGAGGCATCTGCGCTGGAGGCATGGGTGCAGGAGAGGCTGCGGAGGGGCGCGACCTCGGGGGAGGAGGCGCAACAACGCTTGAAGCCGACCGATCGGGCGCTCGTGTCAGCTCTGCTTCAAGCCGATCGGCGGGCAGACCAAATTGAGCAAACAACTCCGCACCCACACGAGGGTCGCGCCCCATCGCAATCAAGAGGTGGGAGACATCGATTAAACGGGAGCCCCAAAGCGAGCGCACCCGATCCGCCTCCTCCAGCAAGGATTCGAGATCCTCGCCAACGAACAGATCCTCGCCCCGCGCCATCGGCTGCTCAGCCAAAAAGCCCTCGAGTCGATCGAGCAGGCGATCCATCGGCAGAGGTAAAGCCCCAGCGACACGTCGATAACGCTCATCGCTGAAGAGCACTTGCAGAAGATGCTCAACATCGAGGTCCTCATGACGCCAACGACGGGCCACATCTTGCCCAGACAGCAACAGCTCCCATGCGTCATCACTGAAGCGATCAGGCTCTGACGTCAGGCTGATCGGAGGCTCAAGGCTGGTGCGGGAGGTGGATGTCATGGGGTTGGGGCGTGATTAGGCCGCGTCTGATCGGGAGGACAGCTGAATGAGCTCCACCTTGTATCCATCTGGATCCTCCACGAACGCAATCACAGTGTTGCCATGTTTCATCGGACCTGGCTCACGGACAATCCGCCCACCTTTTTCTGCAATCGCCGTGCAAGCGGCATGGATGTCATCGAGACCAAGGGCGATGTGGCCATAGCCATCCCCAAGGGCGTATTCCTGCGTATCCCAGTTATGGGTGAGCTCAAGAACGGTGTTGTCGCGCTCATCCCCATATCCCACAAACGCAAGCGTGAAACGACCGGAGGGATAGTCCTTCCGACGCAGAAGTTGCATCCCCAACACCTCGGTGTAGAAACGGATTGATTTCTCCAAATCGCCCACCCTGAGCATGGTGTGAAGCATGCGCATGCTGCTGAGTCCGCCTGTTATGCCTCCATGCTGCCAAAGCACAAAGAGACGCGGCAGGGGGCGTTCCATAAGATCTGTTCAGTCTTATCACCACCGCCCGTGCTCGATTCTCTCGATCTCGTCATCGACACCATCGTGGCCAGGGAGGTCTTGGATTCCCGTGGGAACCCCACGGTGGAAGCAGAGGTCTTGCTGGAAGGCGGTGCCAGTGGCCGCGCCATTGTCCCCAGCGGAGCCAGCACCGGCGCCCATGAAGCCCATGAGCTCAGGGACGGAGGCGACCGGTACATGGGGAAGGGCGTCACCAAGGCCGTCGATCACATCGAAGATCGGATTGCTCCAGCGCTCTGTGGCCTGTCGGCTCTGGATCAGGCCAGCGTGGACGCAGCCATGATTGAACTCGACGGCAGCGACAACAAATCGGGCCTGGGTGCCAATGCGATCCTCGCGGTGAGCATGGCCACAGCTCGCGCCGCCGCCAATGGTCTCGGCTTGCCTCTGTATCGCTATCTGGGAGGCCCCATGGCAACGCTGCTGCCGGTGCCTTTGATGAATGTGATCAATGGAGGCGCCCACGCCGCCAACAACTTGGATTTCCAAGAGTTCATGCTCGTTCCGCACGGTGCTCCCAACTTCAGGGAGGCGCTGCGGATGGGCACGGAGGTGTTCCACACCCTGAAGAATCTGCTCAGCGAACGAGGCATGAGCACCTCGGTGGGAGATGAGGGCGGCTTCGCTCCGGATCTGGGCAATGAGGAAGCCGGAGAAGTGCTGGTCCAGGCCATCGAAAAAGCTGGATACAAGCCAGGCGAGCAAATTTCGCTGGCTTTGGATGTAGCGAGCACTGAGTTCTACAGCGACGGGCGCTATGCCTTTAGCGGCGGCAGTTATTCCAGCGCCGAGATGGTGGACCAGCTGGAGCAACTCGTGAATCGTTTCCCGATCATTTCGATCGAGGACGGCTTAGCAGAAGACGACTGGGACGGCTGGGCCCTGCTCACCGAACGCCTCGGCAAACGCGTTCAACTCGTTGGAGATGACCTGTTTGTCACCAACACCAAACGCCTGCAGCAGGGGATCGATGCCAACACCGCCAATTCAATCCTGATCAAAGTGAATCAAATTGGCTCACTCACCGAAACGCTTCAAGCCATCGACCTGGCTGGTCGGTCTGGTTACACCAGCGTGATCAGCCACCGCAGCGGTGAAACAGAAGACACGACCATTGCTGATTTAGCCGTCGCCACGCGCGCCGGGCAGATCAAAACTGGCTCGCTAAGCCGCAGCGAACGGGTCGCTAAATACAACCAACTGCTGCGGATTGAGGACGAGCTGGGCAATCAAGCGGTGTATGCCGGAGCAACAGGCCAAGGGCCACGGGGTCGCGAGTAAGGCTCCAGATCCCTCGTCTCCACTTCGGGGACACCAGCAAAGGAGCAAAGGGTCACTGCCATGCAGCCGACCCTACGAACTCCACGCATCTCAACGGAGGGCCTGTCGCCAGATCAGGGATACGTGATGCAAGGAGCAGGAGCCACCACTCCAATCACCAATGAAAGCAACACAAAGAAGTTTCAATCTTGCAAGGATTGAGAGCTTTATTTGAAGCAATAGCGCTCAATAATTGCCACTTGGCGATCAATCAGATCGAACAATAAGCCAATCGTTCTATTAACCCAACGCAAGGCATTCACCCTTAAAAGAAACAGTGTCGATCAGGATGAACGTTCTGTTCCTGACAAATTCTCAATCCGTCCATCCCGGCGCAGTTTCATTTGCAGCTTTAACCAACCCATCCCAACCGGAAGGGCCGCGCCTAAGGGGAGCAATGCCCAGAGGGGCCGAGAGCTGGCACCCATCAAAGCGGCTGCAACAGCAAGGCCACCAAGCAAAACCGATTGTCCGATCGAATGCTGAGCCGCCACCATTCGTCGGAACTGACGGTCTGACTCACCCATGCGGATCTGGAGTTGCAGATCCCCTTGTTCCAGGCGCTCCAGGCTTTCATCCAACCGACGGGGAAGACCCACCGCTCTTGAACTCAGAGCGCCGACCTGACGGCCAAATTCATTCAAAAGATCGTTGGAGCCAGATCCACTGGAAGTCATGAGCGGCAGCAGATAGGGCTTGGCAATCGCTACAAGGCTAAAGCCGGGATCAAGACTTTTGCCGACCCCTTCAAAGGTGGAAAGGGCACGCATCACAAAAATCAGCTCCACTGGCAAGCGGAACGGCTGCCCGTACACCAGTTCGTAAAGGTCGCCCGATAGTTTTTCAATCACGGAGCTACTGAATGGCGGCGTGAGCGCCTCCTTCAGCATCAAACGCACCAAGCGCCGCACAGGACCCACATCCACACCCGTGGCGATGACGCCAGCCGCTTGCATCTCATCCACAAGGGACGCCGCATCCCTTGCCGCGGCAGCTCTCACCATCCCCCCCAACCGCCTGCGTAGGCGTTCAGAAAGCTGCCCCATCATTCCGAAGTCGTAGTAGATCAGCGCTCCATCGGCCGCCACCGCCAAATTCCCGGGATGGGGATCGGCATGGAAAAACCCGTAGCGCACCAGCTGCTGCAGGTAGCTCGCTGAGCCGATTTCCGCCACCTTGGAGGGATCAATGCCAGCGTCTAAAAGAGCCGCACGATCGTTGATTTTGATCCCTGGTAAATAGTCGAGACACAGCACGCGCCTGGTGCTGAGCTCCCAAACCACCCCAGGCACTCGGATGTTCGGATCATCGAGAAACTGCTGACGAAACCGGGCGGCGTGCTGAGCTTCAAGACGGAAATCAAGCTCTCGGAGCAACACACGCCGACATTCCTGCGCCATCGCCACCCAGTCGCGCCCTCGTCCCCATTGGGGATGACGCTGAAGCACAGCAGCCACCTGCTGCATCACCTCGAGATCCAGGCGAAACAGCCGTTCCAATCCGGGGCGCTGAATCTTCAGCACCACCTGGCGACCACTGCGAAGACTCGCCCGATGCACCTGGGCTAAGGAGGCCGCCGCGATCGGCTGCTCATCTAAATCAATGATTTCTGCGCAACGGGCACCAAGCTCCTCCTCAAGAACGGTCTGGGCACGGTCAAAGGAAAAGGAGGGAACACGATCCTGCAGTGCCGCTAATTCAGAGACCCAGCCGGCTGGCAACACATCCGGCCGAGCTGACAACAGCTGACCGAGCTTGATAAATGCCGATCCAAGGTGAAGGAGCTCCTGCGTCAGCCACCTTGCACGCAATTGCTGGCGGGCTGCACGACGCTCCGATGTGGGACCACCCGGATAGCTAAAAGCCCTGGCATCCCACCAGAGGAACAACAGGAGAGTGAGAACAGCTCGCCAAATACGCAGTCCGCGGAACGCTCTACGCAGCAGGGCCTTCAAGCGACTGATCAGAATCACGACCGCTCCTCCATGCGAATCCCCAGTTCAGCGACCCGAGCTCGCAGCTGGTCAATCTTGGTCTGCAAGCTCTCCTCTTCCGCGGATGCAGCCGGCGAGGACTCCGCATCGACGCCCCGTCCATCTCCTTCTCGCTCAAGCCTCTCGGCTTCCGCCTTCACTTCTTCTTGAAACAAGTCCCATTCCTGGCGAACGCGATCGGGTGCGTCTTGCACCAAAACCGCGAATCCAGCCGCGGCATCGGCCACGCCGTGACCCATCCGAGCGAGCACACGATGCATCGCCGCTCTAAGCAGAGCATCTCGGGAGGTCATGGCCTTTCGTCTCAACCTTCGAACTGTGGCAGATTCAGGCCTCGATCAGCGATGTTCGCTCAAGGAGCGGGAGGCGCCTCCACTGGCGTCACGAAAAGTTCAGGCTCAGCGCGTTCGGGTTCGACCACGACCGACTCAACCATCACTGGGACTTCCGGCTCTGCAGCGGGCGCCGGTTCGGCCAACGTGGAGGGCTCGGTCGGAAACGCGTTGGGCGCATCCAAAGGCAGCTCTGAGTCCAGCACCTCGGTGGAAGCTTCGGTCTCAAAGGGAGTCGTTTCGTTCAGGGTTGGGATGTCCTCAACAGGACGGGGCGTGTTCACCACAGCTTGCTGACTGCGCTCACGCTCAATCGCTGCCGCAGCGATGCGCTCAGCCTCCTCTTTGGCTTTGCGCTGCTCCAATTCCTTGGCGAGCTTGACCTTTTTCAGCTCATCAGCCTGTTTGGAGGCTTTCGCGTCGATCTTTTCTTTGGCTGCAACATCAGCCTGAAGAGTGCCGTTCTCTCCATGGCGCAGCCGAAGCGCCTCCAGGCTTTCCCCTGGAAATGCCCGTGCTTTAAAAGACTGCGGTTCGGATGTCTGCAATCCTGATCGGATCAAGACAAAGCGCTGTGTGATGCCGTAACCAAGCGCGAAGCACGCCCCTGCAACCAGAGGGCCGACCCAGAAGCGCGGACGGGCCTGACGCTTGGGCTTCGCCGTGGGAGCTTTGGTCTCAGCGGGCATCTGTAGGTCCTCCTCAGCTCCACCATCCTCGCAGTGATGTCCAGACCTCAGGTGGTGTAATCGGCGTTAATACGAACGTACTGATCGGAAAGGTCGCATCCCCAAGCGATTCCATGACCGGTTCCATCACCAAGAGACAGGCGAATCTGCACCGTGTCATCAACGAGATAACCGCCACAAGCGCGTTCACTGAGATAGGCCGACGCTGCCGCCCGGTCGAATGGCAAAGGTTGGCCCCCTGACATCAATTGATGCGGTCCAATCCAAAGGGCCACGGCATCGGCTGAAAACGCCACGCCCGCACGACCCGCTGCCGCCACGATCCGCCCCCAGTTGGGATCCCTTCCGTGAACGGCCGTTTTGACCAACGACGAGCCACAAATGGTGCGCGCGATCTGTCGCGCCTCCGTCTCTAAATCGGTGCCCTCCACCTGCACTTCCATCAAGCAGGTAGCGCCCTCGCCATCCCGAGCAATCGAGCGAGCCAGATGCTGGGCCACCAAGGTCAGCCCCTCCTCCAATGCCTCGAGTTGATCCTCTGGCAGTGGCTCTCCTGCCGCGAAGGCCAAGAAGGTGTCATTGGTGCTGGTGTCACCATCCACGGTGATGGAGTTAAACGAACGCTTCACCGCCCGGCGCACCATGTCTTGCCACAGGTCACAGGGCACAGCGACATCACAGCTGAGATATCCGAGCATCGTGGCCATGTTGGGGTGAATCATCCCGGACCCTTTCGCCATCCCGCCAATCCGCACCCGGCGCCCGCCCAACACAGCCTCCAAGGCGATCTCCTTCTCCACCAGATCCGTCGTGAGGATCGCCTGAGCCGCTGCACCGCCACCATCCGGAGCTAAGGCGTCCACCAAAGGATCCACAGCGGCAAGAAGGGGCTCCATCGCGATTGGAACACCGATGACACCGGTGGAGCAAATCAAGACCTGGTCATGGGAGACGCCCAAACGATCGGCCACTGCTTGCGTGATACGAAGGCTGTCGGCCAGACCCCGGTCACCAGTACAGGCATTGGCCTGTCCGGAATTGGTCACCACGGCACGCACCCGCCCAGACGTCACCTGCAGACGATCGGCACAAAGATCCACGCAAGCGGCGCGGACGACGGATGTGGTGAAGGTGCCAGCACAGACCGCAGCCTCTGGTGCCAGCAAAAGGGAGAGGTCAGCTTTTCTGGATGGCTTGAGACCCGCGCTTAAGCCCGCCGCCTTGAAGCCAGTGGGCGCAGTGATTCCTCCAGAAACTGGAGCCCAGGTCACAGATGGCGTCATTGATCAGGGTGCAAGGCCAACCGATGCGCTCTTTCTACGCTTTTTAGGCAGGCATCGCTCAGCTCTGAAAAAGACTGCAAGGTCATACTTTCAAGGGATGCAGCCCTTTCCCTTGAGTGAAAGACAACGCTGGAAAGGACGGCAACGGCGCATCGGCCTAACCGGTGGCATCGCCAGTGGCAAAAGCAGCGTTGGCGAGCACCTCACAACTCTTGGCCTGCCGGTCCTGGATGCCGACGTCTATTCCCGCAGGGCTCTCGCCCATGGGAGCAAAGCTGCTGAAGCCGTGCTGAAAAGGTATGGAAGCCGGGTCAGCCAACCCCTCGATTCCCTTGATCACGATGCTTCTGCGTCTCCAACCATCAACCGCACTGCCTTAGGGCAAATCGTGTTCAACGACCCCAAAGAACGGCTGTGGTTAGAGCAGCTCGTCCATCCCATCGTTTTAGACAGCTTCGAAAAGGAGATCGCACTCCAACCACAGACAACAGCCTTGGTGCTGATGATCCCTCTGCTTTTTGAAGCAAGTCTGCAAGCGATGTGTTCGGAGATTTGGGTTGTGCACTGTGACCCAGCACAACAATTGCAGCGCTTATGCCAACGCGATGGGTTGGATGAATCGACCGCTTTGATGCGGATCAAGTCGCAATGGCCCCTCAGTGAGAAATGTCAACGCGCCGATCTCGTGCTCGACAACAGCAGGGACCAAGAGGTTTGGAAGAGGCAGATCACGTCACATCTGGATTAATTCAGCCTTGATTCAGCAGTGATTCGGCTGAGCGGCTCCGTTCCAGACCCATGGCCAGAACAAGCGTTTTACGGAAACACGTCCACCTTGTGATCAACATCACAGCTGAAAGAGATCCAGATCATCTCGTGTTGCAGCCGGCGCAGAGATGGTGAGTCCATGCCCAAAGAACAGGGCTCTCCTCACACCTTTTAAACCGATGACTTCCATCAAAACCATCGCTGCTGCTTCCCTCGCCGCTGGACTCTCCCTTCTCTCTGTTTCAGGCAACGCCGCCCAAGCCAATCCGTTCAACACATTCGGAGAGGCCGGTGGCTGTGATTCCTTTGCAATGGGCGGAGGCAATCAAGGTGGTGGTGGGTTTGTCACAGGACGCAGCTGCGAAGATCACCGCGAGTGGGCCTCTGATGAAGCCCGCCGCGACCGCCGGCACTCCACCCAGAGCCAACTGATCGGACTCGGTGGTGGACTCATCGGTCACATCATCAATAACAGCCAACAGAGGCAGCAGCAGCAACCAACACGGCCTTCCGCTGATCTAGCTCTGATCCAGCAGCAGCAAGAAATCGAGCTGCTCAAAATGAAGCTGCAATTGCAACAGCAACAGCAAGGCTCCAACGGCTATCGCACCGTGAGCAACAGCTATCCCCACGCTGTTCAGCCCGGCTACCACTACTCAGCCGGCTACGGCCATGTGCAACAAACGTCCTACCAGCGCACTGCCTATCCACAGGCCCACCCCGCTTATCAGCAGCCTGCTTACCAGCAGCCACTTCCTC
>WLWE01002600.1_pt1 | contig 11384 bp, 9 predicted proteins | sample 6718301 | NCBI WGS metagenome assembly WLWE01 (sample SAMN12718691, study PRJNA515312) | sponge metagenome | isolation source: marine sponge | host: Mycale hentscheli | place: New Zealand: South Island, Marlborough, Capsize Point | collected 2003-05-01 | reverse complement strand
AGTGGAAAAATCTATTTTCAATATTTTTTTAGAATTTACATAACCCAATAAGATCTCTTTTAATTTTACCTTTTCTAAACTATTTAAAGATTTTCTATGTTATTATTACTAATACAAGGAAAAATGGAATGGATGACGGAAGACGATATTAATATGATTTTAAAGCGAAGTAAAAAGGAACAAGGGAAGCCCGTGCCGAAGGAAATCACCACCCGACAGAATGCGAAAATGATTGTAAAACTTATTGAAAATTACTCGGCACCGATTTCTGTCATAAATGACATATTCAATTATAAACAGATTGATGAATTCTTAAAGGATAAAAGCGATTCGACTAAACGGAACTATTATGGAGTGTTAAGAGATCTTGCTTTCTACGAAAAATTCGTCAATCAACGAGACAATCAAGACATTCTTGATTATTTTTATAAGAAGGTCGGGGAATTACAGAAGGATATTCAACAGAAAGAACAGAAGGGTGAAATGTCGCAGACTAAAACGATTAAAATGGAAATTTCGGACGCAGATATAGAAACATTGCTTCACTCATTAAAAGAAAACGGACATAAACGAGAGTATGTTATTTTTTCAATCTTAAATCAGTATCCAATAAGAGCGGAAATCGCAAATTTCGTGTTAATCGGGTTAAAAGATTACAATAAGAAGAAGAAGGACGGAACTCTCGGGGACGGAAATTTTCTAATTAATGGAACTCGCAAGATCGCGATGAGCCGTGGCGATTTTAAGACTTCACCCATTTACGGAAGAATAGAAACGGAACTCACGGGAACAGCGAAGAAAGTCGTGAAAGAATATCTAAAAAGCGAAAATATAACGGAAGGTCAGTCTGTATTCGGGTTTTCTTCTAATGAAGAACTCGCTAAACGACTGACTTATATTTCGGGTAAATATCTAAAAACGACTTCTTTATCGGTTAATAGTCTCGCTAAACTGGTGATTAAAAGAAATATCACCGCTTTACATAAAAGCGAAAACTTTAAAAATGCTCTCCCCGTGGAACAGACCCAAATGGATAAATCATTAATGGAAAAACTTGCTGAAATTCGCGGAACTTCTTTACAGACATTTATGAATTCATATCTACGAAATTAATCGCGGAACGCAACGATGAACTTATTTAAGACTAAAACATTAATAAACATTAAGAAACCATATCAATAATGGTTAAGAATTACAATAACGGCAAAATATATAAGATCATAAGCGACCAGACAGATTTAATTTATATCGGGAGCACGATACAGAGTTTATCAAATAGAAAAGCAGTCCATTTCAATCCCCGATATAATGAATGCTCTTCACGGGAAATATTACAATATGACGATGCCCGAATTATATTAATTGAAAAATATCCGTGTAATGATATTGACGAGCTTCGGGCCCGAGAACAATTCATTATGGAAAAATTTAGAGCAGAAGGATTTAATGTAATCAATAAAAAACGGGCATTCGGGTGGGATATAGCAAAGATGAAGAACACAAGAAAAGAATATCGGGAAAAGAATAAAGAAAAAACGAAAGAATATAGTAAAGATTATTACGAAAATAATAAAGAAAAAATGAAAGAACGTAATGAAAATAATAAAGAAATAATTAAAGAAAGACGGAAAAAATGGCGTCAAGAAAATAAAGAAAAAGTGAAAAAAAGCAATATAAGAAATCGGGAACAGAAGACAGAATACTCTTTTATGAATGCTAAAACACGAGTAAATGAAGTCTGTAAATTTATTGAAATGTTAAGTCAATATTGAAATCCATAAACTTCAAAGGGGGGAATATAAGTTATTATCGCTTTACAAGTATTAACGCAGAAATACCCCTTTTATGTTTTTAAAATCCAATCGGGTCCGACGGAGATCTTCTAACTTCAACTTTTAAAATTGTATCACTTGACATATTTTATCAATTGATATAAATGAACTACGACACGCAATCTGCTCCCCAATTTAACATTAATGCGACTTCTCCCGCTTCACCGCAACCACAGAAGAAAACTAAACAACCACCGAAACCCAAGACCGCACCGAAAAAGAAGTCGGCACCGAAGCCCCCATCAGTCCCCAAGAAAACTAAAATGAATTCGTCGAACTCGGCACAACCGAAATCCGTCCCACAATTGAAACCAATGACGAAGTCCCAATTAAAAAGTATTAATGATAAAGAATTTCAGCGACTATTTAATGGAGTGCTGGACGATATGAATAATGAAGAAAAAGAAGACAAACGACCGCTCACGAAATTAAGCGATTTCGCGAATATCGTCAATACAATCAAGAAGATCTTTATGGACGCAAACTATATGCTGACGGGTAAAGAGAAATCTATTTACGATTTACTAACGGATAAAACCCAGTTAATTCTGGACACAATTAAAGACAAATCGGTTAATACTCAACGAGCGATTATCACTAAAATTATTAAGATCTTAATGACAGACACTAATCAACCGATAAAAAATATAAGAGTATATGAACTCCAACGGAAGAAAATCCAATTGAAATCTTAATTCTTTTTCTTGTATAATCTCTTTCTACATAACGCACACGACGGCTCCGTGTTATTATCCATTAAAATTTTTAAACATACCCCACAATACCGATGACCACAAGACGACCATTTAAGATTATCGGGGTTTATCGTGTCTAAACATATCGGGCACGAAACTTCTTCTTTCGTTTTTTTCAATAATTCTTTCAACTCTGCCGTGATATGCTCGGGCAACTCTGCTGAAAGATTTTCATTTAATTTATGGATTGTCTCTAATAATGCTATTTTTTCAATATGTCTCTCGCTACTCTCTTTATAAAACATAGCAAACCCGAAAGACTTCTGCTTTTCTAATGACTTTATCTTGTTATTCAATCTGCGTGTATCCGCCATTTTACTATTCTAATATTAATTCAATCTAAACTTTTAAATAGTTTTTCAATTACAATCAATCAGTATTAATAAATAATCAAATTTAAATAGTGGATTGAAGATCTTATTATTGACCCACTATCCACTATTTTTCAAGAAGTCTTTTCAACTTCAATATGTTTATGGATTTCAATATGTTAATGGATTTCAATATTTTTATGATTTCAATATCGGTTAATGGTTAAAAGATCTCTTTTTAGTTTCTTGAAAATGTCTCTAATTTATGAATTTATTTATTGAAAATATTGATTTCATAAAACTCAAAGGGGTAATAATGAGTTATTATCGCTTTACAAGTATTAACGCAGAATTACCCCAATTGATTTTATGAATTTAACATTTATGAATTTAACATCTATCCATTTCGTCGAGCGACCCGTCCCAGCCCCAACCACATCATACTAATTTATTTTATACATAACACTCTTCGCCGACATTCCCCACCAATACGGGAGAATTCATTTTATTTATATGCTCCATTATTTCTTCTTTTAATGGATTTACTAACGATTTAATCTTTTCAGTATTCTTATCCCGCTCTTCACCGATAGAAACTAAATCAACATAATTATAAAACTTAATATCATCAATATCATTCTTGAATTTTTCAACCATTTTATCAACTTTCTTTTTAGTAAGTTTCTTACTATGTTTCGTCTTGTATCGTCTAAATATTTCATTCTCCCCATCACTTTCATAATTTAAATCTAATTCCAATTTTACTTCACCACAGACAACATCCATAGAAACACTAATATTATCGGTGGTGCTGAAATGTTTCGTATTGTATTTATGAATCGGTTTCTTGTTTTCGTCTTTATACCCCTTACGGATCTTATGAACTTCATTTATCGGTGCTATTTCTGCTTCGGTTAATTGTTTAATAATGTTTTCTTTTTCTAAATCGCTGTTAAACGGGTGAAGCGGATTAAATCCAATTCTTAATTTCCCGCTGTCTCTGTCAGTATGTTTATCAGTATAGCGGATTACAATATTGATTTTACCCAACCATTCATTCAAATATTTAATGATATTCTTATATTTCTTATAAACTTTCTTCTTGTCTGTATCATTTCTGTAATCGTTATACTCTATACATTTTTCATTTAATTCAGTCAGTTTTTCACTATAATCATTATCCATTTCAATTAATTTATCCATATTTCCAGCAATCTTAATCAATAATTCTTTATTCGTATAATGATAATCATCACGAATATCATTTACACCAATCACCCCCAATAAACTCTTAATGAAACCAATATCAATATGCTTCTTATGTTTCTTATCAACCAATATCAATTCAGTTTCCGTATCGGGTCCGACTTCCGCCACATTTTCATTCATTAAATTTATCGCAGAAATCGCACTTGAATATTTTCTTTTATTCTCTTTACAATCCCACACTTTATAGAATTCTTCATTATTGATTATTTCATACGAAGATCTTGCTTCATTTAACTCTCTAATAATCTCTTCCCGCTTGATAATATAATTATTATCTGTTTCAATATTTTCATAAATAAGTCTCTCTCGTATGATATGACCCATATTCATTAATAAACATATTTCTTTCTTTTCTGTATCCCAGAATAATTCAACTACATTATCTAACTCCCCACAATCAACTCTATTATATCTATTTTCGCTTTTATGAATTTCATTCTCTTCACCCGTTTCAAGAAAATCTTTTACTGATACATATTTTTCAGTCGTTTCATAGTTAAGTTTTTCTGCGTCGTATAAATCTTCAATATGGTTAATATGAACATCTGGCTCCGTATAGATATTGATTTTCGTTTTAATGAAATCCAATAGTTTAATCCAACTCTTATGATACTCCCCATACAATACTTTTTCAACTTCACCGAATTCGGTTTTAGTCTTATGTCTGTTATTCCATTCAGTATCTAATGATAATAATTCCATCTCTAAATCGCTGTATCGCTCTAAATTCTTAAAATAAAACTTGAACTTGTAAAAATCTTTATCGGTAATATTATCATATCGCCCGAGTAATAGATTGTATTTATATCGTTTATCCCAATCCGTCGCGGTGATAATATGTTTATTTTTATTGATTTTATTCTCTTCCACTCTCTTCTGTATATCTAAATATTCTCTTTTACTGATTAACGGCGTTTCAACTAATAATTTTAATCTCTCACTCTGTAATAATTTCCCACTTTCCGCTAATGATCTCTCTATCTCTTCATTATTATCAATATCAACGATATACTTATGATTTAACTTATGAACCAATTTCAATTTAGTTATTACATCGCTATTGAAATTTAAATTGCTGTTAAAGTTTTCAACTTTATTATTCATACGAAGTGCGAAATAATGATTATCCATTGACATATTTTCCTTATCGTCTTCATTACAATTGAAGATCCCCATTTTATAATTCAGCGTTTTATGAACAGATGCGATATTAATAAATACTTCACCCATTCTATCACTATCAACATATTTCCGCAGTTTAAATCCACCAGTAATGAAAATATTGAATTCCCGTTTTTTCAGTAATCGGGCCCGAAATAACATCTGTAAATAAGTGCGACTATTTACCGACCCACACATACCGAATGAATAATGTTTATGAAAATATTCTTGATTAACTGATAATCCAGTCTTAATTGTCGGGGTATAAAGTAATATATCAACATTATTCTTTTCCAAGAAATCTTCTAATCCATTTTTCTTTACTTCATTACGAAGACTATCCGCACTATCGCATTCGTGCTTTACTGACACCCAATCACCATTAATAGTCTTTTCTCTTATATCAATCTCGGCCCCGTCGCCGTCTATTTTCAAGATTACTCTATCGTTTCTTATTTTATTGAAATCCAATAATGAGCGATAATACTCGTTTATTTTTCTCTTACTATTACTACTGATAATCAGTCTTAATCCAGATTGAAAATCATTATATAAACGAGAATTGAATGTTTCTTTATTAATATATTGATTGAAAACACAATCATTAAAATTGTTAATATCAATAAATACTGAATGATATTCACCCGAACGAATTTCTTTTATCCATTCAATTCTATTCTTACTAATATCTGCGTCCATAATTAATAGTCTTCCCGTGTCTGTAATTATCTTTTTAAAGTTAATGTAATTCTTATAATTGACTGATTTATCACCCGAAGACTTCTTATTGATTGTTTCTTCGCTTTCATACTGCGATAAAATTGTTTCATATTCATCTAATACAACTAAATCATAATCATAAATATTAATATCAATTGAACTCTCAACCGAACAGATATATCTATTATATTTTCCCACTTTTTCATTATGCGACTGGTGAGTGATAAATCCATATTTCTTGAATTTATTATACAATTCAGCGTTAAGAGAATTGTTTTCTGTAATGATTAAGATCTTATTATGTTTATTCTTACACAACTTTTCAATAATCGGTGTCATAGAATAGTGCGACTTTCCCGTCCCCCATTTCGCTTTTACGATTAAATTATGGATTTCTTTATCCAATAACATTTCATTAAACTTTTTCATCTCATTAATATCGGTGATTGTATCATCATAATCTATTTCATAATTGATTGATTGAATGCGGTCGCTATATTCTATTTCATTATAATTGTAAAACACATTATCATTAATTAAATATTGATTTCTTCGATTCCAGACACAATCATCATTAAACATAAACCATTCCGCGTCTTCTTCTGTCGTTTCAATTGTTTCAATAATTTCACTCGCATTCAGCCCCGAGTGATTACTTATATATTTAATCATTCTTTCATTTATGATTTTCTTTTCGGTAATCAACTGATAATCAAGATATTTATTAACAACTTTTATGAAACTATTTAATCCGCAGTTTTTTAATGTTTCAATACTCTTTCGGCAGTTTCTAATGTAATTTTCATTCTGTTTCATAGTCCATTTATTATCAACTTTTTCAGCGGATTTAATCCCCCAATCACGTAATAGATTTCTTTTAAAATCCATATTCTCGCACTCTAAATCTCTAATGATTAATCGGGTGATAAAAGTCCATTCGCCCGACAGAAAGAAACTCTTATGAAGATCATTCAATAAATCATAAACTAAATCCATATTGATTGAATTGACTATAACTTCTTTACCAGTCTTAACTATATCGGGGACTGAATACTCTATACTTTTTATTAACCCCTTCGCCATCTCACGAATTTCTTTTTTCAATTTAATCTTTTTCGTTTTACTTGTATCGCTGATAATTCTGCTTTCTAATGGTTTATGGATTGACGATTTATGATTAATTAAAACACTCTCGGGTCCCGATGATAATTTCCACATATTACACATTCTAAAAAGACGATAATTCGTATAGACTTTTTTATCATAAGAGAACTCGTCCCCATACTTGTCTTTTAGATAGTAATTAAACTTAATAAGATCTTTTACATTTACCGAAACACAATCAACGATTAAATGAATTGATGTATATGGATAATCTTTTCTTGTTTCAATAATGAAATCTTCTCTTTCAATATTACCATTAAAAGCGGTCTTGAATTCTTTTATCATAATTGATAATTGTTTCTCTAATGCTTCTTCGGTGAAACTTCCCCCGACTATGTCTTTATAATCAATATCCCAATATGGTTTTATTTCTAATTGATTGATTACTTGATAAACATTATTGTTTCGGGGGTCTTCAACGAACCGCTGAAACTCTTTAAAAGTATTAAATCCCCGATAGTCTTTTTTATTGTATTCAATCAACTCGGAGCCGTCGTCCATACTGGTTTTCGTTTCAATATCCCACGCAACCGCATATTTACAATCCCGATATTTAACATATTTCCCACTCATACTATTTAAATTATTCTATCAGTATTCTTTTAAGTAGTTTTCAATTACAATCACTCGCCCAATTATACTTTTATTTAATAAATTGTTTTTAAATAGTTTTCAATTGTAATCAATATTTAGATCTCCATAATGTCTCTAATAACTGCTATTAATCCATTTACAAATAAATCAAATTTTAAAAAGCACAAAGGGGTAATAATGCGTTAAGACTTGTAAAGCGGTAATAACTCAAAATCACCCCAATTGAATTTATAAAATATCAGTCGGGCCCGAGAGATATTATTATCTATTAATCGCCACCGATTCGAATAAAAGAGATCTTCTAACCATTATCCAATAATACAATCTAACCGAAATCAATATTTATCAATAATATTATTTATTTATTTTACGAAAAGTGCTGAAAGACTTTCTTGCTTGTTATGGTTTTCAACGGATATTCCGTTATAGAGAAACCCCTTCGGGGTTTATCTTCTATTGAAATAATAATGAAATTATCGCTGTCGCTCAATTATTATGAAATTATCGCTGTCGCTCAATTATTATGAAATCATTTTATCACGCAGAAATTTATTTAATGTGTGTATAGTTAAAAGAAGTCTTCTAACCGATTATGAAATTATCGCTCCGCTTAAATTATTATCCATAATGAAAATTATTCTGTCCATATTGAAAAGATCTTCTAACCACAGAAATTCATAAATGCCGAAGGGGTAATAATGCGTTAATACTTGTAAAGCGGTAATAACTCATAATCCCCCCTTTTATGTTTTTAAAATCCAATCGGGCCCGACCAGATATTTAAAATTCATATTCCATCCATCTTTAAAATTCTCTCTAACCGATAAGATCTTTAATAATAAAAATAGACTTTATAGACAGCGACATTCGGATAGATAAATGATAGAAAAGATAGAGTAATGATAGAAATTATAGAAGTATTATCATTTCTATAATTGTCTAAAAGATTATGTTAATTAATGATTAAGTATGATAAACATTCTTAATGAAATTATTATGAATGATTATAATCCATAAACGCCGAAGGGGTAAAAATGCGTTAATACTTGTAAAGCGATAATATCCCATAATCCCCCCTTTTACATTTATGAAATTCAATCAATCCATAAAATTCATTCTTCCAGTAATCTTTATAGAAATATTGATTATCCATAAATAAACTAAAAGAAATTTTATCAGTCTATCGGTCTATCGGGCCCGAGATCTCCCAGTCATTTCTCCATACTAATTTTCGGTCTGTCGCTCTCGAATAAATCATACTAACGAAATCATTATTCTTTTAACTTACTGAAAAATAATGTATAATGAATTTCACTCTTTTTCATTATTAAAATTAATGTATTCAATCCCGTCTCAATAGATAAATCACGAATGTCTGTATTTTTCCGCAGATACTAAAGTATGTCTCTTAATGTTATGTATGCGGTTAATCTTTTTCTTTCAACTTTATAATAATCGCTCCCAGATTGTTCTCTTCTAAAATCTTCAATCATAATATATTCTTTACGAGTGAGCGGTTTATCTAATTCTTTATCTGTTAATTCTTCTTCGGGCAGTCCAATAAAAAAAGAATGTTCCAGAGTGCTATGAAAGTCTTTTAAGAATTCAATAACATTTTTATCGTTATATATATCGGTTAATGTTTCGTAAAAGTAATCGGTTCCGTTCATAGTTTCCAATATGATTTCAGTTAATTTATGAAATATAATAATAAAATTATCATTATTATTAAAACTTATTATTGATAAATCTATCGTCTTTCTTTATCGCTTCTATGACTTCTTCACCACGAATAACATAATCCCATTTACTATCACCGAAACAAATATCATAATGATTACATATTCCGCCATATAACCGACCGCGATCTTTCAATAAATCTTGTGTGTAATCTTCCAGAAAGAAAAATTCAAAATCTAAATCTTTTAATTGTTCGTCTGTTAATGTTTCATAAGACATTTTCTTTTCTTCGTATTCTTTTACCGAAAACTTGTGCGGACTTTCTCTAACTTCAACATTTTCCAATAGTTTATCGTGAGCCCGTTTCAGTTCGTCATATTCATTTCGTTTATCAATATTTTCAACTATGAAATAATAAATGAAATCTTCAAGAGATAAAATATTATGATTGTATTTCTTTTTATGTTCATCATAATCAATCCCCATAAGTTCCATAATCTTAATAAGTTCTCCATCCATTTCATCCATATATTCCAATCGTTCTTTATACTCTTGAAATCTTGAATGAAAATCGGTTTCTTTCATAATATTAAATATGATATTATTTTTTACTTAAATTAATTATCAATCAATATATTCTTGAAAGTCTTATTGATTAATGTTCTAAATTCTTCTTCTGTGATATTTAAGTGTTCCCAATTCATATTTTAAAATTTAAGTTAATAATTGTTTTCATTTATACTAAACGGAATAATTTTGACAATTCCTAATTTTTAGTGAGTTATTTTTACATCTTTACTACTATCGTTGTGTTGAATATCTATTGAGTTTAATTGTAGTATTACCCAATTCATAGCAATTATCCAAATCCCTCTACCCTCTACGTTTCCCAAATTCTTCCATTTTTCTACATCTTGCCCTGTGTCTATTCTTTTACGAATAAATAATTCAATATCATTTGGGTTTACCTCCCCCATATCAAGATTAATGCAATTAACCTTTGCAGAAATTTCAATTTCCATATTGTTAAATTCCACTCTTTGTGTTAAGTTAATACGAGAAACCTCTATATTTAACTCCTCTATTGTTTTAAAATTTTTCATAATAATAATTTTGGTTAATCATTATACTAAACAATAAAAAATCCACATTTCCAAATTTCCAGGCGATTGCGACTACATTAAGGACCGTCAAAACGGCATCGATTAATGATTGGGGGGCACTTTGTTGGAGCGATGGAAATTTATGTCAGGCAGTTCATCGAAAGAACCTTGAAATATTTGATCGAGTGGGAGGCGGCGATAGTTTTGCATCGGGTTTGATTTACGGATTCCTTAAAACAGGCGATCCTCAACAAGCGGTTGAGTATGGAGCTGCTCACGGGGCTTTGGCAATGACGACTCATGGAGATACGACGATGGCCAGCGTCGAGGAAGTCGAGGCGTTGATGGCCGGAGATAGTGCGCGGGTTAAGCGTTAGTCGGGTTAAGTGTTAGTCGGGTTAAGTGTTAGTCGGGTCAGATCACAAGCAATTCAGCTTGAGTTCGATGATTCCGGGGGAGACTGTGTTGCGGATGTTCTGCGAGGTCGGTAAACAATCTGCAGGACAGTGGATTTAATTTCGGCAAAATTAACTTGGAGCTAATGTGCGACGTTATCAGGGGCTTATGCGGGACACGTGGTGGGCGTGGTTGACGATTCTCTCGTTTGGGATTTTGGGTGGCTCTTTGGTTTCATACATATTTCTCTCGGCAATTCCAATTGCAATTTTTTCTTTTTTTTACTTCGGTTTGATGCGGTACGATGTCAGCGGTAAACCTAAAGAGATGTAAACTTTGATGAATGAAAACACGTTTGGGCAGGATCTTGAATTTCTCAATCGTCACGTAAAGACGATC
>WLWE01002598.1_pt1 | contig 11385 bp, 5 predicted proteins | sample 6718301 | NCBI WGS metagenome assembly WLWE01 (sample SAMN12718691, study PRJNA515312) | sponge metagenome | isolation source: marine sponge | host: Mycale hentscheli | place: New Zealand: South Island, Marlborough, Capsize Point | collected 2003-05-01 | reverse complement strand
GGGTTAGTCCACAGGTCACCACCTTGGAGAGCACTTAGGTCAGCTCGTGTAGTCGGAGCAACAGAGCTGATGATATGCTCCGCTCCTGTAGAAGAACTTACAATGGGAAGGAACATCCCAGTGTTGCAGTCCCAGACATACACATTATTGGGAGATACAGATGTGTCCACCCAGAGTTGCCCACAGAGGGATGCAGTGGGTGCCGTAGGTCCGATCTGGGGGAGCCAAGTTTCAGGAGCAGGCTCAGCGTAGTACCCAGGAACAAGAGTAGTGCCAGGACCGACATGGGCGTTGTACTGACCGCCATCACCGGTCTGGATCCAAAAAGTTCCGGACCAGATCCAAGTTAGGTTAGTCGTCTGGTCAATGTAAATTGCTCCAACCAACGGATTGGTGGGAGGATTGGTAGGAGTTGACATGCCTCTATAAAAAAATTCGAGTGAGTGCCGATGTTTAGTTTTACCCTACAAAGAAAAAGGGACTCGGAGGCCCCTCGTAAAGATAAGTATCAGACGATGTTTGTAATGATACCGCCTGTGACTGTGACAGTTTTTCCGTCATTTGTTGTGAAACTTCCAGAAGCGCCAGCAGTCCAAGTTGGGGGATTAGCTGAACCACCAGAGGTCCACACATCACCAGTAGTACCAAAGTCTGTCGGTGCAGTAGTGGTATTGGTAGGAGCAGCCCAAGCGCCAGATGCGTTAGCCCAGAATTTGATGTTGCCATCACCATCAGACAAAGCAGTGGTGCTGCTTGTTGCGCCGGTTCCGTCGTATCTTCCTACAAGAGTGCACTTATCTGTGGAAACGAGGGTTTTGCCAGCTTCTGCACCAATGAGAGTATTGTTAGAACCTTGATTAAGATCCCATCCGGCCTGAAAGCCAAGGCAGGAATTAAGTGTACCAGTTGTAATATCTTGACCTGTTTCTTTACCGATAAGAGTATTGAACATTCCTGTAATTGCGTTAGATACCCCTGAGCCAAGGGCAACTGTGAATGGAACGCTACTCTCGGTCCCACCATACACACTACCACCAGAGCCACCAACCACAGCAAACGCGGCACTAGCACTTCCCCAGATCGGGGCAGAAGTAGATCCTTGTGAAATCAGTGCTTGGCCAGTAGTCCCATAGTCTACAGTTGCTGTAGGAGTGTTCCCAGTTGGAATACCAAAGGCGTTGGTGTCGTTAATTATAAGACCGGCATTACTAGTAGATTTGCTTCTAGCAAGAACAATGTGATCAGATAAGCCTCCAGCAGCCCCTTTGTATGTTCCAATGATCGTGTTATTCGTCATAACACCATCAATGTCACCACCAGCAGCTGCACCTAGGAGAATATTATAAGAGCTTGTATTGTTCCCCACTTTGAAGAGAAGGTCAGTTCCGACAAGCGTATTTTTCGATCCACTTTGAAGAGGGATAGCGTTGTTCTGCCCTATCGCAATATTAGTGCTTGCATCTTGAACTTGTCTCAAACAAAAATTGCCAATAGCGGTGTTACCTGAGCCGCTGGTTATCACTTGGCCGTCCATGCAGGCAATGCCTATTGCGGTGTTTCCTGTCCCAGTTCCCGGAGTGTCTAACGCTCTCCAACCTAGACCGGTGTTTTGGTTACCAGTGGAGAAAGTATCTGTGACGGCGAAAACAGTACCTTCGGCCAGTGGTTGTGCCGATGCCGATGCCGCGCCACCAAGATCTACCCAAGCGGCTCCATTCCAGAGCGAAATTTGGTTAGTGGACGTATTAGTGTAAATGTCACCTTCTTGGAGAGGGGTGGAAGTCCCAATCCTATTACCATTTGTAATGATGGTAACAGGAGTACCCGCCCCGGTCATAGCAAAGGCGTTAGCCTTTAGAAGGTCCCAAGATGTGCCAGTCCAGACGTAAGAACGACCAGACTCTGTATGTGTGTCCCCTGTTGTGGGGGTAGTTGGAAATGCCATTTCTGTCTAGTGTTAAGTTCTCAAGAAACCTGGATCCAGGCTGTAGCTGTTGCGTCGTACCTGTAAAGGACGTTGGTTGTATTGAGAATGAGCAGTTGGTTGTCGTAGTCCCCAGAAGCGGGAAGTGACGCGACCACACTTACATCACCGTTAGGAGCAAAGGAAGTTGTCCCGGAGTCATAAGTGTAAGTAATCCTCGGACCATAGTTGGTGTCAACCCACTGGTCTCCGTTTTGCAGAGCGGACCCGTCAACTCTAGTTGTAGGTGCAGAAGGAGAAGGAGTAGCTTGCGTGTCCGGAGTACCGACGTCGTGCCAGGCGGAGGTGTGCCAGACCTTCAGATCATGATACCCGAGGGCATCCATCGCTGAATTCACCCACATATCCCCATTGATCAGGGCTGAGCCGTCGGCTCTAGTGGATGGTACCAATGCTGCGAAAATAGAGTGGGTGTCGGCGTTAGCGAACGGAGTCCAACCTGTTCCGTTATAGTAGAAAAGGGTACTTGTGGCCGTGTTGACAAATTGATCGCCTACGAGAAGCGGAGTGCCGTCTGTTCTTGTGGTGAGAGTCGGGTTAAGGTTGCCAGAGTAGCTGTGGAAGTCCGACACAGGGTCCCAAGCACCACCATCGTAGTAATAGAGTGCGTTGTTCGTTGTGTTGATGAACTGATCGCCGGCTAACAGCGCAGTGCCATCCGGACGAGTGGTCAGTGTAGGAGCAGCTGTTCCGGTGAAGGAATGAGTGTCAGCAGTACTGAGAGGCACCCACGTATTAGCGTTGTCACGGTAGAATAGCTTGTCAGTGGTCTCACTGACGTACATGTCACCGGGCTGTAGTGGTGTGGTGTCCGGTCTGGTGGTGATGACGGGTGTCGCAGCGGCATAAACGAATGAATGAGTGTCAGGCTGGTTTGTGCCTACCTGAGTCCATACAATACCATCCCAGAAGTAAAGGTAGTTCGTCGTGTTGTCAATGTACTGGTCACCACCTTGCAGAGCACTTCCGTCGGGACGTGTTGTCAGAGCAGGAGGAACTATCCCGTAGAAAGAGTGGGTATCATCTGCCTGCTTGGTCTGGACCCAAGACCCATTGTAATACCAAATGGTGTTGTCAGTGCTGTTGACATATTGGTCACCAACCTGAAGAGCGTCGCCGTTAGGGCGAGTGGTCAGAGTAGGAGCGCCAGCAGCAACAAAAGAATGAGTATCGAGATCACCAATATTTTCCCAACTACCAGCGTTCCAGACTTTTACGTCGTGGTATCCGTACAGGTCTGTAGATGTATTGATCCACATGTCACCGTTGATCAGCGCAGATCCGTCAGCTCTCAGAGGCGGGGCGGTTCCAGACCAAATAGAATGAGTATCACCACCATTAACAGCAATCCACGAAGATGTTCCGCTTTCATAAACGGATAGAACATCTGTGGTTGGGTTGAACCATTGGTCGCCTCCGCTAAGTGCAGCACCATCAGGACGTACTAAAGGAGCTACAGAGGCTTCGATAGCGTGAGTGTCGTTGTAGCGCTGCCAAGCTGCCCCATCCCAGTAAAACAGAGTGTTTGTTGAGGAGTTGGTATAGAGGTCAGCCGTCTGAAGCGGGGTTCCGTCAGAACGAGTCAGAGGAGCAGAAGTAGCCAGCTGGTGTGAGGGGTCATCGGCTTTGACGGAGACCCAAGAGGTACCGTTGTAGTAGTAGAGGATGTTGTCGTCAGAGTCGACCCACATGTCCCCAGCAAGGAACGGAGTGGTACCGTCAGGGCGAACAGTGGGTTGGACGCTTGAGAAGATAGAGTGAGTGTCAACAGTACCACTGAAAGGTACGAAGGCAGAGCCGCTGTAGTAGTAGAGCTTGTTGTTCAGGTTGTCCACCCACAGGTCGCCGGCTTGCAGAGCGGACCCGTCAGTACGGACAGCAGGCTGTGCGGTGGAGACGATGGAGTTAGTGTCACCACCTGCGGCTCCAGAAATGCTGATCCACGTGGAAGTGGTGCAGTCCCACACACTGGAGACAGCAGGGGTAGTGGTTGTGTTCACCCAGATCTGGCCACAGCCAGGGTATGTCGGGGCGGTTGTAGACACAAAGGGAATCCAATCGTCTGGAGAGGGCTCCGTGAAAAGCCCAGGGACGATCGCCGTCGTCGGAGTGACCTGGGAATTATAGTTCTGAGCTGTTCCGTCTGCTTGGAGCCAGTATACGCCTGTCCACACCCAAACGATGTTCGTGGACTGGTCAACATAAACTGCCCCACGCAGCGGATTAGTGGGAGGGTTGGTAGGCATGTCTAGACTGTCTAGTGATGACTTTAAGATCTTTGGACTCGTTCTTGTTTGAAGTCGATGTTTAGTTTTACCCTACAAAGAAAAGGAGGGACTTTAAGATCTTTGGACTCGATGTTTAGTTTTACCCTACAAAGAAAAAGAGGGACTTTAAGATTTTTTGCTCGTGGTGTCGATTCGAGACTTATTTAGTTTTACCCTACAAACAAAAAAGGAGGGATTTACCCCTCCCCTAAGTATGCTAATTTATAGTGAGATCAAAGTCCCTCTACTGCCCAACCAACAAGTTGGCTGACGTAGGTGAAGGTGAAAGTCTTACCATCAACCTGAGCACCAGTGAGAACAAGATCACCAGCTGCACCGTTAAAGGTGTTAGCACCAGTACCAGTACCGCTAAAAGTGATATTCTGGGTATTGCCTGTTGCAAAGCTGAACTTGACAGCTCCTCCAACGCTAGCATTTGGCAGCGTGAAGGTGATCGGACTAGGAATTGCAATATCCTGAGCAAGCCACTCTTGAGAGAATACGCCAATGCTCGAGCTGCCCATCTCCAAAACGGAGAATCCCTGAGTGGTCCAAGTCGGGGCGCTACCAGAACCTGAAGAGGTTAGAACTTGGCCAGCTACACCGTAGTTGACAGTGGTGGTTATAGAATTACCGACTGGGATACCATAGGCGTTATTTTGGTTGATTTGGAAACCGACATTGTAGTCACCTGTGTCGGCGCCGCCTCTCGCCAGAATAATGTTCTGACTCGTTCCTGCGGTAGCTCTGTAACATCCGATAATGGTGTTTTCTCTGTCCCCTGTGCTAAGGTCGTTACCAGCCAGATAACCAATACAGATGTTTCCATCACCATGGGCTGAAGTAGGACCAGCTTCCTCACCGATCATGATATTGCGGTGAGAGGCGGTTAATCCCGGACCAGAGCCGAATCCGATACAAACGTTGCCGTATCCTGAGCTAAGGTTTGATGCAGCATACGCACCAGCAACGGTGTTGTCCATTCCGGTTGTTAGGTTTCCTGCGCCAATGGCCCTAGAACCAATGGCAACGTTATTGGTTCCGGTTCCCGTAACAGGCAAGGCGTCTCTGCCCAGAGAGACATTTTTAGACCCACCGGTAACCAATTCAGTTCGTCCATATAAAATACCCTCAGCTGTAGGAGTTGCGGAAGTACCGCCACCACCACCGCCAGCTGCCGCCCAAATCGGAGGAGAGGCGTTACCCTGGGAAGTCAGGACCTGACCAGCTGTACCGAAGTTAGTAATAGTACTGTCGGTAGACCAAGCACCGGAGGAGTTTGCGAAGAAACTAATACCACCAGAGCCATTGGAAAGGATAATGGAGTTGTCAGTCACGCCAGAATCACCAGTGAAACCACCAATAGAAGTGACCCCGACTAAGGTTGTAGGATTGGTTTCACTGCTCAGAGCGTTAACACCAATAACTGTCATGGATGTCGCATTCGTGGCGCTGGACAAAGCCCCGCCTCCTACGATAGTGTTGGTGTCAGAACTAGTGAGACTTCTAGCAACATTATTTCCCACATAGACACTATTTGTGTCGCCAGTAGAATTCACTCCTGCCTGATACCCGAGACATGTGGCGTTACCACTTGTGTTAGAGTAACCGTAAAGAATACCTTCTACAGTCGGAGTTGCTGAAGAAACTGATCCGCCAGTCGACTTCCATGCAGTAGCGCTCAGATCATAGAAGTAGATGGTGTTAGCAGCATCATCAACATACATGTCCCCATCTTGGAGAGCCGTAGCGTCGGGGCGAATCGGCATCGCAGGTGCGCCAGTACCGGTGAAGGAGTGGGTGTCCTGAGCAATAGCACCGGTGGCCTTCCAAGCCGTGGCACTTAGATCATAGTAGTAAATGATGTTAGTAGCATCATCGACATACATATCTCCATCTTGGAGAGCCGTAGCGTCGAGGCGCTGTGTTAGGGTAGGAGCACCTGTGCCAGTGAAAGAATGAGTGTCCTGAGCAGTAGCGCCAGTGGCCTTCCAAGCCGTAGCACTCAGATCATAGTAGTAAATGATGTTAGTAGCATCATCAACATACATGTCGCCATCCAGCAAAGCGGTGGTGTCAGGACGCTGTGTCAGGGAAGGAACACCTGTTCCAGTGAAGGACTGAGTGTCAGAGGCGGGAGAAATAGCAACCCAAGCTCCACCAGTGCGATAGAACGCTTGGTTGTTAGCAGTGTTGACATACTGGTCGCCGTCGAGGAAGGTACGACCGTTGGAGTCTGCAGTGGTGTTATAAGGAGCAATCAGAGAAGGCTCACCGGAAGCAGCGTAACCCTGAGTATCTACTCCAGTAGAGATCAGAGCCCAGGCAGCACCGGTACGATAGTACATCAGCCCAGTGGCTGTGTCTACGTAGTTGTCGCCGTCGACAAAAGATCGGCCATTGGAGTCCGTGGCACCACTGTAAGGTGCTGTAGCGTTAGGGTCACCAGAAGTGGCGTAGCCCTGTGTGTCGGCAGCTGTGGAAGATGTGGCAGTCCAGGAGGAGCCGTTCCAGTAGTAGAGGAGGTTGGACGCTGTGTCGATATACTGATCACCCGTGACCAGCGCCTGTCCGCCAGAGTTGGGACGGTTGGTCACCACACCGATTGGAGAGCCAGTGTAGGAATGACGCTCACTAAAGTGAATCCAGGTGGTGCCGTTCCAATAGAAGATATTGCCGGTAGCGGTATCAATGTACTGGTCACCATTGACGAGGGCATCGGTAGTGCCAGGACGTGCAGCAATTGCAGCTGTGATTGGGTCACCAGATCCAAAGAAACTCTGGACGTAGGTCGAAGGGATTGTGATAGGCAACCAACTGGCCAGAGTTGTACGATAATACAGTCTGTGGGTGGCACTTTCGGTCCAAAGGTCACCAGCCTGGAGCGGATCTCCGTTAGCACGCGATGTAGGAGCCGACGCAGTGAGAATAGAGTTGGTATCGTTGTCAACCAATGGCTTCAGAGCAGCCCATGTTGTACCATTCCAAACATAAGGAACAAGTGAAACGGAGTTGACATACATATCTCCTACCACCAGAGCAGTGCCGTCAGGGCGAAGGGTAGGAGCAGGATCGATGTAGAACGAGTGAGTATCACCAGTAGTAGATGAAGCGATACGAGTCCACGCTGTTCCTGTGTAGTAGGAAAGTGTATTTGTGCTAGAGTCCACCCAAAGGTCACCAGCTTGCAGTGCCGTAGCATCAGCTCTAGTAGTTGGGGCAGTCAAAGCCAAAATAGAGTTGGTGTCTGCGTCGGGGTCCGAAGAAAGAGCCACCCAAGCAGTACCTGTGCTATAGTAAACAGTATCGTCAGTTGTGTTGTAATAGACAGAGCTTTCTGCAATAGGCTGGGCAGGAGCCACAGCATAGGACTGCAAGGCCGAAGAGGTAGAGGAAGAACCTGCAGAAACAGATTGCCACAGTGCTCCAGTGTAAATTTTTAATTCGTTAGTAGAGGTGTCTAACCATCCATCACCGACTTCTGCCACTGTGGGCTGAGTGAGTCCGACAGAAGTATTGTTTACACCATCACTAATCTTAGTCCAAGCACCCGGATCAGTCCAGACGTAACTAATAGGGGCTTGAGAATCAGAAGTATCTACCCAAATTTGTCCAAAGCTGGGGTTAGTAGGAGCAACAGTACCATACTGTGTGGCAATGGCAGCCAGGTTAGATCCCCCACTTTGGGAAGAGCTTAGACCAGAGTAAAAACCAGGAGTGATTGCCATACCCGTTTTAACTTGGGATCCGTAACTACCGGAAGCTCCAGCAGTTATCCAAGACACACCAGTCCAGACCCAGGAAGTTCCTGTAAGGTCTTCTATGTAAATAGCTCCAGGTATTGGATTAGCCGGAGGGTTTTGAGGTTGAGACATTTTGGTATTTAGAAATTATCTTTGACTTTAGATGGTTGGTTTTAAGAAAAGTAGATAGAAGGGAGAGAAGTCTCCCTCCAAAATCAGTCGAGCTTAAACCAGAACCTACCTGTGGTATTAGAGTAAATTGCGGTCAGTCTACCGTAGTTTGTGCTAATGGTCTGTGAGCTGGAACCATCGTGGAAGGTATGGTTTGCAAGAGTAACCGTAATGTTATTAGTTCCGGCGTTACCGGCGTCGTCAATAACTGTAAATGTGTCTGCTAAAAGAACACTAGCAGCAGTCATGTTGACAGTAACAGGAGTGGTGGCGGTACCTCCAACAACTACTACAATATTATAGGTTGGAACAGTCCAATTTGGAGAGACGCTGGTGGTCTCTCCAGGAACCTTAACAGTTGGACTAGTCCAAATCGGATTGAGGGCGCTTCCTTGGGAAGTTAGTACTTGACCGTTAGTACCAAAATCAACAGAAGAGTTGTTGACGGCAGTGGTAGTGGGGAAACCAAATGCGTTGTTGTCGTTAACTTGGAGGACCACGGTGCTTGAGTCGGCTGGTCTGCCGATAACAACGTAATCGCTCAGGGAACCAACACCACCGCCGAATCCACCGATAAAAATGTTGTTTCCACCTGAAGTAATTTCTGAACCCGAGTTCTGTCCAATGAATACGTTAGCATTACCGGAAGTTACGCCGGAACCAGCAGAACGCCCAATTAAAACGTTCCCACTAGAAGATGTAACACCGCCTCCAGCGCCGTTGCCAACATGGACATTATCATTACCAGTTGCTAAAGCATTGGCAGTTGCTCCTCCGATACAGACGTTGGCTGTTGCTGCTCCTGTTACTCCGGCATTGCCATTTCCTATAAAAACATTCCCTACTCCCATGTTCTGTCTTCCGGCTTCAGCACCGATAAAGGTGTTGCCGCCATTACTAAAGGTTGAGTTAGAAAGACCAGCATTTTCCCCTAAGTAGACGTTACCGTTTGCAGAAGTCGTCGCTGAACCAAACACAACACCTTCGATAGTTGGGGTGGCAGTGGCAGTGGCAGTACCAGTACCGCCTGTAGCAATAGGAGTCCAAGCAGCGTTGTCACGGTAGTACATTACGCTGGTTGCAGTGTCTACGTAATTGTCACCAGAGCTAAAAGAGCGACCATCGGGATCTGCGGTACCGTTGTAAGGAGAGGTTGAGTTAGGATCACCGGAAGCGGAATAGCCTACAACATCAGGACTTGCCACAAAAATCTGAGTCCAAGAAGTGCCTGACTCTCTGACGTAAAGCTTAGCGTTTTGGTTGTCCCAGTAGAAATCACCTTTCAGGAAAGATCTACCGCTATTGTCTGTTGTGGTGTTAAATGGTGCAGTAGCGTTGGGATCACCTCCTTCGTTGTAACCCTGTGTATCAACACCACCAGTAGCAACAGCCGCCCAAGCCGCACCATTACGATAGTATAGTGCATTGGTTGCGGTATCTACGTAGTTGTCGCCTGTGGCGAAAGAGCGACCGTTAGAGTCTGTCGTAGTGTTAAAAGGTGCTGTAGAGTTAGGATCACCAGCAGCAGCGTATCCTTGTGTATCAGGACCGCTGGTAGTAACGGCAGGAAGCCAAGATGCGGTTCCGGGATCATAATACTTAAGGACCTCATTGCCTGCACCAGCGGATGTATCCACCCAAAGGACGCTAGTTGCAGCAGGTTGAGTAGTGCTAACTGCAGTGTTAGTGTCAGAGATCGCAACCCAAGTGGTCCCATTAGAGACGTAGAGTGTGTCCTCAGTAGTGTTGTAGTAGCAATCTCCTTCAGCACCAACAGCAGGAGCAGTTGAGGCCAGGAAGAATGCAGTAGCAACGGTGGAGGTGGAAGCAGCAGATGCGATCGGGAACCACGAGCCTTTCCAATAGCTTACAGCGCTTGTGTTCGTGTTGATCCACATGTCGCCAGCTTGAAGTGACGAACCGTCGGAACGAGTCGTAGGCTGGAGAGCAGAAGCGATGGAGTGCGTGTCAGTTGTATTCGTGACGTTTTGCCAGGTAGTACCATCCCAAACATAGAAGCGATTGGTAGCGGTCTCGTAGTAACTATCGCCAATATCCGGAGTTGCCGGAGGCATGGCAGCCACAGTAGTATTAGTGAAGGTACCATCAGCAATCAGCACCCAGGCATTGTCGTGTCTGACATAAACCGGAGCAGGAGTGATCGTGTCGTTCACCCAAATTTGGCCTTCAGATGGGTTTGTAGGCTCAGAACCAACTTGAGCAATGTAAGATGAGGGATTAGGCTGAGGGAAATACCCCGGCAGAATAGCCGCACCAGTTGTAATTTGTGTGTTGTAACCTGTAGAACCTGAAGAAGGAACCCATCCGGTCCCGGTCCATACATAGGCAACATTTGTAGCAAGATCAACATAAACAGATCCTGGGATCGGATTTGCTGGTGGATTTGTAGGTACAGTAGACATTAGCTCAAACGTACTCGAATGTGTGTTGAAAGGGTAGCTGGAGACACAGCATAAAGCTGACCAACAAGAACTCCTGCAATTGCCGCACTGGCGTCGCTAGCTGCTACTGGAAGAGTGGTAACAAAAGTTGGTTCTGTAAGTGAAGCAACAGTTGCAACAGCGGTTCCGATCGGATCATAAAGAGTGTCGGTGTAAGTTTTGTCTAAGGCAGTTGTGAAATTGCCAGCAGCATCATCAGTAATTGTTATTCCGGTTCCTTGAACCAGTGTTTGAAGTGGAGCAGCTGCAGCAGCTTCTACAACATCAGTGTAAACAGGGTGTGGGTCAGCGGCAGCTTCGTGAGTAGCAATAGCGGCTGTTACAAACGCTTCAGAAGCGTAAGGGTCCCATGTGGCGCCATTGTAAACTGTCAGAACACCTAGAGTTGTGTTATAGTAAAGGTCTCCCGCTATAGAGTTAGTGGGTTCGCTACCTGTTGCCCCATCAGCGTTCACCCCACTATTGAGCCTTTCCCAAGTTGTACCATTCCACACGTTACCAAGAACCGGAGTTGTGGATGTATTAACCCAAATATCTCCAACTGTGGCTCCTGTTGGCGCCGCTGAACTTACAATGAACTGTCCCGTAGAAGCAGTGACATTGGAAGGACTAAAAACCCACTTAGCACCATCATACGAATAAACGTAACCGTTGTTGGTGTTCGTGAATAATTGCCCAGGTGTTGGGGTTGCTGGAAAATCAATAGCCATTATACCATCCTCACACGAACATCATTAAAAGTTGTACCACCAGAAACC
>WLWE01002594.1_pt1 | contig 11398 bp, 9 predicted proteins | sample 6718301 | NCBI WGS metagenome assembly WLWE01 (sample SAMN12718691, study PRJNA515312) | sponge metagenome | isolation source: marine sponge | host: Mycale hentscheli | place: New Zealand: South Island, Marlborough, Capsize Point | collected 2003-05-01 | reverse complement strand
GTAACCTCTACGGTGTAGATGTGTACGTATCATCTAACTGCCCCACTATGGACACTGGTGTACGTGGTTGCTTGTTCTTCCACAAAGACGCTATTGTTCTCGCAGAGCAGATGGCTGTACGTTCGCAAACCCAGTACAAGCAGGAGTACCTCTCAACTCTGTACACTGCTGACACTCTGTACGGTATCGAAACCTACCGTCCTGAAGCTGGTCTCATCTTGGGCGTTGCCGCTTAAGACTAGAAACACAGGGGTCAGCAATGGCCCCTTTTCTTTTTGTTTGTTTTCTTAGGAGCAATCTATAGTGCCAATCTATCGTGGTGACGGCGGTTCAGGTGATGCTACTACAGATGCTTATGCGTCAGAGATAGCTCTGTACGCTAAAGAGGCCGAAGAGCAGGCCAACATTGCTACTAATAAAGCAAACGAAGCTTCCGCAAGCGCATCTCAGGCGGCTACTAGTGCGGCTAATGCGGCCTCTAGTGCGACTGATGCGGCCTCCAGTGCTTCTGACGCCGCCTCTAGTGCATCTGATGCAGAGGACCTGTTTGATGAGTTTGACGAGAGGTACTTAGGGGCTAAGGCTTCTGATCCCGCCACTAACAACCAAGGCGGTCCTCTGACGGCAGGCGCAGTCTACTTTAACACTACTACAGATACTCTTAAGATATACGATGGCACTAGCTGGCAGGCTCAGACTGGTAGTGGTACGGTGACCAGTGTATCAGGAGTAGGTACTGTCAACGGAATAACTCTGACGGGCACAGTAACCACAGATGGTGACTTAACCTTAGGCGGCTCCTTGAGCGGCATCACAGCGTCACAGCTTAACTCACAAAACATTAGCCAGTGGACTAACGACAGTGGTTACATCACTGGTAACGAGACTATTACACTAACTGGAGCAATCACAGGCTCTGGAACAACTTCTATTGCAACGACACTGTCAACCATTGACGGAGGCTCATATTAATGGCTACTACGATTATTACAAAGAATGGCTCTGGTGCTCCTGCTGGTGGAGATCTGAGTGTTGGTGAACTAGCGGTTGACCTAACTAATAAGCTCCTCTACTCTAAGGACTCTGGTGGAAATGTTGTTGAGATAGCCGCTAATTCTAGTGTTATCACTGGAGGAACTATTGATGACACTATTATCGGCGGGAGTGTTCCTGCCGAGGGTACGTTTACTACGGCAAACGCCACCACAGTTAACACAACAAACATTGAAGTTACAAACCTAAAAGCTAAAGACGGTACATCAGCGGGGTCTATTGCAGACTCCACAGGAGTTGTCACAGTGGCGAGTGCGGTACTGACTACTGCGGACATCGACGGTGGTACAGCAGATGGTGTTGTAATTGGTGGCTCTACAGCCTCCGCAGGCACGTTCACGGTAGGCACGTTTACTACAGCAACCGCGAGCACTGACACGGACACCACCAACACTGGTACAGTTACTCTCGACTTTAGTGCTGACCAGAACTTTGTACTTACGTTAACAGGCAACGTGACCTTGGATAACCCGACTACAGAAACCTTAGGTCAGTCTGGGTTTATCGTGTTTATTCAGGACGCTACTGGTGGACGCACAGTGTCCGTTGGTTCTGAGTACGAGACTGCTGGTGGCGCAGGACTAACTTTGTCCTCTGCCGCAAACACTACAGACATTGTACCCTACGTTGTAGCCGCTTCAGGCCGTATCTTACTGGGTACTCCACAACTTGCGTTTAGTTAAGGATAAGCTATGTCAGGGCCAGTAGGTTCACAACAATGGATGTACTCTTCCAGCAGTGGTTTCTATCCGCATGAGATAGATAACTCTGTGCGTTTCGACACTAACTCCTCCCTTACTAGGACGCCCTCGTCTACGAGTAACCGTAAGACATGGACATGGAGTGCGTGGCTTAAAATTTCATCTTTTGATGGTTATCATACTCCGTTTTCTTTTGGTGATAATTCTACTGGCGGAACAGATGTCGGGACTTTTTTTAGGCTTTCTGCCGATCAGCTAGAATTTAGTGAGGCTCATGGGGGTGTCAACTCTTTTGCTTTAATATCCAACCAATTATTCCGTGATCCTTCTGCTTGGTATCATTTTGTTTTTTCTGTAGACACCACACAATCAACGTCATCAAATAGAATAAAAATATATGTAAATGGGAGTCAAATAACCAGTTTCTCAAGACAAAATTACCCATCTCAAAATTTTGATACGTCAGCAAACCAAAGCGGCTTGCCCCAATGTATTGGTGCGCTCGACTTAGATGCAACTGTTTTAAGTCAATTCTACGATGGGTACATATCAGAAGTAAACTTTGTTGATGGTCAAGCACTAGACGCCTCTTACTTTGGTGAGTTCAAGTCAGACGTATGGATTCCTAAGCGTTACTCAGGTAGCTACGGCACTAACGGTTTCCACTTAGACTTTGGTAACTCTGGATCACTAGGCGCAGACGTTAGCGGCAACGGCAACAACTGGACATCTACGAACCTAGCAACTACAGATCAGATGCTAGACAGCCCGACGAATAACTTTGCTACGTTGAATCCCCTTGGGCCTAGGAGATACGGAGCTAATCATGGCACAGGTACGCAAACCCAAGGCAATTTAACGGTTGCCTCAACAAGTCAAAGTTATTTTGACGATACTAGCTCTACGATATACGTTGCAGATCAAAAGAAGTGGTACTACGAGATTAGGATGGATCAGCTAGACATGGGCGCTAGTACTGGTTATGTCCAGTTTAACATTGGCGGGGCTTATCTGCGGATGTGGTATGGAGCCAGCAGTAATACTCAAATTGTTAGTGGCTCTACATACAATTATTCTGCGATGAGCAACGGCGACATTCTTATGTTTGCTGTTGATGAAGACAACGAAAAAGGCTGGTTTGGATTAAATGGCACTTGGTATACAACAAGCGGAACGCCAGATCCAGCCGCAGGAACCGGAGAGTCAACCACTAGCGGAACAGGCATGATAGGCCGAGTTCAAATACGAAGTGGAACTGGCACAAACATTGTAACCGCTAACTTTGGTCAAGACTCTAGCTTTGCAGGCCAAGCTACAGCTCAAGGCAACACAGACGCCAACGGCATAGGTGACTTCTACTACGCACCACCAGCAGGCTTCCTAGCCCTGTGTACAGCTAATATGCCTGATCCAGCGGCGGCGTTTGACCCTGCGTTGGACGCAAGCCCACAAGATCACTTTAATCCTGTGTTGTACACGGGTAACAGCAGTACGCAGAGTATTACTGGTGTTGGCTTTCAGCCTGATTTAGTTTGGACTAAAAGCAGAAGTTCGGCTGGAAACCACGGTCTTCACGATATTATGCGTCTTACTGGCTCAGTGCCTCATATTTTATATTCAGACTTAACCAACGCAGAGCCTTCGGCAAGTGGCGGGGGACTTGTATCTTTTGCTTCTGATGGGTTTAACTTAAACAATAATAATGTCTCAAACACTTCAGGGGTAACCTATGCCGCATGGAACTGGAAAGCTGGCGGCACTGGTGTATCCAACACTGACGGCACGTTAGCGTCACAGGTGTCTGCTAATACTGATGCTGGGTTTAGTGTTGTTACTTTCACTACTGATGGTTCAAATAATAATGTAGGAACAGGACTGTCTTCATCTAAGCCTTTAGACATGTTGATTATCAAGCGCAGGGACAGCACAAGTGATTGGCAAGTTGGTCATAGATTTAGTGGACAAAGCTCTAACTTTGCGTTTCACACCGAACTTAACAGTGATTCCGCATTGAGCGGTATTGCCCCGTATTTTATGGGAAGTCAATCGACATCGAACGGTGACCGCCTATATCTTGGGGCTGGAGCCTCCGGTGTTAGTTCTGCGACATGGGTAGCGTATTGTTTTCAGTCTGTAGAAGGCTTCAGCAAGTTCGGTAGCTACACAGGCAACGGAGACGCAGACGGCCCGTTTATCTACACAGGGTTTAGGCCAGCTTTTGTGATAACCAAGAGGACTGACGGAACGAGCAATTGGACTTTGTGGGATACCACGCGAGATCCGTACAACGCTGGACAAAGAACGCTGATGCCGAACGACTCAGGCGCAGAAGAAAGCGGGAACGCTAGTGAGTCTTGGGACATATTATCTAACGGGCTTAAGTTGCGAAGTTACGGCAGAGCAAATGTTCCAAGTGGCACTTATATTTACATGGCATTCGCAGAGATGCCCTTCAAATACGCCAACGCGAGGTAACAACAATGGCATGGACATACAACACTACAGTCATCCGCGAAGGCAGAAGCTGGACAAACGATGACGGCATAAAGCACCCGACTAATTGGGGTTCGTGGTCAGAGCAAGAGAAGACTGAAGCTGGTCTTGTGTGGGTAGATGATCCTGCCCCGTTTGACTCACGGTTCTTTTGGGCGGCAGGAGTACCTAAGGCGCTAGAAGACGTATACGAGGTGGACGAGAACGGTGACCCCCTGCTAGACGAGGACGGTGAGCAAATCGTAACTCCGGGCCTCAAGACTCAGTGGACTACTAAGGTAAAGAGCCAAGCATACGGTCTACTACAGGATACTGATTGGTACGTTATACGTAACGCTGAGTCTGGTGCTGAGATCCCTAGTGATGTTAGCGATTACCGAAGCGCCGTTCGTGCTTACTCTGATTACTTAGAGGGTCAAGTAACGGCTGTTACGTCTTTCCCTGAGTTTGTTACGCTGGTGTCAGGTGACGCGGAGACTCCTTCTGAGTTTGCTTCTTGGCCTGAAGAGGCCTGAGAGTAACTAAATGACTCTAGAAGGGAGACAGTAAATGAGTATCGCTGATGATTTTGGCAACCCTATGGATGATTTTAGGGATAGTTCTAATTCTGATCGTCTCATGCCCGGAGATGGGCGTCCCGGTCCTGACGGCACTAAACAAGAATCAGCAGACTTTGGTAGCATTGCCGCGCGTCAAAGCGGCGGAGTAATCCCAATAGACAGGTACTATTCTTGGGGAGGGGAGCGATACACCTCAAACGAGTGGGTGGACCTTCTTTCAGACCTCTTTGGTAATCTTCTAGGGTCTTTCTACGAAGAGACTGATGCTGTAGATGACATAGATCGAATCTATCGTCAGCAAGAGGCTCAAAAGTTTAATAACCTTTTGGACGAGATAAGGGCTGGTAATGCCAGTTGGCGAGACCTTGCTGGGTTTGAAGTTTACTACTTAGGGGATGTTGACGGGTTTCAAGAGTACGTAGATGATATGGTAGACTCTGCCATGTACACAGAATTCTACGAGGATTTAGACAACGCTAGTACTAATGAAGATTTCCAAAGAATCTTTAACGAGTACGGTAACGCGGGAATAGAAACAAACCCGTACATCCAGCAGGACCTAGCGTCCACCGGAAGTGCTACATCAGTCATCACAGGTACTGTAGATAACTCTATCCTTGAGGCCGAAATTCGTAAGGCCGCTATAGGCGATGGAATCTTTGGTGGCGAAGTAGACTTTGAGGATCTACCCGGATACGGTGGTATCTGGGAAGGCCTGATTAGGCACATCAAGGTTATTGGCAAGGGCTTACCTCTGCCTATTCCTGACTGGCTTCCGCTACCCGGTATCTTTGAGTTACCTACGGTGGGGGATATCTTTGATAAGGTCACGGGTCCTTGGAAAACAGCGTCTGAAGACGCCTTAAGAGACTGTGTAGACACAGGTAAATCTGCTTCTCAGTGTATGGAAGAGCAGAGCGTCATAGACATCCTCGTGGATGGTATTGGTAATGCGACAGAAGGCGTCTGGGAAGCTACTAGCGACAAAGTAAACGAAATACTCACTAAAGGTGGTGAGTGTGTTGATGACCCTAAGACATGTGCCCAAGAAGTCTTTGACAAGATTAAGGACATATTTGGTGAAGGCACTGTAGATCCTACGTCTACTGGTGGTAACATACCAGACTGGATGAAGGTCATTATCATTGGTGGTGCTTACGGTGACGAGATTCTTGGGGAGCTTGAAGACCTCTTTGGTGGTGACATTGATGACAATGGAACTGTCGGTGTTGGTCCACAAGATCCTGAGGAGTGTACTAACGGTGCTGTAAACTATCCGCAGTGTGACCAGTGTCCTCAGGGTCAACAACTTGAGAACAAGCAGTGTGTAGACATACCACCTTGGGAGGACACAGGCCCAAGCCCTCAAGAGTGCTCTAATCAGAACAGGACACACGTTCCCGGTGATCCTGCTACGCAGACCATTAGTTCGTGTGGCGATTGTCTCGGGGGCTTTGATGAAGTTGGGGAGCAGTGTCAAGAGGAAGAGGACCCCATTACAAACAACGGTCCTACAGCGTCTGAGTGTGCGGCAGAGAACAGAGAGTTTAATCCAGCTACTGATGTAGAGGATAGTTCCTGTGGTGCTTGCTTGAGCGGGTTCACGGAGTCTGGGGATGCTTGTGTAGAAGACACAAATCCACAGCAGTGCGACAACAACGCTACTCAGGAAAGCGGGTGTGAAACATGTGCAGACGGTAGTTTGCCTAGTGAACACCAGAACGGAGACTGTAAGCAACCAGTAGTAGTAACACAAGTCGAGTGTCCTCAGAATACTCCTAAAGCGGGACAGATGGTTGACAAGTTAAGCGACTGTGGTGAACCTACTAACTCCACCGGATATGATTGTACTCAGCCCAGACCTGAAGGTTTTACTTTTGGAACAGTAGCTTGGAACCAGAACTGTGAAGCAACACACTGCACAGACGGTACACTAAAGGATGACGCTGAAGGCTCTAACTGTCCCGGCTACGTAGCTCCTGAAGTAACAGATCCAGAGCCTACGTCAGATAACTGTGACCAACAAGACAGGGTCACGAACGAAGACGGCTCCTGTGGAGAGTGTAAGCCGGGATTCATAGCAGATCCTCAGGGTTTTGACCAGTGCATCCAAGCACCGCCTGACTGTAACGACTGTAGCTGTCCAGAGTACGCTACTGCTAACCCCGCTGAGTGTGCTCAGTGTCCTGAGGGTCAGTCGTACTGTGAGTCCTCTGGTCAGTGTGAAGAGCCACAGAACTGCCCCGGAGGTCCCAACGAAGGCGGTGGTGGTGGTGGTGGAGGCGGTGGTGGCTTTGATCTTAAGCTAGACATAGCAGACATAGGAGTCTCAGGTGACCCACAGCTTCTAGGACGCCAGAGATTTGGAGCACAGGACTTTGTAACTCCGTTGTTCACAGGTAATCAAGATGGTGGCTTAGATTTCCCTATCGCCCGTTTCTTGCAAGGACAAAAAGGTGACATAGTATGATGACGTACTTAAACATAGTAAACAACGCAATGAGACGCCTCAGGGAGCAGGAAGTCTCTAGCGTTCAGTCTACTACGTACAGCAAGATGGTCGGTGACTTTGTAAATGACGCTAAGGCTATGGTCGAGGACGCTTGGGACTGGTCAGCACTCAGGACCACCCTGACCGTGGAGACTACTGCAGACATCTTTAACTACATCATGACAGGCGCAGGAAACTCCTTTAAGGTACTACATGCGTACAACGACACTGATAATTGGGACTTGGATTATCGTACTCCCATCTGGTTTGACCAGCGGTACATGATGCAGGAGCCTGTCTCTGGTCCCCCTAGGTACTACACGTTTAACGGCGTAGATAACAACGGAGACACTCAGGTAGATCTGTACCCAAAGCCAGCCGAGGATGGTACTATTCTGAGGTTCAACGTGCTAAACAGGGGTGAGATCACAGACGGCGCAGGGACAGTCTTACGCCCTAAGATTCTGGTGCAGGACACGGACCAGCTAATCATCCCGTATCTCCCCGTGCTTCATCTTTCGGTGGCTCTGTTGGCCCGTGAGCGTGGTGAGACAGGCGGTACGTCTACTGCAGAGTACTTTGCTGTTGCTGATAAGTCTTTGGGTGACGCTATCGCTCTAGACGCACAGAAGCACCCTGAAGAAACCATTTGGTACACTCCTTAAGGAGACTAGTGCATGTCACAGCCACTACAAAGCATTAATCTAGTTGCTCCGGGTTTCAAGGGAGTCAACACAGAAGACTCTCCTATCGGTCAGGACTTCTCTTTTGCAGACGTTGCTGACAACGCTGTAATTGACAAGCGTGGGCGTATCGCGGCACGTAAGGGCGTACAACTGTCTACTACTGACCGCTCCTTGTTAGGTGATGACTACGCTCACAACGTACATCACTTTTACGATGACGCTGGTAACCAAGAAATCTTTGTCACAGGAAACAACGCAATCTTCAAGGTCACCACGACTACTAACCCCAACGACACTCTTACAGCAATTACTCCTGCAGGGTACACTATTACAGGGAACAACTGGAAGATCGTAAACTTTAACGACAAGGCCTACTTCTTCCAGAGGGGCCTAGACCCGCTCGTGTACGACGATGCCACAGGACTCAGGACGTTTAGCGATGCCACAGGCTCGCCCACGAACACTAACCTGTTTTGTCACGAGGCTCTAGCGGCTTACGGTAGGCTGTTTGTTGTAGACAACGGTGGAGACACTCAAACAATCTACTGGTCAGACCTCTTGATTGGTACAGACTTCTCAGGAGGCTCTAGCGGCTCCATAAACGTGTCTAAGGCGTGGCCTGACGGTTACGATGAGGTTAGGGCTTTAGTCGCTCACAACGACAAGCTCATTATCTTGGGCAAGCACAGCATACTAGTTTACGGTAACGCCTTTAGTCCTGCTCTGATGGCCTTAGAGGACACTATTTCTGGCGTGGGCTGTATCTGTAGAAACTCTGTACAGGGTATCGGTACTGACGTTATATTTATGTCTCAAGACGGTCTGAGGAGCTTTGGTAGAACAGTGCAAGAGAAGTCACTACCTATGTCTGACTTGAGCCTAAACGTCAAGACTGAGTTGATCTCTGTACTGGAGGCGCGTACCTCTCCTACAACATCTGTGTACAGCCCCGAGCATTCTTTCTATTTAATTGCGTTCCCAGATCAAGAGATTACTTACTGCTTTGATCTCAAGGGCCGACTAGAAAACAACTCATATAGGGTCACTAGATGGACAGGAGCACCGTTTAAGTCATTTGAGAGAAAGAACACGGACGGCACTCTTCTGGTTGGTACGTTTGATGGTCTGGGTGAGTACGGAGGGTACACTGACGAGTTTAACGAATCAGGAACCGTAACCCCCGCAAGTTACATCTTTAGGTACTACAGCCCCGGATTGACCTTTGGTGATCCAGCGAAGCTGAAGTTCCTAAAAAAATTGCGGCCTACTTTAGTAGGAGCCAACAGCGCCACAGTGTACGTTAAGTGGGCGTACGATTTTGGTACGACTTATACTACATCGGAGTTTACGGTAGGTAACCAAATTCCGTTTACATACAACACTGCAGGCATAGAGTACACTGTTGCTGAGTTCACTGGAGGTGAGGCCGTAAGCAGGCCCCCTGTGAACGCCACTGGAAGCGGCTCAGTAATTACTATCGGTCTTGAGTCAGAAATAAACGGTTTTGCTTTATCTCTCCAAGAAATTAACGTCTTAGCACTTATGGGTAAAACATTATGAGCAACTACACAAAGACAACTAACTTTGCCGCTAAGGATAGTTTGCCCTCTGGAGACCCCGGCAAAATTATCCGAGGCACTGAATTTAACGTAGAGTTTGACAATATTGCTCCAGCGATTGCGAGCAAGGCCAACACTGACTCACCCACTTTTACAGGGCTGGTAACAGTTCCTAACTTGAATGTAACAGGGGATGTGACCATGATTTTGGACAACTCAGATACTGTTACTATCAACGGGGGTACGTACTAATGGGTTTTTTAAGTGATACTATTGAGGGTCTAGTTCCTGACGAAATAGAGGACCTGTACACGACCCCTCTTCAGCAGGCTACTGCTCCTGACATTACGTTCCAACCGTTTACGGTCACTGGATCAACAGGCTCGACCACGACTGGAGCAGACGGGAGTACCACGTACAACCTGAGTCCTCAACAGGAGGCAATGCGTCAACAGTTATTTGGTGGCGCTAATCAGTTCTACTCTAACGCCATGCAGGACACTGCGGGACGAGAGTCTGCTATATACGATAGAATCAGGGCTACTCAGTTACCAGAGCAACAGAGGCAACGCCTAGCATTAGAGGAGCGTATGTTGTCGCAGGGCCGCGCTGGTATCAGTACTAATCAGTACGGTGGAGCACCAGAGCAACTCGCGTTTGAGAAAGCCATTGCAGAGCAACAGAACAGCGCCATGTTAACCGCGATGCAACAGGCACAGGCTGAGCAGGCACAGCAGGCAACCTTGGGAGGCCAGTTCCTACAGCAGAGCTACGCACCTCAGGCGGCTCTCTTGTCATCCCTTGCTCCTGCGCTGGACGTTGCTAGTCTGGCTGACGTAGCCCGTAGACAGCAAGGTGAGTTCGGCCTAGAGGCTCAACTGGCTAACATTCAAGGAGAGCTTGGACAGCAGACAGGCCTAGCACAGCTTTACGGTGGAGTCTACGGTGGTCTGTTGAGTGGAATTGGTGGCCTGTTAGGTACTAGCTCTACAAACGCGCCTTGGTGGTGGCCCTCTGACCTCAGACTGAAGGAGAACATTAAGCACATAGGTGAAATTAAAGACGGCATCAAGCTGTACACATGGGATTGGAAAGAAGGCCACGAGGACATCGTAGGGTCTCAGCCTACTTATGGTGTACTGGCTCAAGAGTTAATGGAGGTCATGCCAGAGGCTGTACACATGGGTGACGATGGCTACTACAGAGTAGACTACTCCAAAGTATTTAAAGGAGAACAGTAATGGCTAACGCAACTATTGCAGGGATGCTCGCAGACTCCGGAGCTAGCATTGGCTCTACTATCGGTGGCGGTATCGCTGGGTTAGGTAAAGCCGCAGGAGGTATGCTCCAGTCTCGTGCTGACGCTAAGAACAAGGCAGAGCAACAATCAGTTATCGAAAAGGAGCTACAGCAGTACGCCAACGACCCTGCCCAGCTAAACGCTATGGGCCAGAAGTATCAGTCTCAGGGCAGAGCCGATGTTGCTAAGGCGTTCTACGAGGCGGCTAAGCAGGCTACGGCACGGGTAGACAAGAAGGTAGCCGCTGATACAGGTCGTGGCAAAGGCGAGCTAATGGCTCTAGCCAATAATCCTAAGTTTAACATCCAAGATCAGAAAATGCAGGGTGGGTACTTTGGCATGGCTGACGCCTTTGGTGTATCTAGAGAAGAAGCAATGAAGATTGCTCTGGATGCTGATAAACTTAAGAGGGGCGGTGGGGTAACTAGTAGTCGCGGAGCGGGAACGTACAAAGACGAAAACGGCAATTACTACGAGCTAGGCATCGTAAGGTCAGCCGCGGGCGAACGAAAGCAATGGACTCCCGTAACTCCGGACGCACCTGCTACCCCTACC
>WLWE01002593.1_pt1 | contig 11401 bp, 9 predicted proteins | sample 6718301 | NCBI WGS metagenome assembly WLWE01 (sample SAMN12718691, study PRJNA515312) | sponge metagenome | isolation source: marine sponge | host: Mycale hentscheli | place: New Zealand: South Island, Marlborough, Capsize Point | collected 2003-05-01 | reverse complement strand
CCCATCGCTAGCAAGTAGGAAACGAGATGGCTATGGCAGCACCGCCCCTCCTGCTCGCACTAGATCAAGGCACCAGCAGCTCCCGCGCTGCCCTCTTCGATCCGGATGGCAACCCAGTCGCCAGCGCTTCCGCTCCTCTGGACATTCACTATCCCGCTGATGGCTGGGTGGAACAAAGTCCCAGGGCGATCTGGGAGAGCCAGCGCCTGGCGATGAGCCGCCTTGAGCAAGCGATCACTCCGGAGCAACGGAAGGCCGTGATCAGCTGCGGAATCACCAATCAGCGTGAAACCACCACGCTCTGGAAACGAAGCGATGGCAGTCCTTGCGGCCCCGCCCTGGTCTGGCAAGACGGCCGCACCGCCGATCTCTGTGAGCAATGGAAGGCAAGCGGCCTTGAAACGAGTTGGAGAGCCCGAACGGGCCTCATGCTCGACCCCTATTTCAGCGCGAGCAAAATCCGCTGGCTTCTCGACCATGAGCCCGCCGCAAGCAGTGCCGCGGCCCAAGGTGATCTCTGCTTTGGAACCGTGGAGAGCTGGCTTCTATGGCAACTCAGTGGCGGCACAATCCATGCCACCGACATGAGCAATGCCAGCCGCACCCTGCTCATGGATCTGGAACGGCGGCAATGGCTCGATGACGCCTGCGCTGAAATTGGCTTACCCAAACAGGCTCTCCCTGAACTCAGGCCATGCCGAGGAGATTTCGGGGTCATCCAAGCAGGATTGCCCTTTGCGGGCGTGCCGATTCAAGCCCTGCTTGGTGACCAGCAAGCAGCCACCCTGGGGCAACTCTGCCTGCTACCAGGGGAAGGCAAATGCACCTACGGCACGGGCGCTTTTCTTGTCGTAAACACGGGCACCACCATCCGACATTCCGACGCCGGTCTGCTCAGCACCCTGGGCTGGACCGATGAGCACGGCACCCCCACCTATTGCTTAGAAGGAAGCCTGTTCAATGCGGGCACGGTGGTGCAATGGCTGCGCGACGGCCTCGGCATCATTCGCAGTGCCGAAGAGGTCAATCCCTTAGCGCAAGAGGTGGAGAACGCCGCCGGGGTCATGCTTGTGCCCGCCTTCACCGGATGGGGCACACCACACTGGGATCCCAGTGCCCGTGGTCTGTTGATCGGGCTCACCCGCGACACCCGGCGAGGTCATATCGCCCGAGCCGCCCTGGAAGGAATCGCCCTCTCCGTTGCCAGTCTTGTGGAATTGGCAGAGCAAGCCATGGACCAAAGCCTCGGGGAGCTGGCCGTTGATGGGGGAGCCGCTGCTTCCGATCCTCTCCTGCAAGCCCAAGCCGACAGCACCGGTTTGCGCGTGCGCCGCCCAAAGCATCTCGAAAGCACAGCGCGCGGTGTGGCCCTTCTGGCCGGCTTACAAGCCGGCGTGATTGCAGATCTCAAAGACTTGGTGGCAAATCGCACCCATAACTCCAGCGTGTTTGAGCCCCAACAAACCCTGGAGCAGCGCCAACGCTGGCGCCAGCGTTGGAACGATGCTGTGACTAGGAGCCTGCACTGGAATGGCTGATCAACGTTTTGACCTCGTCGTCATCGGCGGCGGGGCCAGTGGATGCAGCGTGGCCTACGAAGCGGTCCGCCGCGGCCTGCGGGTTGCACTGCTCGAGGGCCATGACCTCGGTAGTGGCACCAGCTGCCGCAGCACCAAGCTCCTGCATGGAGGGGTTCGATATCTCGAACTTGCTTTCAAAACAGCCGACCTCGCCCAATTGCGCTTGGTTCGAGAAGCCTTGCTCGAGCGAGGCCACTGGCTGGGCCAGGCCCCGTTTTTAGCGCGACGCCTTGAACTGGCCCTCCCCAGCGACTCCCTCTTCGGTCAGGCCTACTACCGCCTTGGCCTTGGCCTCTATGACGCCCTATCCGGTCGAGCGGGGATCGGCAGCAGTCGCTTGCTGTCTTCCACGCAACTCAAACAGGCCTTACCTCTGCTGCGTCCCGATGTTCAACGGGGGGTGGCCTACAGCGACGGGCAATTTGATGATGCTCGCCTGAATCTGCTTCTCGCTTTAACAGCTGAGCGGGCCGGTGCTGTTCTACGGACCCGCACCAGGGTTCGAGAACTAGAGCGCAACAGCCAAGGGCAGATCTGTGCTGCCATCAGCGAAAACCACAGAGGAGAGCAAGAGCGCTGGGAAGCCAAGGCGGTGGTGAATGCCACAGGCATCCATGCCGATGCCATCCGGCGGATGGCAGATCCCAACTGCTCCATGCGCATGCTCACCAGCAGGGGAGTGCATCTGGTCTTACGCGCTGACCTCTGTCCTGAGGGGCTTGGCTTGCTGTTGCCATCCACCGATGACGGACGCGTTTTGTTCATGTTGCCGTTCTTTGGACGCACCCTGGTCGGCACCACAGACACCCCCTGCACCCAAGCAAACGCAGCCGCTCCATCCGCAGACGAGCAAAACTATTTGCTCGATTACGTGAAGCGCTGGTTCCCCGACCTCGGCGATCCCGTTGTGGGGAGCTGTTGGGCTGGCGGACGACCGCTGCTCAAGCCCGCCGGTGCTGAAGTGAATAGCAGCAGGGTCGTGCGCGAGCACGAGGTTGAAACGCTGAACAGTGGCCTGATCAGCGTGATGGGGGGGAAATGGACCACCTGCAGACCCATGGCGCTCGACACCCTCAAGGCGGTGGAAGAGCAATTCGGGAGCCCCCTTCCCGACCCCTCTGCATTACCGCTGATCGGCGCAGATCAAGACCCCAAGCGCACTCCCTCTCTGCTGCAAGAGCAAGTCCGCGCCCTAGAACGCTTGCTACCAGAGAGCCCTCTACGCGATCAGCAACGGGCCCACCTGCAATCCAGTTTCGGATTGGAAGCGGCTGCACTCGTGGCCAGTTGGAGTGAAAGCGAGCGTCAGCCTTTGAGCGATGTCATCCCCGTATGCCGCGGTGAATTACGCCATGCCATCAGCGCCGAACACGCCTGCACGGCAACGGATGTCCTCGCCCGTCGCTGCCGCTTGGCCATGGTGGACCAGGACGAAGCCGAGCGGCTTCTCCCCCAGGTTCAAGCCCTTCTGGAAGAGGAGGGGATAGACGCCCCCAACACCCCACCGGAGCTGAACTTGTCCTGCTGATCAGCAAAGTCCTCGCTGCTGTTGTCTGTTTCCTCCACCTCACCAATCAACCACCAGCTGAATCCATGCGCAGCGAGGTAGACAAACCAATCCGCATCCGCAGGGGGGAAGTCGCACCCCCACAGCACCTCACGGGTGCGTTCACCAGACCAACGGCTCAGGTCGAGGCGAAAAGATGCCCCAGCGGCCGAGAGATTGGCCGCCACCATCACGGTCATGGTGGCGTTTGTGCGGACATACACGATCACGCCAGGATGGGCGCAATCCAACAGCTCAAAGTCGCCATTGCGCAAGGCGGGTAGCAGCTTGCGGCAGGTGAGCATGCGTCGATGCCAATTCAGAAGCGATCCAGGCAACTGCTTCTGAACTTCCACATTCACCACCCGATAGTCGTATCCGGGAGCCGTGATGGGTGGCAACACCAGCAGTGGATCTGGAGCCGTTGAAAATCCACCATTTCGTCCTGGCGTCCAGGCCATCGGAGTGCGATTCGGGTCGCGGTCGCGCAAGCCCGGCCAATCCCCCATCCCAAGCTCATCTCCGTAATAGAGGCATGGAAGTCCTGGAAGGCTGTACAGCAGGGCATGCATCACCCGATTGGACCCCGGATCACCATTGAGCAAAGGCGCAAGACGCCGATTGATTCCCCAGTTCAGCCAATGGCCCTGCCCCTGATGCAATCCGGCTCGGATCGTTTGGATCACATCTTCTGGAACCAGATGGCCATCCCCCAACCAAAGCTCATCGTGATTGCGTAAAGGCAAGGCCCAGCGACAACCACCAACAGCGTTCTGAGCCGCCTGCAAACACTCACGCAAGGCCTCCACCGTTCCACTGGCAATCGAGGCAAACAGGTGGGCCGTTAGGGCGAAGTTAAAGGCTCCATGCAGTTCATCATCCGCGAGGTAAGGAGCAGCCTCCTCCACGGGTTGGATCGCTTCTGCAAGGAGCAAAACATCCTTGCCATGGCGATCCACCCGGGCCCGTAAACGCTTGAGGAATTCGTGCGTTTCAGGCAACCCTTCACAACGGGAACCCTCGGCTTCACAGAGAAAGGGAACCGCATCAAGACGGAAGCCATCCACGCCTCGCTCAATCCAAAAATCCACCACATCGAGCATCTCCTCCTGCACGACTGGGCTGTCGTAATTGAGGTCGGGTTGATGACGCAAAAAACGGTGGAGGTAGTACTGCTGCGCCACCTCGTCCCATTCCCAGTTCGAAGACTCGAAATGGCGGAACAGCACGGGTGCATCGGCATAACGCTTGGGGTCATCGCTCCACACATACACATCCCGTTCGGGACTGCCTTCAGGGGCCCAACGGGCGCGCTGAAACCAAGGGTGGAGCGTGCTGGTGTGATTCAGCACCAGATCCATCACCACCTTGATTCCGTGAGAGTGCGCTGCGATCAAAACCCGATGAAAGGCCGCTAAATCTCCCAGCTCTGGATGGATGGACTTGAAGTCGGTGATGTCGTAACCACCGTCCTGCAGAGGCGATGGATAAATCGGGGTGAGCCAAATGGCTTCCACGCCCAACCAACGGAGATAGGGCAGGCGATTCGCCAAACCCTGCAGGTCGCCGATCCCATCCCCATTGCCATCGGCATAGCTGCGCACAATCAGCTGGTAGATGACGGCACCGTTCCACCACGGCTGCTGCTTTGTCATCACGCCGGAACCATTCCAACTCGTACTAACCCTGATCGGCCGCGACGTCACCCCCTCGGTCGCGATCCATCGATCAGGACTGCGAGCATGGAATCAGATCCCATGGCTTGCGATGGTCAGCTCCTGCCCCCACGAGGCCTTCCAAGCTGCTGATTTAAAGAGTCTCCGCTCCTCTGTCGTCTCTGGGCAGACCCGACCAGAAGCTTGGCGGCGCCTGCAATTAAAACGATTCAGCGACCTGCTGGATCGCCACGAAGCAGAGATTCTTGAGGCCCTTCATGTCGACCTCGCCAAACCAGAGCTCGAGGGGATGTTTGAAATCGTGGCGTTGCTCCAAGAATTAAAAGTTACGCGGAGGCGCCTCAAGGCCTGGATGCGCCCTCGCCGCATCCCCGTGCCAATCGCGCAACAGCCAGGGCGGGCCCAACTCATCCGAGAGCCGTTGGGATGCGTGCTTGTGATCGGCCCCTGGAACTACCCGTTCATGCTCACGCTCCAGCCCCTGATCAGTGCCCTTGCTGCGGGGAACACCGTTGTCTTGAAACCCTCGGAGCATGCTCCTGCCACTGCAGCCCTGATCACACGCCTCATCACGGAGGGATTCCCCAGCGATGTGGTGAGGGTGGTGAATGGGGATGGATCCACCGCGGCCGCTCTCGTAGACCTTGGTTTCGACCACATCTTTTTCACAGGCGGTGGAGCGATTGGAGCCAAGGTGCTGGCCGGTGCTGCCCGTCATCTCACGCCCGTCACGCTGGAGCTGGGTGGCAAAAATCCTGCTGTTGTGCTCGACGGTGCAGACCTGGCAGTGACCGCCCGCCGCTTGATTTGGGGCAAAGGGGTGAATGCTGGACAAACCTGCATCGCCCCTGACCACCTCCTGGTTCAGACCAGCATCCGGCAGCGCCTCGTGGAGGCCTTACGAGAGGAGCGCCGCAAGCTCTATGGAGACGATCCAATCGCTTCTGCTGATCTCAGCTCCTTAATCCACGATCGGCATTTTCAACATCTCGAAGGCCTGCTCGCGACTGCACGAGCAGAGGGACGCATCCTGTTTGGGGGGGAATGCGACCGCCAAAGCCGCAAGATCGCACCCACCTTGATTGAGGTTCACAGCGACCAGGATCCCTTGATGGCAGAGGAAATCTTTGGCCCCTTATTGCCCATGTTGACGGTGGATACGTTGGATTCCGCCATTACACGGATTCAACAGCAAGACAAGCCATTGGCGATCTACCTCTTTGGCGGTGATCACAACGAGCAACGCGAGGTTCTGCAACGCACCAGTTCAGGTGGGGTCTGCTTTAACGATGTGGTGATGCAAAAAGGGGTTCCAGAATTGCCATTCGGTGGAGTGGGCCCCAGTGGCATGGGCAGCTATCACGCAGAAACCGGCTTTCAAACCTTCTCCCATGAACGCTCGGTGCTGAGCCGGCCCTTTTTTCCCGACATTCGTCTCCGCTACCCCCCGTATTCATTGAATCCTGCGTTATTTCGCCGTTTGGTTGGCTGAACACCACGCAACAACGGTCCCCATCAATCGATACAAATCAATCCGCGCGAGGGACTGGCGAGTTGGGCCAGACACCTTATGTTTCGCCCAGCTCAGAAAGAAGCATGCGAAGCATTGTTGCCGCCGCCCTAACCCTGTCGGCACTGATGCCCCTTCAAGCGGGCGCGGCATCGATCACCGTAAAACCAGGTGACACCATCTCCGGTCTTGCTGACCGCTATGGCGTTTCGGTTAAAAGCTTGATGCGAGAAAATGGAATTCGCAATTCCAACCATGTAGAAGTTGGGCAAACATTGCGTTTGCCAAGTGGTGCCAGGGGTGTTGTTAGCGCTGGCAAAGGACGCCACACCGTTCGCGGGGGAGACACCCTCGGTGGCATTGCGGCTCGATATCGCGTCAGTGAAAGAGATCTGATCGCCATCAACAGCCTTCCAAGCGCTGACCATGTTGAAGTTGGCCAAACGCTGAAGCTGCCGACATCGGCGGTGCTTCCCAAGCCAAAACCCGTGGCGAAAGCCAAGCCGACGCCGATCAAAGCCAACCCCAATGCCACATCCCACACCGTGGCTAGGGGTCAGACCCTCACCCAGATCGCGCGCGCCTATGAGGTTCCCGTGGCGTCGTTGATTGATCTCAACACCATCAATGACCCCAACAAGGTGACGATTGGAACCAAGTTGATGCTGCGGGATACCCGTCGCCCTGAGACCAGCGAATCGGTCAATACATCTGTCAGCACATCGGTCAGCACACCAGTGCAAACCAGCACCACATCAGCAGCAAAGCCCGTTCTCACCGCCACAGCCAGCCAGCCAGCCAAGTCGGTTCAGGCCAAGTCGGTTGAGGCCAAGCCCGTTCAGAGCAAGCCAGTTCAAGCCAAACCTGCTGCCACAAAAACGGCAGCAACAAAAAAAGCAGTGAAGGTCAAAGCAGTGGAGGCCAAACCAGCGGCATGGCGCACCTACGGTCCGCTCCAAGTGGACTGGAGCAACTGGCAATCCATGGGCGGCAGCATGGTGGCTCCAACCTTGAACAGCGAGGGCAAGCCCCTCTACGTAGCGGTGAACTGCTCAGCAGGCAAAATCAACGTCACCAGCTCTGATGGGGCATGGAAAAGCTGGATTGCCCCCCAGACCAATTTCGAGAGGGATCTCATGATGGATCGCTGTAAAAAAACCGCTTAAGCCAGGCGGAGGCCACTTAGCAACTGCACTCAAGCCGCGTAATGCAGAGGCCACGGGGCATGCAGAAATTGTCTGCCGCTATCCCTTAAGGACAAGCGTTGGGCGCCGTCATTGCTCTCACGAATGAGCTCCTCTTGCACAAGCCTGCGCGCAAGCCAGCCCCAACGCTCTTCGCTGCCATCAATTTCGCGCAAACGCTCCGTCAAGCTGCGGATGTCTGCTCCCTGACCGGCATCGATCACCTCCAATAATTCTTGGGCGCGATCCGACCAATCCTTCGCCCGCCCATCGGCCAAGCAACGATCACAGCGGCCGCAAGGAGAGGTGAGCTCGCCCACCGAGAGCAACAGGGCTTGCTCGCGGCAAATCTCTCCCTCAGCAACAGCTTCCATCCGCCTCAATTGCTGCTGGGAGAACTCCACCCGCCAAACGTCATCGTCGGACGCCTTGGATTCAGCAGCACGACGCAACGTGGACTGCATGGCCCAGCCCAAGCTGGTTCGATCTCCAGGCGAAAACAACACCAGGCAATGGGCCGGTCTGCCATCGCGTCCAGCCCGACCTGACTCCTGGAGATATCCCTCCGGAGTGGCCGGCAAATCCAAATGCAACACCAGCCCCACATCCGAGCGGTCAACACCCATCCCAAACGCCACGGTGGCCACCAAAACCGGCGCATCAGCCTCTAGGAAATGCCTGAGTGCCTCCTCGCGGCGCTCCACCTCCAGTCCCGCGTGATACGTGATCGCTTGAATCCCTTGGGATTGCAGCCGTTCAGCCCAAAGCTCCACCGAGCGCCGGGTCCTGGCATAGATCAAGGTGGCACCACGTGAGTGCTTGAGAGCCTCCAAAACATCAGGGAGAGGATCGCTCGGACGGCGCCGCATCGTGTAGTGGAGATTGCTGCGTTGCGCCGACGACACCTGGATCAGCGGTTTGCATAAGCCCAGCAGACGGAGAATGTCAGCCCGCACCCTCGGAGCTGCGGTGGCACTCAAGGCAACGAGTGGAACACCCGGACACAGGGCGCGAAGTTGACCAAGACGCCTGTAGTCGGGCCGAAAATCATGCCCCCAAGCGCTGATGCAATGGGCTTCATCCACGGCCAAAGCCACCAACCGCCCTTCCCGCGCATGGGCAGAGAGCATGTCCCTCGCCGCCTCCCCTTGAAGACGCTCAGGGGCGAGGTAAAGAAGACGCAAGCTGCCAGCCGACAACTGCGTCTGAATCAAACGTCGTTGTTCCGGTTGAATCCCGCGGTGCAGGCAGGCGGCAGCAATGCCCCGCCGCTGGAGTTGCAAAACCTGATCATCCATCAGGGCAACGAGTGGAGAAATCACCACCACCAACCCTTGCCGTACCAAGGCAGGGAGCTGAAAACAGAGTGATTTGCCCCCGCCTGTTGGCAGCACAGCTAAGCAGTCACGGCCGCTGAGCAGGGCTTCGATCACCGGACGCTGTCCGGAACGAAAGGAATCCCAGCCGTAATACCTGTGGAGAGCCTCAAGGAGTGGATCCAACTCGCACCCTCACTCCACAGATAGTGTCCCCACTTTAACGAGCACTAGATCTAGAGGGTGATGGGAGGCTCCAGTTGGTCAGGAGCCTCCTCAACGAGTTGAAGTCTCACCCTCTTGCCACCAGCAAGTTCCCCGAGCGACACCCGCATCGTGGCTCCACTCAAGGTCTGTAGCGCTGTCAAAACATCACGAAGATAAGGAGTGCTGCTTCCGCTTTCCACCCACAGCCGTTCATGCAGTCCGCCTAACCGTCTCCAGGAGGTATGCAGCTTGAGAACGGCGGCTTCCAGCGCCTGAGCCTGCCCGACGGCATCGGCAAGCAAGCCCAGAGCGTCGAGGCGCTGCGCCTCCTGCATTGCTTTCTCTAGGTCCAGATCACCCTGATGAAAGGCACGGACAGCAACGCCTGACTCCGTGGCTTTTGTAATCCATCGGGCCGTGTGGGTGACATCCTTAATCCGATCCAGCTCCGGCTCATCGCGAAGCACCTTGCGGAAGTCTTCCTGCTGAAGCTCGGGAAGCTTGGACAGTTCGCGCACCAATGGCGCGACAACCTTGGAAGGCAGCAAGTTCTCCTGCGCCCGTTGCCGAATTTCGTCGGGCAGCAGGGGACTGGTGGCAGAGGTGAAATCATCCGTCAGTCTGCGGACTTGCTTACGGGTGATCTCCTGCCCCTCGTTGGCCGCTTCCGCAATCATCACTTGCACTTCAGGCGCTGCCAACGCGGTCTCAAGAAAGGCCCGTTTGGAAAACTGGTTCACACTCGATGGCTCCAGCAAACCCTCACCCACCAAACCTTGCTCTGATTCAGCCAGCTGAATCAGTCCATACGCCCGGGTCTTGCTGATTTCCCGTTCGCGAAGCCACTGCAAAAAGCCCGCACCGCGTCCTTCCCCTCCACGTTTTTCGCGATCACGCACCGATTTCAGGATGCGACCACGCCAAATTTCCGTCTGAAGATCAAATTTGTCGCACACATCCCAGGCCTGCTCGAGACGAGCCAGGAATTCCATCGTGCTGATGGCATCGCTTTCAGGATCTGGAAGGTCGAGATTGAACGCGGGTGCTTCGGGACTCAGGCTCGTCAAAGGCGTTGTCGGTGGGGTGGTGATGGATGCTGCCATGGCGATGCCGCGATCTGAGCATCAGGGCGAACGACATTCTGTGACGCTCACTCCATCTGGAGACCATGCAGCGATACGCTCAGCTTGCATCAACGTTTCTGCGCAGCGATGGCAATTTCCCGCGGTGACAAGGTGCGCATTAAGCGCCCTGAGTCCTATTGGTACAACGATGTCGGCACGGTGGCCTCCATCGATACTTCAGGCATTCGATACCCGGTGGTCGTTCGCTTTGAAAAGGTGAATTACAACGGGATTTCCGGATCAGAAGGCGGAATCAACACCAATAATTTCGCTCAAGCGGAACTAGAGCCGGCCTGAGGCCGTTGCCCGAACTCCCAGAAGTTGAGACGGTTCGTCGTGGATTAGCGGATCGTCTTGACCAATTTGTCATCAGCGATCTTGAAGTGTGCCGGGACAGGGCGATTGCGAGTCCTGGTGGACCTGAGTGCTTTGAATTAGGACTCGTCAATTGCCGTGTGGGTCAATGGACGAGAAGAGGAAAGTACCTCTACGCAGAACTGCATAGGCCAGCATCAGCCGAAGCAGATGCAGCTGAAGAGAGCGCCGGTTATTGGGGGGTGCATTTACGAATGACCGGACAATTTCAGTGGATCGAAGACGACACTCCAGCCTGCAATCACACGCGCGTTCGATTTTGGAATGCCAAAGGCCAGGAATTGCGCTTCGTTGATCTGAGAAGTTTTGCAGAAATGTGGTGGGTCCCACCTGCAGTTGCGGTGGAGTCAGTGATGACGGGTTTGAAAAAGTTGGGGCCTGAGCCCTTTAGCCAAGACTTCAAAACGCAGTACTTACAAGAGCGATTCAAAGGATCAACGCGCTCGATCAAAGCGGCATTATTGGATCAATCAATAGTGGCTGGCACAGGCAACATCTATGCCGACGAAAGTTTATTTGCTGCGGGCATTCGCCCTCAAACAGCAGCAGGCCAACTCAATCGCAAGCAATTAGACAAGCTCAGGGTGTGCCTCATTGAGATCCTAGAACTGAGCATTGGGGCAGGGGGAACAACCTTTAGTGACTTCAGAGATCTGGAAGGAGTGAATGGCAATTATGGAGGACAAGCTGCGGTGTATCGGCGCACAGGACAACCATGTTTAAAATGTGGACAAGCAATTGAACGCATCAAGCTTGCAGGACGCAGCACCCACTGGTGCTCAAGCTGTCAGACTTGAAAACGAAAATTCCAAGGGAAACCTCTTAATTGACTTAGAGGATAGGGGCAAGAATAGTTAAGTCAGATTCACAAAAATGTCGGGCG
>WLWE01002592.1_pt1 | contig 11402 bp, 15 predicted proteins | sample 6718301 | NCBI WGS metagenome assembly WLWE01 (sample SAMN12718691, study PRJNA515312) | sponge metagenome | isolation source: marine sponge | host: Mycale hentscheli | place: New Zealand: South Island, Marlborough, Capsize Point | collected 2003-05-01 | reverse complement strand
AGGTGTTGATGAAGAAAAATTAAATCTTAAGATGTGGTTTATTCATAAAAAATGTTTTTCATGCGTGCTTAAAGAAGAGACTCTAATCCGATCAAAAGGAAAAGAAGCTTGGGAAGAATATTCGCGAAAGAAAATGTTAGCAAATGCTGAAGGATGGCTTAAAGATGCTGATAAAGAAGTTGAAGTTTTACGAGAGTCTATGAAATTGCAGTTTGTGCAAGGAGCAGATGGTAAAATGGAAAATTGGGATCAAACCGCTTTCTTTGAAAAATTTGATAATGATTATAAAGAGTTTAAAGACACTTTATTAGATAACCTGGGAACAGAAAATGGCAAGTAAAAAAGTAAACAAGGTCGGCAAAGATTTTGATAAGGTAGTTGATGAAATGAAAAAATTAGCTCCTAAATTTGCAAAAGCAGATGGTAAGGAGAAAGAAAAGATTCTGAAAAAATTAAAAGAATTGACTGCCAAGAAAAAAGATCTTAAAGATGAGATAGAACGCACAGTAATGGATGCTGAAAAAGATGTCGATCTTCAGATTGAAATCAAACAAATGATCAAGTCAGTATTATCTGAATCGCTTAATGAAGTTGCAATGAGATCTAACATTGTACAGAAATGGAAGAATTCAGATGTTGTAATGGATGATGTAGAAAACTTTTTGGAAATGTTATATAAAGATGGCAATTATGATACAATGGATGATATGTATAATACATTCAAAGTGTTATCCAGGTTAGCTAAAGATTATATGAAAGTAATGATGTAAGGAATGATATGGCTACTTTAAAACTTGTACCGTTAATAGAAACAACTCGGCCGCAAAGACGTAGATTTGATAAACATGAGAGAAGTGTAATGCGAGAAGCATTAAAATTTACTCGTGCGATCAAAAAAGGTATGTCTGAAATGCAATGGGAAAATCTACAACAATTTATGTTACCGGTAGTAGGACTTAAAGAAGCAAGTGCAGTATCAGATGATGTAATAGCAAAAACGATTGCTAAAATATCAAAAGAATTGACAAAAGGAAAGGTAGAAGTCGATCCTAAAAAAATTGATGTTGATGATTTAGAAAAAGGGAAGGGTACTACTAAAGACGTGCTCGAACCTGATGCTATTCAAAAAGAATCAAAAAGCGCGCTTCATGAAGGAGATCCTATTACAACAACTATTCTAGCAGCTCCTACATTAATTAAATTTCTTGGTAATATTGTTGATTGGGCTGGTAGTGCTGTAGTAGGTGATGAAAAGTCACGCGGTGTAAATCGAATAATAGGACGTATATATTCAACAGCTAAAAAAAGAGGTGAGATACCATCTAAAAAAGAACTTGAATCTAAATTAGGTGTTTTTACTAAAGGTACTGCTGGCGGTGCTATAACATTTGAATCTGATGCAAAATATATTGATGATGCATATAAGCGTATAGCTAAATTTGTTGGAGATGATAATAAAAAAGCAAAATCAAAAGCCGATAAAGGCCCAGGTGCAATAGGCCGTTTTTTTGGTAAGAAAAAAGATCCTAGTTCATTTCATGCGGTAGGATTTGATCCGGAAGGAAAAGAACCACAAGAAGCAGATAAACATTTACAGCATATATTATATAATGCATCATTTGATACTACACTAGGTAAAGCGATTGGTAATTTAGGTCATAAATTACATGATCTTTTTATATTACCTATACGAATTGTTATTACCGGCGTGTTAGCAGTAATGAAAGCAGCTGGTAATATGGTAAAAATGGTGACTGGTTCAGATGATATTGGAGATTTCGGACTACGAGATATGTGGAAAAAATCTAAAGCTATTTCAAATACGATTTACGCATTTGTAATGATATTTGTTGCTATAAAAGGTGGGATGACAGCATATGAACATATTTCACAACATATATCAGGTATGAAATCTGTATTGGCTAATATAGGCGGAAATGTAAAAGATCTTTATGTATTGGCAGCTGATACTGCTAAAAGCGGAGATATGACAGCGGCGACGATAGAATCTGCAATAGAAGTGGTTGGGGCGGCTGGAGAGGCTTCATAATATGAAAATAGATAAAGTTACATTAATATTAATTGCAATTATAATTCTTATGTCAATAGGATTAACATATATGTTTATGTCAGGTTCAGATCATGAGATTATGATACAAGACAAACAATTGCAACAACGTGTAGATAGTTTAACAACGGAAATAAAAAAGGTTCAGATTGAAAGACAATTGTTAGATGATAATATTATATCGCTCAATGATTCGCTACATGTGTTACAAGACAATATTTTAGTGAAAGAAGCTAAGATAGAAAAATTAAAAGATGATTATGCTAAAAAAATTGATAATATCAATAATTTTACTAGTAACGACGTTACCAGGTATTTCACAAACCGTTACGAGTGATAGTCTTATATGCTTACCTAAACGATATTTAGTACAAGCAATACAAGATATAGAAGCTGGTGACCTTGCAACCAAGCAATTAATCCTTGAACAGAAAATTCAGAAAACATTACGAGATCAATTATCATTGAAAGATAGTGTTATAACCACATATCAAGAAAAACAAAACACATTTGAAACAGAGATAGGATTACTTGATCAAACAATTTCCACAAAAGACGAACAAATAGAACTTCAGAAAAAACTTGCTAAAAAATATAAACGGCAACGTAATGGTATATTAGCAGGCGCGGGATCTGCAATTATACTTTTCATAGTTTTAATTTTGAAATAAGAAAAATTTTTTATATATTATAGAATATGCCACAAAAATCGTTAAAAGAAATAATTAAGGAAGAGTACAAAAAATGTGCTATAGATCCTACACATTTCATGAAAAAGTATTGTGTCATACAACATCCTACCAAAGGTAAAATGTTTTTCAATCTTTATCCATTTCAAGAAGATACATTGACTTCAATGAAAGATAATCGATATAATATAATATTGAAATCACGACAGTTAGGAATATCAACTTTATCAGCTGGTTACATTTTATGGAACATGTTATTTAAAGAAGATTTCAATTGTCTGGTAATTGCAACCACTCAAGACGTTGCAAAGAATCTTGTTACCAAAGTACGAGTAATGCATGATAACTTGCCTTCCTGGTTAAAAGGAAAGGCATTAGAAGATAACAAATTGTCATTACGTTTTAAAAATGGTTCTCAAGTAAAGGCAGTATCAAGTACAGGTACAGCCGGTCGTTCAGAAGCATTATCACTATTGGTTATGGATGAAGCGGCTTTCATTGATAGAATTGATGAGATATGGACTGCCGCTCAACAAACACTTGCAACTGGTGGAGGTGCTATCATGTTATCAACGCCAAATGGTACTGGTAACTTGTTTCATAAGACATGGATGGATGCAGAAGCTGGTGGTAAATTTAATAGTATTAAACTGCATTGGACAGTTCATCCAGAACGAGATGAGACATGGAGAGATGAACAAACTCAGTTATTAGGAGAAAAGTCAGCCGCTCAAGAATGCGATTGTGACTTTATTACTTCTGGCCATACTATTGTGGATGGTCCTATTATTCAATGGTATGAACAAACATATATTGATGAACCAAAAGAGAAAAGAGGATTTGATGGTAACTATTGGTTATGGGATTATCCAAATTATTCCAAGGCATATGCAGTTGTAGCTGATGTTGCGCGAGGCGATGGTGCTGATTATTCTGCATTTCATGTCATTGAAATTGAATCATTAACACAAGTAGCTGAATATCGTGGTAAAATAGGAACTACAGAATATGGTAACATGTTACATGCAGTTGCAACAGAATGGAATAATGCATTGCTAGTAGTTGAAAATGCAAACATTGGTTGGGCTGTCTTACAAGTATTAATTGATAAAGGATATGAGAATTTATATTATTCTTATAAACAAGATGCTTATGTAGATGAAAATGTACATCTGGCTAAAGGTTATGATCTGAAATCTAAATCACAAAAAGTACCAGGCTTTTCAACTACAACAAAGACTCGTCCATTAATCATTTCAAAAATAGAAACATATTTTAGAGAAAAGTCACCTATTATAAAGTCTAGGCGCTTGGTAGATGAAATGTATGTCTTTATATGGAATGGTCAGCGAGCAGAAGCTCAACGAGGTTATAATGATGATTTAATTATGGCATTTGGTATTGCGTTATGGGTACGAGATACTGCATTACGATTACATCAACAAGGAATGGATTTATCTAGAAAAGCATTAGGTCATTTAGGAAAATCTCAAGGAGTATATACAAACAATCCAAATCAAAATGCATCATGGGATTGGAACACTGGTGCCGGTGACGACGAAGGCCTGAAATGGTTACTATAACATATTTATTAATAAACGGAATATAACATGGCAGATACATCATTACGAGGAAGGTTACGTAGATTATTTTCGACTAACGTGGTGGTTAGACGTATTGCAAAAAATCGATTAAAAGTAGTTGATTCAAATAAAATACAGTCTAGCGGCGCTGTAACCAATACATCATACGTAGATAGATTTGCTGGATTGCATAGAGGCCAAGGTGGTTACGGTGGTTATAATCAGACAATGAATTTTCATCAATCGAAATTAGAATTGTTTACTGATTATGAGGCAATGGACATGGACCCTATATTAGCATCGGCATTAGATATATATGCAGATGAAGCAACAGTTAAAAATACCGAAGGCGATACTTTAACAATTTCATCTCCTAATGTTGAAATACAAAAAATATTAAGAAATTTATTTTATGATGTAATTAACATTGATTATAATTTATGGCCATGGATTCGTAACGCATGTAAATATGGAGATTTCTTTCTGCATTTAGATATAGAAGAACAGATAGGTGTTGTAAATGTGATTCCAATGTCTGCATATGAAATTAGACGAGAAGAAGGTTATGATATGGAAAATCCATATGCATATAGATTTGTATTGGAAGGAACAAATATGTCATATGCTTCAGGTCAATTCCAATCACAACAAACATTTGAAAATTATGAAGTAGCTCATTTCCGTTTATTATCAGATACAAATTTCTTGCCATATGGTAAAGCAATGATAGAACCTGCGCGTAAAATATATAAACAATTAGCATTAATGGAAGATGCCATGCTGATACAAAGGATTATGCGTGCACCAGAAAGAAGAATATTTAAAATTGATGTAGGTAATATACCACCAGCAGAAGTAGATAATCACATGCAAACGATTATTGGTAAAATGAAAAAGATTCCGTATATGGATGAAAAGACTGGTGAATACAATCTTAAGTTCAATATGGAAAATATGATGGAAGATTATTATCTTCCTGTACGTGGTTCTGAATCCGGAACATCAATTGAATCATTACCTGGATTGACTAATGACGGCCAAATTGAAGATATAGATTATCTACGTAATAAAATGATGGCAGCTTTAAAAATACCAAAAGCGTTTTTAGGATATGATGAAGGAGTCGAAGGTAAAGCAACATTAGCAGCAGAGGATGTGCGATTTGCAAGAACAATTGAAAGAATACAGAAAATATTTGTTTCAGAACTTACAAAAATTGCAATTGTACATTTATATTCACAAGGATTTACAGATGAGGATTTGGTAGACTTTTCATTGGAATTAGAAAATCCAAGTTTAATTTATAAAAAACAAATGGTAGAGTTATTGGAATCTCAAATAGGATTAGCCAATAACATGAAAGAGTCTATGATGTTCTCTGAAAAATGGATATATGAAAATATATTTAAGATGTCCGCTGCTGAATGGAAAGCGGAACAAGAACAGGTAATTCAAGATCAGCAAGAAGCGTTCCGAAGAGAACAAATTAAAGGCGAAGGTAATGATCCAAAGAAAACAAATATGAGCTTTGGAACACCTCATGATATTGCTTCAATGCATACTGCAACGAAAGATGATGGATTGTTACCAGGTATGGAACAAGAACATGTAGCAGGCCCCGGCCGACCTAAAAATACCAGTACATGGGGTACTCATGATAGTCCTCACGGCAGAGATCCATTAGGCGCAAAAGATCTAGGTAGTTCTTTTAATACTGACAAATCACCATTACAACATAACTATAAAAAAAGCGGTCCGTTAAGCACTGAAAATACTTCTTTTGTACAGATGTTACGTAAATCGGCATTAAAATCAAATACAAAATCACCAGCAATTATACAAGAGTCTATTAAATCTGCTAGTAAGAAAGATTCAGATTCTGGTACAATGTTAGACGAAAACCAATTACTCGATGAATAAACGGCGTTGATTTGTGTCTAATGATATATTTATTAAAAACAATGTATACTACTATATAGGAACGTATTTTCATGAAACGAATAAAACATTCAAAGGTCCGTAATACCGGATTAATTTTTGAACTTTTGGTACGACAAGTGGCTGTTGATACAATGAACAATACACGTCCATTAGCATTAGATATTTTAAATAAACATTTTAAAGGATCTTCTGAGTTAACAAAAGAACTTAAATTATATCAATCAATTCAAGAAGAAAAGTTTAGTACTGAATCTCATGCAGCGACTTTTGTTGATGCGGTAATTAAAGCACGTAAAGCTTTAGTCGAATCAGAACTCAAACGACAAAAATATAATTTGATAAAAGATTTAAAAGAAAATTACAATGTCAATGAATTTTTTAAATCTAGAGTAACAGATTATAAAACACATGCTTCGACATTTAATATATTTGAATTTGCAGAAGCAGATGAACCAGGAGTGTACATACGTAACAAATATATTTTAATTGAGAAAGTGCAGAATAAAAAATCTTCAGATAAAAAATCAAGTGCATTGATAAAAGAAGATAAAGACGTGCGTATATTAGCATCTAAACTTGTAATAGATAAGTTTAATGAAAAATATAAAAACATGTCTGCTGCCCAAAAGAAAATATTACGTGAATATATTAACAATGTTACAAATTCTGTTCATTTAAAAAAATATATTATAGTTGAAACAAAAAATATTCAAAAAGAATTAGCATCATTAAAAACGTCAATTCCAAGTAAAATAATTCGTATAAAAATTAATGAAGTGGTTAAACTATTAGGCGGATTACGTAAAAAGCATTTGGTAGAAGATAAAGATATTTTAACAATGTTAAGATATTATGAATTGATTAGTGAATTAAAAAATGTAAGGAAGAATAAATGAGCGGACCATATCCAATACCTAGTGGGTCTCAAATAAATCAATTTGAAAAAAGAGGCATCCCCGGGAAATTTCATTCCGCTATCACAGTAGCAACAACTGCGACAGCATCATTTACAGGTTCTGATTTTGGCGCTGGCGCTTTTTTATTAGGAAATGGTGCAGATAATGCAAATACAAAGATATTTGTACATGGCGGCGGAATAATTGCCGGCACTGATTTAAGTACTGAACGTATATATGAAATATCTCCTCAAAAAATTCAATGTACTGGTGGTAATATTTTTGTATTTAAAAGGCAGCAATAATGAAGTGGAGTAACGAAATTGGAAAACATTTTAAAAGCTTGATTAACGAAGCTAAACTTGACCCAGTAGGTAAAGAAGATGATGATATTAATAATGATGGGGAAGTTGATTCATCAGATGAATATCTTAAGAAACGTAGAGATACTGTATCTAAAGCTGTTAAGAATGAAGAAACAGAATTAAATGAATTTACATCTGATTCTATAAAAAAATTAGCAAAGGCATTAGCAAAAGCACTTAACCCTGGGGAATCTATTAGTGATAAAGAAGCCGAAGAAATGATAGCCAGAGTAAAATCAGCTAGCAAGTCAATGGGTATGAAAGAAGAAGAAGAATTAGATGAAATGAATTCTACTGCTAGTGCTGGTGGTGAATATAATACACCATATGCATTTGGTAAAGCAGATGATGAAGATGTTGTTAAGCCTGCAGGAATGAAAAAAGTTCCTAAAACAAATAAAATATTTAAACCAATGGAAGGCAAGTCTACTTATAAAAAGATGATGTCTGAAATGTATGGTGTTGTTAACGAAGTATCATATAGAGATTATAAAAAAGATCCTACATCTACTCCATCGCAAAAAGTTAATAGAGGTATTAATGAAGTTAATAAAATGTTAGCAGAGATGGAAAAGATAGTTGCAAATAATTTACGATTAAAAACAGAAATGGGAGTACAATCAAATCATTTTTGGAAATCAACGGGTAGACGTTTTGCTAAAATAAATGAACGTATGACACGTATATCTAATAGATTAAAGGAACTTTCACAATGATACCAAATAGAACCTGGAAACAATTTATTAATGCTAATGAAAATAAAAATTTAACATTGGCAGAACAAAAAAGAAAATATGCAGATGAAAGAAAACGTTTCGACCAACAAAATGCATTCATCAATTCAGGTCTATTTATTAAAGGACTAAAAAATGGGTAAGAAATTATTAGTAGATTATACATTGTTTGAAATATCACCTCAACAAATAAACGAGTCATTATCTAAAAATGGCGGTCGTTTAGTTGTTTCCGGTGTATTACAAAGAGCAGAAGCTAAAAATCAAAATGGACGTGTCTATCCAAAAGAGACATTAATGAGAGAGGCTAAAAAATATTCTGATTCATTTGTACAAGAAAGACGTGCATTAGGAGAATTAGATCATCCAGATTCATCTGTAGTTAATCTTAATAACGTATCTCATAACGTATTGGATATGAAATTTCAAGGTGATGACCTCATAGGCACTGTTGAAGTATTATCAACACCAGCTGGCAACATTCTTAAAGAACTTTTTAAATCAGGAATTAAATTAGGTATATCATCTAGAGGTATGGGATCTGTTAAAGAAGTGATGAGAGAAGGTGGTAATACAGTTGAAGTACAGCCTGATTTTGAACTGATAGCATTTGACTTTGTATCTAATCCATCTACCCATGGAGCATTTTTATCTCCGGTAAATGAATCAATACAAAAAGTAGTGACAGAAAAATATTCAAATATTAACAATATTATTACTAATATAATTACGGAGTTTTAAAATGGCATTAGAAGAATTAAATTCAGCATATGGACCAGTTAATCAAATTGGTCAAAAAGGTACAGGTAAATTGCAAGGCGCGAATACATCGCCAATGGCTAATGCACAGTTAGGCAATCCAGAAAGCGGTACAGGTAAATTCAATAGTTTGGAAGAATCAGCACATGCTAGTTTATACGGATCATTTAATACTGCAGGAACAAAAGGTACTGGTACTATTCCAGACCAATTAGGAAACATTCCACCAGAGATAGAATTTTAAGGATAAGCAATGAGCAAATTTGATCATAATAAATGGATGAAGGATTTTAAGAGTCGTAAGTTCTTAAATGAAGTTCGTGAACCAAAGTCATGGGATACTCAATTTGCAATGCAAGCAATTGAAGCTTATGAAGCTGGTGATATAGATATTAGTAATCCAACTTCTGTTAAAAAATGGGATAAGGAATATAATGGAGGAACAACTCCAAATCCAGCATTTGAAACTGCTGAGATTATTACTTATGCTATTGAAACTGGTAAAAAGCCAGATGGTTCTAAAATGAAAGAGGAAGACTATGTATCTTATGGTAGTATAAAAAAGATGTTTGAAAAAGATTTGGACGAAGCACCTCAATCAGAATTTGGTATTGAAGATGCTCCTGATTTACAAACTGAACTACAGGCATATATAGAAGAAGTTAACCGAGTAGCAGAAGAAGTTCGTGATTTAGAACAAATGGTTGCTGGTGGTATTGATCGTTACGAGGATGAAACAGGTGACATGCGTATATCACAATTAAGAAATCAAGCATCGCGATATATTCAATCATCAGAAAAAAACTTGGATGGTCTATATAAAGCATTACAACGTGCACAAAAAGGAAATGCATAATATGAAAAAGTGGGAAAAACAATTGATGCAACATATCCTAAATGAAAAGTATTTAGGAGAAGATGAAACGCCAAAAATGCGTAAAGAAGATAAAAAATCATTTTTAGAAGCAGTTGGTAATTATCATAAGTTAAGTGAAATGGTATATAGAAATACTACACTACAAGAGGTTACTGAAACACTTGGAAATATTGTACAGCAAGCAGAAGCTTTAACATTACAAGAATCTGAACATTGGTTTGATAATGTAACTGTATCTCGTCATATGAAACAAATGAATGAAGCATTTAAAGTATTTGAAAAGACATCAAAAGAAATGACAGGTCTTCAACAAAGGCTAGAATCTGCATATGATGATATGGGTAGTGTATTAAACAAATATTACAAAGTAGGTTCGTCTATATCAGAAGATTCGTATACAGTAGGCGTTGATGATGATAGAGCAGGAGAGTCAGTACCACATCCGGGTTCAGAAGAATCAATGAATGAGGATCAGTATGCAGCAGGTGTTAATGACCAAGGACCTGCATTTGATGACCATATGACAAAAGACAAATCAAAAAGAGCAAATTAAATTTGGTTTATTGAAAATAAATTGTTATATTAAATAAAATAAACAAAAATAAGTTATATGTCAAGAGAAGATAAATCTATAAAATCTATAGTACCAGGCAATGCATTAGCAGCAAAAGTACAAAAATCAAAAAGATTTCCAAACGGTGATATCACTAGGGCAATCGGTAAATGGAAACGATCTCTTAAAGATTCTGGTAAAATTGAATCCTTAAAAGAAAATAAAGAATTCATCAAGCCATCTGTTATTAAGCGACAAGAAATTAATAAAGCCAAGTATATACAGTATATACAAGATCTAAATCGTGACTAACAATGAATCCAGAGCCAACATTAATAGAGATACTCGGTGCTAGCGTAATAATAGGATTATCAGTATTCATTAGCTTGGTTGCAATAAATAAGATACATTTATTTATTTTAAAGAAATTTTCTAAAAAAGATTAGCCAATTCTGGCTGTTTATATCCCTCGGTCAATATATATTATTGATAAAAGATACTACTGTCCAATACGTAGTCACTCAACACTCATAAACAATCTTATTAAGATTCCCAATAATCTTATTTCCAAATTAAATACGAGGAGAAAAAATCTATGAAAGATTTATTAAAAGAAGCTATCGCAGACGCAAAAGCCGTAAGGGAGACTGCATTAGCAAACGCAAAAATTGCATTAGAAGAAGCGTTTACACCACGCTTACAAAGTATGCTATCCGCTAAATTATCAGAAGAAGAAGATATGGAAGACATGTCTGAAGAAGAAGATATGGACATGGATGTAGCAGCTGAAGAACCAGCACCAGCACCAGAGCCAGAGGTTGAAGAGCCTGTAGCAGAAGGTGATTATGCTGATGATGAAATGTCTGAAGAAGAAGATATGGAAATGTCTGAAACAGATGATATGGAAATGGAAGAAGGTGAAGATGTAGACATCGAA
>WLWE01002587.1_pt1 | contig 11430 bp, 17 predicted proteins | sample 6718301 | NCBI WGS metagenome assembly WLWE01 (sample SAMN12718691, study PRJNA515312) | sponge metagenome | isolation source: marine sponge | host: Mycale hentscheli | place: New Zealand: South Island, Marlborough, Capsize Point | collected 2003-05-01 | reverse complement strand
TTTATGCTTTTCCTCGGGTTCATCGAGCAGATAACCAACTGGAATTTCAACTCTGGCAATTCCAAACTTGATCTGCCAATGATCGATATCTCTGTATCGATCTGGGAGATATTCCACTGCAAACATCTCACAAACCTCAGTAAGAGATTTGTCATTGTAACAATCCGGTAACGTGATCGTATCGTAATGAGTAGTTGATCCATCGCAGTAATTTGAAACGTGGACAACGTATCCTAGATGATTTGGAGATTGGCTTTCCCAACTAATCATCAAATGGATTTCCTTAACATTTTTGGGCAAACCATGCTGAATTTTAAAACTCATTTTTCAAACTTTCAAATTGAAACAAAACAAAAACAAATTGAATCTCAAACAAAACAGATCCAAACAAAACAGAAACAAAACAGATCCAAACAAAACAGAAACAACCCGAGACAATTTATCTCGGGTGTTTCCAGGATTGAGCGATCAACTATCCAAAACCTTTGCAAGACGAGATTTTAATTGCTCAACGTCTTTCCTAGCATCGTCAGAATACATACGAAATTTGTCTGCATCGGACTCTAAATCCTTGACTTGAATCAACAGATTATTTTTAGCGTTCTGGAGAGCAATGATATCGTTTTTCAATTGACCGATTTCCTCAGCATAATTTCTGAAATCACCCCAAGAAAAATCAGACATCAATTGCTTTCTAAGCATTGACAATGAATCGCTCAAAATATCACCCAAAAGGGTTTCTTTAAGATCCCCATTCACAAATTGCTCCAACAAATAAATTTGTCGATCTTTTAAAAACATCTCATTAATTTTATCAACCATTTTTACCTCACTGTTAAAAAGGGAAATCGAAATTGAAATCGAAATCGAAATCGAAATCGAAATCGAAATCGAAATCGAAATCGAAATCGAAAACGAAATCGAAAACGAACAGGCCCAGGATTAGACAAGTTTGGTGAATTAAAAACGCAGCGCCCGAACGAATCAAAGCGCTGCGCTCGCTCTCTCACAAGCTAATTTTCTTTACGATCTTTTGAATCCTGTTCAAAAATCAAATCTGATTCCTTATCAGACAAATTTTGATCGCAAATAGTTGATCCGCAAGTGATTAAAAGTGGATCTAAACCGTTCATATTCGATCCGCAATTTGGGCATTTCCTAATTTTCATTTTTGTAGTTCCTTGTGAGAAAGTAAGTAAAAACAACCAAGAGCGATCACCATTTAGGATGGTGAGCGCGTTTGGTGGTTCTCGGGTAAAATCAGTACCCAACAAAAAAACCTTGAGATCGTTTGATTGTGGCGATCTGTTTTGATCTCGATTTTGGCAATTTGACATTCAAACCGACAATGACACCAACGGGATCTGTGAATCTTAAATCGGTAAGATCCCCGTTGATAACCTTAATCCCTTTATATGAATCCGGGATTCCCGGCTTCAAGGTTTTCGAATCAAAAAACGGGATTGCAACATTGACCCCGTTTGAAACGTAGTTTTCAACATCGCTCCATTTTGTGCGCTCGTTGAATGAATACGTTTGATGGACTGGATTTGATCCGTTAATCATCGATTCAATTTTCGATCTGATTTTCGTATAACCGTAAAATTTCCAATGATTGAAATCCCGAAACAATTGCGGGAACATTTTGTGCCAATTCAAATCCGATAAAATGTCAGATCTGAATGCAACGGTTTTCCCGAGCTTACGAGCTTTCCGATCGATTCGGTGGCAATGCGCCTCGAGAATCGACCAAAACAGATCTCGATCCGAAAACAGTAATTTTGTCCGATTGATCCGCGCCCGCAAAATAGACGGGATATATTCCGATCGACCAAAATTACCAAGACACCCACCCCGACATTTTGCCGTGGACATTGTGCAAACATTGTAACCCGATAATTTAGCGGGCGCTAAAGTTATACCGCAATTGTAAAAATCAGAATCAATAGATTTTGAAAATTTTGGGTTCCCCGTTGGTTCTGTGATCAGATCCGAAAAACCAAAATCTCGAGATAAATCTCGAGCGCGTTTAACTGTTAACATTTTGTAATTCCTTGTGAGAGAGAGAAAGTAAAACAACCAAGAGCGCTCACCCAATATCGGGTGAGCGCGTTTGGTGGTTCTAAACCGTTGGATCTAATCCGTGCAACAACTTAAGAGAAATCGAGCAATTCCTTAAAGGTTTATAACCTCGAATCATCGGTTGATTTGTTTTGAGTCTACAAAAACTGCAATTCATAAGTTTTGCCTCGATCGAGCCCGTGGATCTTTGAAGCTTAACTTGTGCATCTCGAATGCATTGTGATTTTGTAGTTTTCCCGATTCCTCGCCCGAGCTTACCCGACAACTCCAAATTCAACATTCGATCATAAAGTTTTAAGATCTGTTGATCTTCCGATTTTGTCCATTGTGACATTCTGTTATTCCTTGTGAGAGAGAGTAAAAACAACCAAGAGCGATCACCCAATATCGGGTGAGCGCGTTTGGTGGTTCTCAATGATCAAACTTGTTTGAACATATCAAAACAGATCGCAGCGCCCGAGAAAATCAAAGCGCCGTAAAGCAAAAACAAAAACAGATCCAAAACAATCATAATCAACCTTTATTGAGATTTTAAAACATCGATGACGCAAACAGATTGATCGTTTTTGTATCGTACGTTTAACCATTTAAACCCGAGATTCTCGAGATCCGCTTTGTTAATCGGTTTACCCGAATCAACATCGATGAAATCAAGACCCGATTTATAATCAATTTTGATCTGTTTTTGGTTTTTGTAAGATCGACCATAGGCAGCGCGAACAGTCATTTTGTTTGATAAAAACATTTTGTAATTCCTTGTGAGAGAGAGTAAGTAAAAACAACCAAGAGCGCCCACCATCTAGGATGGTGAGCGCGTTTGGTGGTTTGACTAGTCGTCAAAGATCGATCGTTTTTTGATCAGATCTAATCTGTTTTCAACATAATCTTGTACTGCGATCAGATCGCCAAAATCAAAAAACTGCGATGTCTGATCAAGATCATTGATCTGAATTTTGTTCAGGTGATACTTGCCAGATCCAGAGCGATCTAGTGAACCAATCAGAACGATTAGAGAATCTAGATCTTCACGGGATTCATTGATAACAATCGGTAAACCTGATCGCTCAATTGAACCATCGATAGTAAGCTCACCAGATCGTTGCATGAATAAAGTAGACATTGAAAATTTCCTTGTTAAGAGAGAGATAAAACAACCAAGCACACCCACCCAGAATCGGGTGGATGTTGTTGGTGGTTCTACCCACAAGAGAGAGCTAAATTTTCAAAGATCAGTAAGACGATTTATCGTCCCATCCAGATAGGCATTAGAGACTATGCATCTCAGCCTGTATATAGGGATCGGCATATAATCGAGATTTATATAGGATTATTTTTAAATCGTTCAAAATTGATTTACGGGACTCAGATCCAGATCTGAAAATCGGATCAAAACCTGCATGAATTCATTGGGTGATCACAGTAATACAGGGTGATCAGTGCAATCCCTGATCGATGGTTGATATCTCTCTCTCTCTCTCTCTTGGATTACTTTGTATTACTATGATCACCTAATGTTTTCATGTGGGTTTTCTTGTGGGCAAAATCGGTGATTTTCGGGGTCAGTTTATCGGGTGATTTTGGGCTGATTTTGGTCAAAATCGCATGCTCTCAGATCGCCGTAATTGGCCATTTAAGGCCGGATCTCAATTCATGCACAATCACCCGCAAGAGGCTGAGATCTCGCGATCTGATCGATTTGGCCTATTTTTAGTGTGAATAATTTTCACCTTAAATGCCATATAGGATACTTTGTGGTTCAGATATTAACACTATTTTCAAAACGCATAAACATATGCCTATAAACCGATATGTTTTGACTGCATGTTTCATGCCAAAACTAGTCAAAATTTAATTTTCTCAAAAGTTTATTTTGGCTCGGGTTTTTTGAAAAATATTTTCAGATTCTGTTTTTTGGCACGATATTTGCACTGAAAAAAAATATATTTTGGTTGGTGTTTGGCATGAGATTTGCAGGGGGGTGGGAGTCCACATTATGGAAAAGCCGGGCGATCCCACACAATTACACCGCCAGGATTTTGAGGCTTTTGCATATAGCTTTTCAAAAATACCACCCCAGAAATCTGAGGGCTTTTCATGTATAGGGTTTTCGCTATACTGCCGGTTTAGTCCAGAAACTTTCTAGAGGAATTACCTATGGGTATGCAATTCGAGCGTATTGGTTACATCAATTCATTTATTTGCAAGTATTGCAATTGGATGACAGTCACGACCAATTTAAACAATGGCACGACAAGTGAGGTCATTGGTTGCAACAACAGGGATCAGGGAATCATTGATGGTATTTCTGTGGAGAAAGCCAGTCCGTTTGATGAAGGCTCAAAAGAACATCCACATTTGGCGGTCAATATGGGTTACAACCCTGTTCCTGGTTGGTTTCAAGAGGTGAGTGAGCGAACGGTCAATATCAATGAGGGTACGAACGAGACTCAAAAGGCTATGCGCATGTGGACCGAGCGTGTTTGGATTCGCCCGACAGTCCGACACATTGAGAGAGTGACAGAGGGTAACCAAGAGTTGTTTGATCATATCTACAAGAACTGTAAATCAGGTCATTTACTTCTTGCCGATATTGCTTCGAATTTCGAGCGAGCCGAACCGTTTGTGAACTACGGTCGCGACCAAGAAGAAACCCAGGCTTACCTCGATTCGATCTACCAAGATTAGCTTGACCCTTTCGCCACCCTTTCGTCAGCTTGAATTACCCTTTCTCGGAGGACACTTTGTTATACCAGTATCGTGCAAAATTAGATGAGTCTAAGTACCCACAGGGTGCTTATGACGGAGACACAATCGATTTGATTATTGATGTGGGATTTAAAATAACCACTCGGCAGAGAGTTCGACTTCTTTGGGTTAATACCCCTGAGTTGAGGGGTAGCAGTAGAAAGGACGGTTTGGCTTGGCGTGAGATGACTAGGCAATGGCTAAAAGATGCAGAGTATAAATCAAACGAAGAATGGTGCTTGCTTGTAAAAACAAGTAAATCAGATGCGTTTGGTCGATACTTAGCTGATATACAACGAAAAAGTATTACCAACAAATCTTTAAGCAACTATTTAATCAGAATGGGATGTCCAAGATATGAGTCCTGAACGAATTGAAAAGACCATCATAGATGTCAAAGTTGACATTGATCGCATTGCAGATGCTTTGGAACGTATTGCCGATGCTTTGGAAGGAAAACAGCACAAGCATGAAGGGGATACAGAATTTCGGTGGGATCGAACATCTACGAGAACCCGCAACGCATTAGCGAGTTATCGAATGAACAATTATACGCCTAAGAATTTTCGCGATATTCCGTGGCCTTGGACCTGCGAAGATTTAATGTTTATTGGGCATAATCAATTGAAAAAAGCTAGGAATTTCGGCCCACTTTCATCGTGCGAGATTGCAAAATTGCTAGGAGAAAAGGGTTTTGATAATTGGTTAGCAACATAACTTTACTCGATTGGAGATAAACAATGAGTCCTGAACAGCTTGCCAAGTGCAATACAGAGCATGGTCATCAATGTGCAATCTTTTGCTGGGCAGCGATTAGAGGTCAAAGCGATCCTCGATACAAGTTGCTCTTTGCAGTGCCTAACGGTGGCGAGCGACACAAGGTCGTTGCGGCAAAGATGAAAGCAGAGGGCGCGAAGAAGGGAGTGCCTGACATGTTCCTTCCTGTGGGCAATTCATTGTATCACGGATTTTTTATTGAAATGAAAAAACCAGGATTAGAAAACAGTCCAAGTGCAATTAAACCAGATCAAAGAAAATGGCATAAGGAACTGACTGCACAGGGATACAAGGTTTGCGTTTACTACAACTGGATAGATGCAACCACAGACATTGAACATTACTTATCGTTGAAATAAAAACTGGAGAAACTGTAATGACCGAGTATTTGAAGAAGTTCCTAAAAGACGGACCTGTCTATATGACTCAAGAAGAAGGCATGGGTCTTGCCGACATGGGATTAATCACGCCTGACGTAGCTCAGGTATCACCAAAGAATCCTAACGCAGTGTTGGTCACGCTCACTGAAGAAGGGCAGAAACGATTGGATAAAATGACAAAGCCAAAACTACCACCTCCACCGATCCAGCCAAACGCTCCAGTTGAAGTTGAAGAACCGTCTTTACCTGCTCACTGGGCAATATCCGATGGATTACCACCTGTTGAATACGGGGAGCCTGAATTGCCCAGTGATGTCAAGATCGACAGCGATATTCCAGTTCCAAAAATGAACCGAGTTGCTCCTAAATCGAAAAGAAAAGCAAGATACCCGTTTAGCCAACTTGAGATTGGTCAATCTTTTCATCTTCCGGTTACCGAAAAACAGACTCACCCTTGGAAAGTTGTCGCGCCATTTCTAACTGCGGCAAATACGAACTCCAAAGTGCCATCCTTGCCATTAGAAATGATCTCGGTCACTAAAAAACGCATTGTTTTGGACGAAAACGGCGAAAAAATGAAGGAAAACGGCAAATTGGTCTACGAAAAGTACCAAATTGAAGTGCCAAAGACTGTTCAAACCAAGAAATTCATCTGTCGGCGAGTCGGAGACGACGATCCTGCCGGTAAAGGTGCAAGAGTTTTCAGAGTTTCTCTTGATCACGAAGATTAATCGATTATTCTTTAGGTGTCTTTCGTTCTGGGGTTACGGGTCAAGTCGTTTTGTGGCGGCTTGGCCTTTTTTATTGCCTTGACATTCCAGGTATAGCCGATATTTTGTCAATATCGCTTTCGATGCCCAAATCATCTTACTGAGAAAATCAAATGAACCCTCGCGTATCTGTTGTTGCTGTTTTGTTGACTGTTCTGTGCCTAGCGAGCTTGGCTAACGCACAAGATTGTGTGGACTGTAATTCCTTTCGTACAGTTCGCTCAAAATTTGTTTCTGCTCCCAAAGTAGAGCGATACCAAGTTACAGAAATGGTCAAAGCGATCAAAATGGTTCCTACGGAAGTTGAAGTGCCTATGACTCGCACTTACGAAACCGTAACAACAACACGCGAAATCTATGACGGCGGGGCAAGGGAAATGCTTCGTCGTCGTAGAGTCGGGTTCATGAATTGGGGATGTGTTGCCACTGCGGTTGGTGCTTACTTCGACTGCTCGATGGCAAAACGAGGGGAACGTCAAGGACTTCTTCGACGACTTTTATTTTTTAGGAGGTGATCCAAGTGGCTCGATACGCAACAGTAGGTAGATCAAAGCCGAAAGCGAAACCGAAGAAAAAATCCAAACCAAAACGAAAGAAATCATGAAACTTAAACTTCTAGGCACAGCAATGTGCCTTCTTTTTTGCGCCCAACTAAACGCACAGACATTTGACGTAAAGACACTTGATGGAAGCATCAAGGTTTCAAATCAAATGGTCACAAAGACTCAAATCTTTGATGAAAACAAATCTTTGATCGGAGAGGTCAAAGATGAGGGTCAGTCTTCTGAAATATCAGACCAGGTTGTGAAAATCTTGTCGGTAAACACTGACGCTGCCAACGTCTCGGTTTACGCTGATGACATTGATCGAAATCCAATTGAATTGCCAAGTGCTGGTAAGAATCGTTGGTTGATTCCAAACGCACAGAAACTTTGGATTGAAGTCCGAGTTGTTGACTTCGAGAAAAACATTTTCGATTCCAAGCGGATCGTTGTAGACAAGGTTGCTACTCCAGATGTTGAACCTGAAGACAAACCTCCAATTGATTTGCCTGGATTACGAGTGATGATGGTTGTCGAGAGTTCGAAACTGCCGACATACGACAGAAAGCAAGTTGATGTTTTGTTTTCAGAAAAAGTCAGCATGTACTTAAATCGAAGGTGCGTCACCGGAGCGACAGGTGTACCTGAATGGCGAGTCATGGACCCTGATACCGAGTTCCCAGAGAACTGTGATTTGGTATGGTGCAAAGCATTAAAGCGACCAATGGAAAGTCTACCTTGGATAATCATTTCTAATGGCAAGACTGGCTATGAAGGCCCGCTTCCTAAAACAACTGACGAATTAATCAAACTCGTGGATAAATACTAATGCCAGATTTTATAATTTCTGATGACCTTACTCCGATCTCCTGTTTCAATCACACTCGCGGTCTTGTTCAAAGAGATTATCGGGAAGCGTTTGTTGGTTGTTATTCAAGTTCAACTCCTTGGTCAATGGAGATTCCTACTATTCCAAGATCGGAATGGTCGGAACGAATAAAGGATATGGAAGCATCCAAGAGTCGATTGTCAGACATTAGGAATCGGGCTGATGGCGGTAGTCCAATGAAATCCCTCGATCAAAATGGTCAGGGGTTTTGTTGGGCTTACTCGACTGCTGCTTGCGTAATGCTGTTACGCGCCGCGGCAAACATGCCTTACGAGAGACTTAGCCCACATGCCGTTGCCTGCAAAATCTACAACTTTCGGGATCGGGGTGCTTGGGGAGCGTTGTCGATGGAGTTTATGTCGGAAAATGGCATCCCAGAAGAAAAATATTGGCCTCAACAGTCGATGTCTCGTTCATACGATGTGCCTGAAACTTGGGAAAATGCCAAAAAATACCGAATTACCGAAGGTTGGATGGACTTAGATTTAAACGCATACGACCGAGAATTGTCGTTTGATCAGGTTGCAACATGCCTTTTGAGTCGCATTCCTGTGGTTTGCGATTACAATTGGTGGGGTCATTCGGTCGCTGGCATGGATTTAGTCGAGACTTCCCCAGGCAAATTTGGGGTTCGCATTTTAAATTCATGGACAGATTCATGGGGAGAGCAAGGAACTGCCGTTTTAGAGGGAAATAGAGCTATTCCTGACGGTGCGTGTGCTGCTCGCGTTATAGTTGGTGCATAAATGAAAAAATGGTATACTTCAAAAACAGTTTGGGTAGGTATTTTTCAGATTTTGGCATCTGTCACGTTGATAATGTCTGAACTAATGGTGGACAGCGAATACATTTCGGCAATACTTGCAGTTAATGGATTCCTGGGCATTGCATTACGTTGGATTACTGACAAGCCAATAACTTCGCCAATCAGCAAAATGGACGATCTGCGACCGCAGATTAAACACAATAACGCTGCGCGAAGGTACATAGTGAAATGATTCCCAATGTTTTGGCACAAATTGGTGTCGATCCTGTGACAGTTAAATCGGTGACCAACCCTTTTGACTATGGGATCGCTATAGGAACAATAATTGTTTTGTTTTTTGTTCTTTATCAACTTGGCTCTAAAGTAATTCAGCGTTTCGACCAGATAGCTACAAAGCATGACGAAACAATTCGAATGCTTCACGAAGAACACAAAGACGAGCGAACTGTTTGGCGAGATGAAAGTCAAAGGCGAACAGAAAAAATAGACTCACTGTGTGATCGAATGATTGCATGCCTAGCAAAGTTCGGGGAATAAGATGGCAACTACTGCTTTTCCAGCAACAGCAATTTTCGACTCTGGTGCAACTGGTCGAGACTTGATTCAAGCAGCAGACCAGGCAGCGGCACGCGCGGCAATTGGAGTCGATCCAAGCGATTACGGACTGCTCGATTCGGACAACACTTGGACGGGCGATAATACGTTTGACGAGCCGATAACTGCCTCGGAACTTTCGGGTGTTAGTTCACTAAAGCTAAGAGCCGGAGGTGGTTCGCCTGCTTACTTCCAATTCGGCTCAACCTTGGCGTGGATTGTGGATTCTGGCACTATTCGACCGACAGATTCTATAGGTTCACGAGACATCGGACTTTATAATCGTCGCATTGGCGATGTGATGGCTTTTCGGTTTGGTGCGACCGAGAGGTTTCGACTTTACGATCTTGGCAACGAAACCGATTCAACAAACACTCAGTATTTTAACATCGAATACGATTCTTTAAATAACGTATCACTCAGCACTAACGCAACCGGAACAGGCGTTGCGGGAAAGATGTATTTATCAACTGGAGGAAGCACAGCTTTAAACCTTACTCTTTCCGCAATTTACATTTACAGAAACTTCTTGCCTAGTTCGAGTTCTTTGGTTTGCGGAGCTTCCAGTGTAAGATGGGGAGGTGTTTATTCAGTAGATGGCGACTTCAGTGGCACAATAACCACTGACAATATTGACTCCACATCCAGTATATCACTCAGAATAAACGGTGCGGTTAAATTTAAGGTTGATAGCAATGGCATAACCTACGCCTACCAAAGCATCCAACCTAGTTCAACAGCAGCAGCAACCGCACTAGGATTTAGCGCCCGTCGATGGGGTATTGTTTATTCAACAGATGGCTCATTCTCAGGCAACTTAAACGTCGAGACTGGTGGATCGTTAAAACTGTTCAATCTCGGCGATTCGCATACTAACACGACAAATACTGAATACCTCGAAACATACACAGACAATAACAAATACTTCATATCCCCGAAAAGAACTGGCACTGGAGCCGTTCGAAACTTCGAGATTCAAGGATGTTATGGTGCATCCTTCGGTAACATCCTTTTCGACATTTACGGGTTTCTGAATCTTAGACATGGCACTAGCCAACAGGCAGCAATCTCAATCAGAAGCAACGGTTCAGAACTAGCAAGAGACATGTTCCCGAATGTTGTAGCGGTAAATGTACTGTCTCTGGGTAAGTCAACCGCAAGGTTTGGCGAGTTTTATTCAGTAGATGGCGACTTCAGTGGAACGGTTACCATTGGAAACTTTGGCCTTAACGCTTCAGGAACAAATTTCTATCTGGAGTACGGTGGTTCGGATTCGATTAGGTACAAAGTTGGTGGTGAGTTTTGTTTAGAGGGGTCAGCGTATTTTGCAATCGGTGCATCAAGCAACACTCCTGACGTAAAACTACATAGAGACGCAGCTAATGTCTTGGCTTTGAGAAATGGAACTAACCCTCAAGCCTCTCGAATTTACGGAACTTACACAGACTCAAGCAACGGCGAATATCTGGAGACAGCCTATAATTCTACATCGAATTATTTTCAAATAAACAGTGCAGCTTTAGGCACTGGCACAGTTCGGGACATTCGCATTAGCCGAGACGGTGACGAAGGTATTTGGATCGACAACTCTGGCATTAGGTTTTTGTCGGCAGGGTCAACTCGCTTTAACGTCCAGTCTGGCGAAATTCGCATGTATAAATACTTGCGAAGTATGACCTCGACATCAACTGTTGGAAGTGCGACTTATCCATTCCCTGCTGTTTACAGTGATCTTATGGTTGCTGGAGACGGTAGTGCAACCGCACCTTCGTATTCATTTAATTCCCAAAGCACGATGGGAATTTATCGAGCAGCAACAAACCAAATAAACATGATTGCGGCGGCAAATGGTTTTGGTTTCAACCTTCAACCAAGTTCGCTTTCG
>WLWE01002586.1_pt1 | contig 11433 bp, 26 predicted proteins | sample 6718301 | NCBI WGS metagenome assembly WLWE01 (sample SAMN12718691, study PRJNA515312) | sponge metagenome | isolation source: marine sponge | host: Mycale hentscheli | place: New Zealand: South Island, Marlborough, Capsize Point | collected 2003-05-01 | reverse complement strand
AAAGAATCTTCTTCCTGCGGATGTTCTATAAAAATCTTTCATAATGGTTGTTTATTTTTATATACAAAAATAAGACTTAGTTTTATGAATATATAATCAAAATAACAATATTATGGAAAAGGTACCTTTATTTGAAGATTTTATGCCTGTTGGTTTTGGGGCAAGCAATGCAGCCGACTTTGGGTTAGGTGGTGGATACAAAAACACTGGGTATAGTATGGATGCTATCGTTGGTCCAGTTGAACAATGCTCAAACCATGTAGCAGAACAAGCCAATAGCTATGAGTCAAATGATAATGCTGATCATACTGCAAAGGAATATATTAAAGAAGCAAAGAAACATATCAATGATAAGATAGATGAAGCATGCGAAAACTATTCAGCAATGGGTGAATCTACTATCAATGAAGGAACTGACATAGGTTCATGGAACCAAGGAGGACTTAAAGGTAATGAAAATGTTCAGGTAACCACCTTCTTTGGACCTAAGGATGTTGAATCATTTGGTCTAGGTAGAAAATGTATGCAAATAAATGTAGGTAGAAATTATGTATCATTAAATCCTGCTGATATTGTAGAATTAAAAGAACTCTTTAAAAATTATAAAGTATAATATGATTCCTAAATTTAATAACTATTTAAATGAAGCATCTGATTATGAGTTTAATCCTAATGAAGCTGCAAAAAGATTAAAGGCCAGAGAACAAGAAAATATTCAAAGATATAGAGCTGCTCAAGAAAGAGGAGATAATTATGCAATTGAATTATATCAACTAAAAGTACAAATGGATAAAATTGACCTTGAAGGATTAAAGGTACAAACGGCTATACATAAATTAAAACAAAAGAATGGAAAATAACCAAGAAAGAGAAGACCTAAGTAAGATTAGACATTACAAAGGTACAGTAAAAGATTTTAAAAATTACTGGGATGAAATGGCTGGAATGGAAACGAATGCGTTCGGTACACCAGAATATCAAGGCTTTAATGATGTTCATCCAACTCGTGGTGAAGGTGATAGTGAACATTGGAAAACTTCAAATGTAACTGAAGGTAGAAAAACTACCGATGGGTTAGGTAAGGAAGGGATGGAAATGTATCATGATATATCTATGATAACTGGTTTTGATGATGGGGATACTGTTAGAGGCTATGGTCAAATAGAACCTGCCATGAAAGATCATAAACTATTTAAAAAGCTTACACCTAGAGAAGTAAGAATTTTAAAGAATGCATTAAATAATGTAATGAGAATAAGAATCAGAATGGAAAGATAATTTCCTACTTAAATAATTCTTCTAAATTATTATCTTTAATAACCTTTTTTAGCATAGGTACATATCGCTCAGCCTCTGCATAACTTGCCCCTAAATATTGAAAGTATTCATCTTCAGTATTTAACTGGCTTAAATACCTACATTGATAAAAAGCGTAGTCATACACCGATTCTCTCCAATGATTATAATAAGCATGATTTCTTGAGGTACCTTCTGCCGTTGTAATTCTACGCCTTGCCTGCTTCATACCAAAGAGATTATGATTTTCTAAAAAAATATCACTTTTCCAATATCCTGTCTCTAGGATAGATTGTGCCATTACAATATAAGGAAATTTTACCCTTAGGTCTTTTAACATCCCTACTAACTTTTCCTGATTAAATGTATCTATTTCATTAATAAATACTACCGTCTCGGCTTCTTTAAAATCGCTTATGATAACTTCCTTTGCAGTTCCTCTACCTATAATAAAACCTATTATTGCAATAAACAATAAAATCGATAAAAGATAAAGTACCCAGTTTTGGATACATACTCTACTGTACATTAATTTTTCTCTATCGTATTTAAAAAGCATATACTATTTATAAGTTAAACAAAAAAGCATTAGAGTAAAATAACCTAATGCTATAATTAGAAATATATCTATTGATTGTAATTTATTTAAAAACTTTTTCATTTTTCTCTAGATAAAAATATCCATAATACTATGTATACCCAAAATGCAGCAGGTACAATAAATATAAAAGCAACCCTCCACAAAATAGAAGGGAGATTAGACCATTCACCTAACCCTTGGCATACTCCACCAATATAACCATTTCCTCTGTATAGTTTATTACTCATATAGATTAAAAGTTACCTTCAGCAACTTGAAAACAATCAAGACCGTTTTCTCTCCACATCTTTACGACTTTATCCCTATCATCAAAGACACATAGAATATCATCTTTCTTTTCACCTTCAAATAAAGTATCCAGCCAATGTTGTTTTAATTTATCATCTGGCATCCACTTAAATTTTTGTGATGTAGGTCTCATGTATAGAAAATCGTAAGGTACATTGTTTTCTTTTAACCACTGTTCTGTTGCATCTTTTGTGGCTTCACTTCTACCTGACAAAATATAAAGAGTATGATCTACACCCTTCATTAGTTGCATCATCTGTATAACAGGAACATTAGGTTTATCCAAATTAATGTTTTTAGGATCAAAAAATTTATCCCAATCCATTTTACCGTCATCCTTCGTAGAAAGAGATCGCCTTTCGTCTATGTTTGCAATAGTACCGTCAAGATCAAAGATAATGGTATTTTGTGTACCGTCTAAGTCGAATGTAATTCCCATATTTATTTTATTTGATTTATTTAAATATAACAAGTAGTTATATAAAGTGAAAGTTTTTTATGAACTTTTTTGTTCTTCGTCTCTAAGCTTTTGGATGTAAACAGCCTTAAGTTTTTTAGCTCTCTTTTTTGCAGATGGTTTTACAAATTCTTTACCTTCTTTTATTTTTCTAATCTGCTTAGTCTTTTTTTGTTTTTGCTTATATCTTTTAAGCATTCTATCTATAGAATCTTTTTCATTCTTTTTAATTATTATCATACATTATATTTTTTTGTTGTCCCTACAGGGGTCGAACCTATACTCTTCTGGACCAAAACCAGACGTGTTGCCAATTACACCAAGGGACAATATACTAATTCCTTGAATTATTATTTATTATTTATTGTGCTTAACGATAAATGATCCTACAGCACCTTCCAGTTTTTGTATTTTTAAACCTAATTTATTCTCCACTTTATCAGCCCTAGAATCAATAAGCTTACCTAGCTCTTCTGATTCTTGACTAAAGTTTCGTTCAAGACGGTCTATTTCTTCATCAAAATGCTGATGTAATTTTTCTAATTCATTAGAGAGGTCATCAGCAGTATCCCCAATGTAATCTTCAAGATCCTCTTTAGAATCTTCAATGTTTGAAACTTTGTTCCAAACCCTAACAATACCTATGACACTTAAAATAAAAAGCACCGTAAGTACACCTAAAGTAAAATAAAATGTTTCCATAGTTTTCGTTTTTTGTTTTTATAGAATTAGTATATTAATTATATGTAAAAAAGTAAAAAGGTTTAAGCACAAAAAACCCAGGGTCCTAGAATCCTGGGTTTCTTTGTATGTATATAATTTAATTAGAATCTTAAACCGAATCCTAAAGTAAGATTAGTTGTTTTTGTTCCAGAATTGTAAACCAATTTAGGATCAACGAACACTGCATCTTTGTGGAAAGTAAACATTTTACCTATACCTATTTCAAGGTTATCAGTATCAAATTCACTTAATCCAGCATATAGGAAAAAGTCCTGCTCTCCTGCAGTAACAAAGTATCTTGCATGTACATCAATGCTAAGATCTTCTGTTGAGTCAGCCTGTTCAACACCTAATCCAATCATAAGCTTATCAGTTACACCATAGCCTAATGTTGGGGATACTGCCCAGTCTGTCCATGCAACATTTGCAATGTCACCAGTACCTACGTACCAGTCACCTTTTGCATTTTGCGCGTTTGCTCCAAAACCTACTAGGATTGTTAGAGCGAAAGTTAAAATAAAATTTTTCATTTAATTAATTGTTTTTGGTTAAAATTATTTTGAACCGGTTTTTGAAGCCGGTATTAAACACTTTACTTTTATGAGAATGAATCTAGTACTTTAATTTCCATAAATTTTCAAATGTTAGCCGTGAGCAGACATACCCACAGTTTTTCTTTAGTTTCTTTTATTAATATTTAATTATATTGTAAAGAAGTTATTTGTTTCACATTAATATTGTGATTCTCTTTTTACGACTTCGATTGCTTTTAAAAGCTTGTCATAATCAACAGGGCATTTAAGATCTAATCCTGCTCTTGCTGTAAATTTAATATATGCATCACCTCTAAGATAAATAAGTATAGTTGGCGCCATTCTAATTTTAAGATCGCTTTTTAATTTAGGTGAAGAGGCTATATTACACCTGTAATATTTTACACCATTTAAATCATTAATCTTTTTCCAATCTTTAAACGCATTGTCTTTATTAAACTCTGCCCAAAATTCTACAACTATTACATCATGTATAGAATTGTCTTCAAATGCTTCATAACCTGTAACCTTGGTATCAAAGTTATTATCATTTACCCAGCTTTGTGAAAATACTGAAGTACTTATTAATAACAAGCATATAAGTAAAATATTTTTCATATTATCTTCTTTGTTGTAATTCATACAGACGTTCATCTATCTTCTTTAACTGCTCTTTCATTTCTTCAACGTCTTCTTGAGTGTCCATTATAGTCTGTCTAATTAATTCGTCTTTCATATCAAACTCCATTCTTTCAATCACAGGCTTAGGTAATTTTTTAGCCTCGTCAATATCAGCTTGTAATACGAACCACATACTTATAACAGTTGCCATAGCAGCACCTATAGCTACTAAGGTTTTAATACTTACCTTAAATCCAATATCTTCATTTAACTCTTTTGCCATTTTAATCTATTCTTATTTAGCAGTAACTATAGAAAACAAGATGTATGTTACTAATCCAAATAACATACCGTTTAATTGTCTTTCATGATGGCCCTCAGTTACAGTTGGTTTACAGCAGTCATCAGATACTGGTTTGGATGAGCCGCAACCAAATAATAATATTGAACCTAATGCTAATGTTACTATTTTTCTTTTCATTATTTAAATGTATAATTTAATCCAAATGTAGATTGATATAATTTACTATCCCACATTTTACTATATTCACCTTCAACAAATACACCAAGATTTTTTCCTACCTTCCATCCAAAGCTAGCACCAAAGGAATAATCAGACCATTGTTCTAATTCAGAATCTTCTACTAATCCACCTTTACCCCAATTGTTTCTATTTAAGTAGGAACATAATTCATCACCCATAACATACTTATGATAAGGTAAGATATAGTTACCGTAAGCATGTAACCAGAAGTTACCTTTGTAATGATAAAAATCAAAACCTACGATAGGGGCAATTTCACCAAACCTATCCAACTGACTCCATGTTTCATTATTAAACCGGTTCATTAATTGAGGAAATATAGTCTCTCTAAATTCTAAATCAGTTTGGGCAACCTCGTTACCTTCAGAGTCAACCCAATACCAATCATTTACTTCATTACCGTTTTCATCTTCACGTGTATAGTATATGTCATCATAACCATATTCAAATCCTAACTCATACCAATAATTAGTTGGAAAACCTGAATCGTTAGTTTCATTTAACCATATCTCAATAGGATTATATCCATAGGCTCTATCATGAGTTCTGAATATAGCACCAGCAGATAGCGAGAATTTTTCACCTATAGGTAATCTTGCTCTGGCTTCAGCTGATTGATATTTTAAATTAATTCTACCAACCTCTCTACTTTCAGCTTTTATAATATGATGTTTACCTGTATGCTTTAGGAAAAATCTATGATTATCAAATTCTCTACCTTGCCATCTTTCTTTTTCTAAATGAAATTGATATTCAAAACCAGTCACAGCAGAAGAAGGTGCAGTAAATGCTAATTGCTGTTCTGTACCATCATAATAGTTTCTAGGCTTTCTTTCATAATCAAATCTTGCAAGCTTTCTTATCCCAAAACCGTATCTATAATCAAAAGGAAAGGATGGTGTATTATCTACAACATCAGGAATTGAATATAATGAACCATCAGGATTGGTTCTGACAAAATATGTAGGTGATCCTGCTACTACAGAGTTTCTAATTTCACCAGCGCCATATACAGTACCATACTTTAAAAAGTCTTGGTAAACTTTACTAAAGAATGAATCATTTTGTGCATTCACATTAGTGGGCATTAACATTACTAATGCAATTAATATGCTAAATAAGTATTTCATATAGATAGAACTATTTTTAGTATTTATTTTAAAGAATAAGTTTTTTTGAGAGAAATTTCTTAATTCTTTATAAAACTAAAAAAGACCGGATAAACCGGCCTTTAAAGAAACATTTTACTGCTTATGATTTTTTTACAACAGATCCTGAAGGTACATTAGTATTAGCGGGAATAGTAACACCACTTTCTACAAAAACATTATCACCAATAGTAACACCATCTTCAATTACACAATTAATATCTATGGTACAATTGGCTCCTATATAAACCTGGTCACCTATTGTTGTTCCAGGTCTAATCAGTGTGCAGCATCCTACTACTAAACCTTTACCTATAACAGAACCGTCTAGATTATTACACCCTTTAAAGAATTGATGAATATTAGAAGAACTTAAATATTTACTTTCAACACTTAATCTTTCACTACCATCTTCAACTGCTATGATCCATTCATTATTTCCACCTGCCTGAGAATAATTACTCTTATCATAAATTGCCCACTCCCCTACTTTAAGTAGTGAGGTAATTTTCGTAGACCACCCTGTAGGTATTCCACTATCATTTGTTCCGTAAATATTTAACATATCTTTTGATTTATTTTTTTATATATTTTCAGTGGAGTAATTTATTTCTAAATTCCCAAAAGTAGTATCAGTTACCCAATAAGGAGGTGGTGCCGTAACACTCTGTAAGTAAATACCATTTTCAGGTTTCATCATCTCTTCTATTTCTTCATCAGTAAAATCCTCCAACATATTATTCATTACCATATCCAATGCATGATCCTCATCAAATTCTTCTGTAGGTTTATTAGTTTCCCATCTTAAACCAGTACCTTCTAATTCTTGATTATCTAATTTATGTGGATCTCTTTGTACATATAATCAAGTACTGCCTATTAGCTCAGCCACCAAAACCTCATCAGCATAGATTTCTTTTACTGCATTATAAGGAAGACTACCTGAATCTAATTCTGAATATAGCTCTGATTGTGAAGATATGATTTTAGCTACATAAGCTTTAACATAAGTAACATCATACTCATTACTGATTCCTTCTACTGTGATTGTTTTTACAATTGCCATTAGTTATTGATTGTAATAAAAAAGGGAAGACGATGCGGAAGGGCTTGAGAATACCTTCATCATTGCGAGCTGCTTTAAATTAGACTACCACTTTCTGAATTGCCATTCTATTACTTAATTAAACCGGCCGAGGTTTAATCATCGTAATTGGTCATCATAACCTTTAAGTGTACCTTACGCCACATACTCTTTGCGTTGTTCAGTCATTAACTAGGGTTCGGCGGTCTGCCTTCCTAGAAGTCTTTGCAAAATCTCTGTTAGATTTTTATTGCATTGAACCTAAGTTCTGGTAATTACTCCAGTTCTGTTTCCTCATTTGAGTCATCAGCGAACCATCGTTCTAACTTAGTGCCTTATTCCCTTCTGCTCAGGAATTTTTCGGCCACGCATCTACACATAATTGGAATAATCATTTAGGAGCTACCTAAAGTTTTCCGTTCTGTGCCTTCCCATAATTTCATAGAACTTTTTAATCCTTTTGGATTTATTATTATATACTTAGTTTAAAAATAGTTTCACTTATATTGAAATATTTTAACCGGTGAACCAGACAGGATTCGAACCTGTGACCGTCTGCTTAGAAGGCAGATGCTCTATCCAACTGAGCTACTGGTCCAAATGTTTTATTCTAATTCTCCGTTACTCCATGCTTCATAAATGATTGCCATGATACCTTCATCGGTATCAGCTTCTTCCCAACCAGTAGATTCATTCCACATAAAGAATTCTGTACTCTTTGGATTTTCAGCAACTCTCACTGAAAGGTTTTCACCGTTTACTTCAAGATCATATTCATTAGTGGTTGCCCACCAAACTTCATCTTTACCTTTTACTTCAACTGTATTTTCCATGATTAGATAGCTTTAAGAGATTTATCATTATCTGAAACAGTAACATCATAGTACCTTTCACCGCACATTGCATTTTTATATTCTTCTGCCCAATCAGGTCGTATTGAATAACCGTGATAGTTATAACTGATAACTCGACCTTTTTCCTGTTTATCTCTAAACACCGGAAGTACTTCACCATTACGGTCAGTCTTTCCTTCTGGATGAGGTACGCATGCCATAGGTTTAATCCATGTAACTTTGTCTCCTACTTTGAATTTGTAATCTTTCATTTTTTTTATTATTAAAGGTTAGTACCGCTGGACGGATTCGAACCGTCACTCACCGTTCGGCGAAAGGGATTTTAAGTCCCTCGTGTCTACCAGTTTCACCACAGCGGCATTCGTTTTACTTATCTTTGTTCTTTGGGTTTATTGTGTTCTTATTAAATATAATTGAAAATAGTACATTCAATCCGAAGGCTTGCCAAAATCCAATAGGATTAACAGCATCTATAGCCGGTACGAGGCATTCATTCCAAAGCCATTGAGTAGGCCATGCAAGTATCAGTGCCAGAATCACAAGGCCTAATATAAGTAAAAAGGCAAATGCGAATGGTGCGGTAATTTTATTCATATTTGTTATATTGTTTATAGTATAATTATAACAGGTATAAATGTATTCTGAAAGTGTTTAGCAAAAAATTATTCGTCATCTTTAAACATACCATACAAAAACATGAGAACAAAAAAAGGCCATGCTATAAACCAGAATATTCTTTCAAAATTAGTGGCAGGTTCCATATCTAGTTTTTGGTAAAGTGTATCAAAACAAAACCCACACATCACACCAATAGTAATATATGCAATAATATAATTAGATACCATCAACTAATTCTTTAATTTGTTTATCTTCTACATTACCAATCTTCTTACCTTTAATTTCACCATTTTCAAAATAGATAAGAGTAGGAATACTTCTAATATTAAATTCTTTAGCCACATCTGACTCTTCATCTACATTACAAAAGATAACCTCTATATCTGGGTTTTCTGTAGCAAATTTTTCAATTCTAGGCTTCATCATTTTACAAGGCCCACACCATTGAGCCCAAAAATCAACAAGAACTCTAGGTCCGTTAAAATCTTCTTTTGTCATAATAAGTTTTGTTTCTGTATTTATACAGGTGGATCAAGAGGTACTGCTTGGTACAATTGGCTTCCTAGTATTAGATTAGTGGTAACATCAGGAATTCCTTTCCCAACATAAGGTTCAAGTTTTTGCATAGCCTCAGTAATATCCCTTGCTATAATATTGATTTGTTTTTGTGTACCGTTATCGAGATAGTCACATTCATAGATGAGGTGATCTTTAATCTTAGAAGTTTCTATTACTTCAATACTAAGAACTATTGTTTGCCTTTCGATATTGTTTAACGAATTAATTAAATCGTTTTTCTTTCTATGATATTTCTTCTTTAACATATTAATTTATTTCTTATTAGGGAATCTTCCATAGTTACCCATACCGTCATAATCAGTTACATCATGGTCCGGATAATTTTCTTCTTTGCTTTTTCTTGAACTATAGAATATATTCCAGATAGTGAAGTACATGTACACGGCAAAAATTATACCGCCTATAAGAAAAAACCCTAAGCTCATTTTGTTCGTCTTTGGCGAATAGCAATCGCGAATAATAAAATAGTTCCTGGCCAATGAGCAGAGTATTGTGCTTCTGCTAAGTTACCTGTCATTCCTAATCCTACTGAGTAAATTAAGCAAACAAATGCTAAGATAATAGGATACCACTGTTGAATAAAATCTTTCATAATAATTGTTGTTTATTATTATATTGTAAATATGTATTTAGTTTAAGGTCGGCCGGGAGAGACTTGAACTCTCATGTAACCAATTACTCTTTCTACAAGGTATAAGCTTGAGGAGATACCGGCCGATTGCCTGGTTAGGCTTCAGCGGCAGTTACCAAGATAGAAGAATCTAACGAGGTAAAGGATCCATCCCTATATTCACAGATAGTTGAATCTCCCTTCTGCTTTTCCACCATCATAGTGGTAATTCCAGTTGGAGTAGAGATAGTAAACACGGAGCCAGGGAAGAGTTTCCAAAGCTCGTATTGGTTACCCTTAACGGGTTCTTTAATCATCCAGTCTTTAATGTTTCTTGACATGGTGTAAAAATTAAAAGGTTAAAATAAAAGGTGTTTGTTATTGTAATAATTATAATAACTAAAGGTTTATTCTGAAAGTGTTTGTTAGAATAAAGTAGGGTTTTTTCTAGTTCTTAGAGGTTCGGCACATTTTCTAATGGCGGTCGCACATTCGCACATAGCAGCACATAGTTCCCTTAGCCAAAGTAGCCAGTTAAATTCGCAGCCCAGTGAGTGTCCAATCCAAATATATGGCAAAAGGCTACCGCCAATGCAAATCCAAGAGTAAGGAATAGGAATCCAATAACTCCATTAGCAATACATACTGCGCACCACTCAGCCGTTCGTAGTAGTGCTCTTTTCTTCAACATTAGTCTCATCATCATTAGTTTTTGATTCGCAAATTATTTCGCAGTTATTTCCAGTAAATTGGATGCCAACAACGTTGCCACCCCTTTCGGTAATTCCTTCCATAAATTTGTTTAGATCAAAAGACCTAAAAAAGAATCCACCTTCAGCTCGGCCATCGAAGCCGTCTTTCCAAAAAACCACATCTTTAAAATCTTTATTAGCCATAGTATTAATTATATTGTAGAATCCCCAGTTTGTTTAAAGGCATTCCCTAATTTATTTTTAACCTTCTCTTTCTCCACATCCTCCATTAGATCATCATATCCATCAATATAATCAGGATCACTAACAGGAATATACTCTGAATAATCTATATGGACCATAGAGGGACAAACCTTTGGAATAACGAACGCGGTAAATTCAAAACCAGCGCCGAACTGTGGTTGTCGTTCCCTGGCATGATTAAAGGTATTATTAGTAAATCCGAGTGGCGTCGCATTACCGTAGTATATCGCGTTTAATCCATCGGCCTCGTAATGACCACCAGACTCGCCGCAGTGGCAGGTCTTGGTAGTATACGATAGACTGAAAGTATCCTTGCAGGTATTACAGTAGAGAAGTTTCATTAGTTTAGTTTTTGAAGAGTACCTTGTAGATTTTGAGTACCAGTAGACCTGCCATGAGTACAGTTAGATATTGGGCACAGCAGCTGATTGCGGTCAAGGAGTCCGCAATGGATGCTAGAGCATCTGCCTGGTTTGTATGATTACTTAAAAATTCGTTCATAGGTAAAATTGTTATTGTTA
>WLWE01002583.1_pt1 | contig 11442 bp, 12 predicted proteins | sample 6718301 | NCBI WGS metagenome assembly WLWE01 (sample SAMN12718691, study PRJNA515312) | sponge metagenome | isolation source: marine sponge | host: Mycale hentscheli | place: New Zealand: South Island, Marlborough, Capsize Point | collected 2003-05-01 | reverse complement strand
CGTTGGTTAGCTACACTAGGTGACCGTTGGTTAGCTACACTAGGTGACCGTTGGTTAGCTACACTAGGTGACCGTTGGTTAGCTACACTAGGTGACTTTATGTTAGCTACACTAGGTGACCGTTGGTTAGCTACACTAGGTGACTTTATGTTAGCATATTTTCCTGGATAGTAGTAGTTTATTGGTTTTTTATCACCATAAATTAATTGTTTAGCGTTATCTCCATCATGATAAGGTGATTTTACTAGTGGTACTTTTTCTTCACTAATCTTGGCTAATTTAGATTTTACTATATAATTTGAAGGAGAAGGGGATGCTAAAGGGGGGTGTTTAGGGGGAAGATTAGATGTTGGATTAGGTTTCGGATTAACACGTTGAGGTGAGTATTTAGATTCTGGTTTATATTTTTTTATTATCGCATCTATCTCCTCCTTACTATATTTTTTCCTGACACTAACACCGTTTTTGTATTTCGCCATAATTCTTTCTACCTGTGCACTTCTTTTTATCTCCCCGTTATTAGCATTACTAATATCACTTGCTAATTTTATTTTAGGTTCTGGTGTTTTAACCAGATCATATTTAGCAGCCGGCATTCTATTATTAAGCTGTTGTAATCTCGGGGTAATTTTAATAGTATTCAGTATATTAATCGGTATATTTTTGTACTTATTTAGATCTACCGTTTTATCTAACTTATTAGAGGATAAACTTATAATACTACTAATATTACTACGTTCTCTTGGATTTATACATAACATAGAATGTACTATTTTCCATAAGGAGCTACTGTAGTATTTATTAGGATTTTTCACATACCTTCCTCTATTAATATGCATCTTTAAATCTACCATAGACCTACCTTCAAATGGAACTTTAAAACTGGCTAATTCATAAATTAAACAGCCTAGTGCCCATATATCACACTTTTCATTATAGGGAGTATTATTCCAGATTTCTGGACTCATGTAATAAGGAGTACCTATTTTAGTCCTGGCTAGTTGCCCTCTTTTTACCACTTTAGAGATATTCATATCACCTAGTTTAATCTCATCGTTACTGGTTAAAAAACAATTTGCCGCTTTTAAATCACGATGTAAAATATCATGGCGGTGTAAGTACTCTAAGGCATTAGATATTTGGAAAATGTACTTCCAGATTCTCCTTTCAGAGATATATTTGTTTTTAACCTTATAATTACTAATTAATTTTGCCAAATCCCCTCCACCCGCATATTCCATGACAATTGAAATACTAATATTTCTTGACCCATTTCTATAATAGGGGAAAGCGTCATAAAATCTAATAATATTTGGATGGTTTAATGAAGCAAGTAATCTTACTTCATTAAGTGTATCCTCTGTAGAATTTACCCTTTTTAAAGCGTAAATCTTATTATCCTGCTTACGTTTAACCTTGTAGACTACTCCAAAACTACCTTTACCTAACCTTTTAAGCATGATAAATCCGTCCATAGTAGTTATAAATTACCTTATTAATATATTTATATAATAATAATTTGCTTTATAAACTTGACCTAGAATATTATCAAATTAATATATTAATAAATTTAAAATTAATGAGTTGTCTTGGTCTAAAATTTGATGATATTAAACCTGAAAATATTACAGAACATTCACCAAATCGTAGATATCAAAAAACCAATATACTTTGTGGACGGGGAGGATATAAACAGGTTTGGATAGCAATAGATACTGCGGCTAAATTAAAACAGGATAAATTAGTTATCTGGAGTGATATTAAAGTTCCAAAGAGTAAAGTAGATAAAAAACGTATTTTAAATGAAATCAGTGTCATGAAAACAATTGATAGTGAATCAACTGGACATTTACACCATTTAGTAGGATATTTAGGTAGCTGGTATCAGAAAGAAAATGATACCGTCGTCCTTATTACTGACTACGCTAATCAAGGTAGTTTAGGTGATATGATTAACAGATATCGTAAATCAGATCTGACATTTACTAATGAATTTATTACCCGGGTATTATTTCAAATCCTAACTGCGTTAAAATATTTACACCAGTTACAGTTAATACATCGGGATCTAAAACCTGATAATATTGTCATTAAAAATCAAGATGTTGTCAAAATTATTGATTTTGGTATCTCTACCAAAATACCAGATAAACCACCGTTAAAAAGACAATTAAGTGTTACTAGTAATAATCCCGGAGAATTTTCTACCGCCGGGACACCAGAATTTATGGCTCCCGAGGTATGGTCTGGTCGTGAATTTGCGGTTTATAATGAAAAGGTTGATATTTATGCGGTTGGTTGGATTCTATATAGCTTATTAAGACTTACAGATCCTTTTATTGGTAGGGTACCAAAACCAATTACTACTGTTGTTGGAATTACTATATATCAATCAGTTACCTATCGTAATTATCGCGCTGGGGAAATCAGTGTAATACTTGATCGTGAATTAGCCAAAATAGCTAATCTAGTGACACCAGATAAAGAAGAAATTCCTGATATGAAATATATTACTGACCATTTTATTAATAATCGTGAGCCATCTCCATTTCCAAATAAAACCCTTAATTATTTAGATTTTTTTAAGGACTGCGTTTTATCTCCAGATCAGAGATTATCGGCGCAACAATTAATTAGAAAATATTATACTTACGATGACAGTAAATATGACCCATTTTCTGCGGATTATCAAGGTCATTATATTAGTTTTGGGGGCTAATTATTAATTTACCCTGTTTATGTTTTATAATATTTTCTATATTAAACTATGTATGAAATAAACAAAATATTATCTATAGTGGGAACTATAGTCGTTAGTATTACCGCTTCTAATTATTTCCTAAAACGAAATAGTCAAAAAACAATTAATAGTAAATTTAAATATCTAAAAGATGAACTTAATAGTAAGTTATTAGACTTAACTGAAAAAATTACTAGTATTCAGGGTAAATTACATAGTCTAGAGGATACTGACCGACAAATTAGCGAAATAAATAAAAATATCTTATTTTTAAATAATATTTTAGAATCAGGTGCGGTAAAACATGACGAAGACACTGACTGTAGTTCTCCAAGTGGAAGTGACGAAGGAAAGGGTTGGTTTCCTTTCCTAAATTAATTTAAAATGATACCTTTCATAATATATCATATCATAAGTAAATGAAACCGATTGAGATATTTATTGCTTCCGATCATAGGGGTGTGGTCTTAAAACAGGTACTTATTAATTATTTATCTATAGATTATGAACATCGTTCATGGTTTAAATTAACCGATTTAGGGTGTAACACTGAAGAAAGGGTAGATTATCCGGTTTACGCTCAGAAATTATGTCAACAAATTAATAGTCAGGATCAGCTAGAAAATCAACAAAATCAACAAAATCCTGATCAGCAAGAAAAACGTGGTATTTTAATTTGCAATACCGCAAATGGTATGGCAATCGCGGCGAATCGTCATCCTGGAATTAGAGCAGCATTAGCCTTTAATAATAAGGTTAGTGAATTGGCAAGACTACATAATAATGCTAATGTGGTTTGTCTACCAGCTGGATTTTTAACTGATCCCGAAGCCATTGAAATTGTGACTACCTTTCTAGAAACAGAATTTTATGGAGAAAGGCATCGGGATAGGATTAATATGATTGATCAGATGTAACAGATGGATAAATTATCTTTGATTGGTTAATTAATTAAATTTAGGTAAATTAAAATAAAGTATTGTATATTTTTAATATAGGTTATATTAAAAATGTCAGGTCCAGATATACCATGTAATAAAATATGCGAATATCCAGTTAATGATGAAACATCTAATGATGAACCACAACGTATTTTGTCTAAACAATGATAAGGTTGGTAATTGTAACAAGTACCAACCTTACGGTAATCTGGATAATCAGTGTGTTTGTGCTCCTAATACTAAATTAACGACATGTCCAATTCAACAGAAAAATAATGGTATAGCTTATAATGATAGTTCTAGTATTAAGGCTAGTATTACTCTTCGAGATTATGATAATGATTCGGTAGTAGTAGCTAAACTGGGAGTAGCATTTATGGACCCAGGAGTGGAAACGAAAACGGGAGACCATACACTTAGAATAGGATACTCACCTAATGGAGGAATCAAAATAGAACAACAACCTGATAGTGATACCGGCGGAGACGGGACTCCCCGGTCCTGTCAAATTCCTTGTTATGAAAGTTTAGAAAAATTCGAATTTTTACCTTCTTTTTCTAGTAAACAAATATATGACAAGCATTGTATTTCATCAAGTGATAGTGACGAAAAATATCTTCCTGGTAAAATTCAAGAAAAGTCGGCAGTTTATGATAAAGACAACAATTTATCATGTATAATACCTATATGTGTATCTGATTATGAGTTTGAGTTTTCAATACAAAATTCAACACAAAACCCGATTACAGGAATTCCAACATTTTCATGATCGGTCATAGGCGATAATATTATCTAACCTTAATTAATGGTAATAGTAAAAACTACTAGAGGGGGAGGTTGTAAGGCTAGTAAAACCAGTGCTGAAAACGAATATACCGTAGTGAAAAAACTTGGAGCCGGAGCATTTGGAGAAGTCTATCTAGTTAAAAATATTGCGGATGATTTATTTGCGATGAAAAAGATGATAGTATATCCTGAAGGGGATGAAAGTATTAATACTGAAATCAGGTTTATGAAACTGTTAGATCATCCTAATATTGTCAGGTTTTACGAGTCGCTACCTGTTAAGCAACTTCCACCAGATATTAAAGATCATCCAGATTATGAAAAGATTAAAAATATAAAGCATATTGCCAGACAGGGAAGACGTATTGCCAAAGCATTAACAGAGATGGAAAATCGTCATGAATATAGTCTACTATTAGAATATTGTCATGGTGGTGATTTAGTAAATTATTTAGGATCTGCCATTTATAATAATATTAGGTCAGGTGTCTATTTAAAAAGTGATATAGAAAGGCTAGAAAGTAATAGTAAAATTATCATGTTTCAAATCTTACATGGAATTAAATATCTACATGAGAAAGGAATTATCCACCGAGATTTAAAACCAGAAAATATCCTGTTAAAATTTCCAGACAGTATTAATTGTCTAAAAATAGCGGATTTTGGTATCGCAGTAAAATACGATGATGATCCCTACTGTTGTTCTGAAAAAGCCGGAACTAGTGTCTATATGGCACCGGAAATATTTACTAGTACTGATGATCAATATGATCTAATCCATAAATATGGAGAAACTTGTGATCTCTGGAGCATCGGTATCATTTTTTATCAATTGTTGTCACTTCATATACCCTTTCCTATATTAAAATCCAACCAAATTTTAGAGAGGTATCATGACCAGGGTATGGAATTTATTAGGTCACATTTTAGATATAATCTAGCCCCAACTAAATTATGGGAATTTGTTTCAGATGAGGCAAAACAACTTTTAAATGGTCTATTACAGATTGATCCAGAAAATAGATGGACCTGTGATCGGTGTTTAGCGTCGGACTGGTTAACAGGGTTTAGACCCGATATCCATCCTAATTGTGAAACACCTCTAATAGAAACAGAGAGTGAATGTGAATTAGATGAGTTGGAGCATAGTGTGGACAGTGTGGATAGTGTGGACAGTGAATAATAGTTAGATATTTTTAAATAATTTAGCTAATAATAATAATTACCATGGATTAAAATTGAAATTATTATTATTTTTATTTTTAATATTTTATTATTTTGTTATTATCATTACATGAATCAGTACGTAACCCCATTGTTTAGTTGTCCAATAAGTTCTCCTGATTTCCAAGCCTACATCAGTAAACCTAGAAGAAGAAGATTTCATGATCGTGAAATCTGGCCAGCGAGATATCAAAAATATCAGGATGGCAAATATTCCCAAAGATTTAAAGCCTATCTAATAAAACAAAAGTATCCATTCTCTCTAAGATCCAGTAAAATAGCTCCAGGTCGTATCTGATATTAAAGTGTTATTAACTACACTCACTAAAGGATTTCGTACGGGTAAACCCTCTCTTGTTATAGATACTGCTAGTACAAACAGCATAAGGGCTATAGGGGAGGAGGTCAATGTCACTATTAATTTCACCCAGGAGCCATTTGGCAGTAGAACTACTTAAACGTTTTTTTACGCAATGACATACTTTTGCGAATAGGGCTTCCTCTAACACCTGTTGCTCTTCTGATGTATTTTTACCGGTTTTAGCTTGTGTAATTAATAGTTTGTATTTGTCTTCGGTAATCTTTAATTTGGTATGTTGCTTTGGATCTCCAGCATCAGCAATTGTTTTCACTAAAAGATATAATTTCCTATCAATCTGTATTTTCTTAGTCGGATCACGAGATAATTCTACTAATTGTCTACCTAAATGGGAAACTTTTTCATTTTTAGAGTCTAATAGTCTGTGTATAATTTCATCTGCTACGGTAGAGTCAGTAGCAACGGTTGGGTTATCTGTATCAGAATCAGAGTCACTATCCAATTCTTCCCAAGTTTTTAATATTAATTTAGCTCCTGACATGTTGATAGTTTTAATATATCTAGAGATATTAAAAATATCGCTTCTACAGAAAAATGTGTAAAAAGATATAATTATATTTAATAGCTAGGTTTAAAGCTGGGTTTAATAGCTATTTTTCATACCAATAGTGTGGCAAGTATTAACTAAATCATAGATTATCCGTTTATTAACAACTGAATCACCTCTATACTCCTGATGATGTTTTACATAATTACGGATCCATTCTGCACAAGTGGGTACCTTACCACATGCCCTAGCGAATACCAAATTAAGATATGGGTCTACTAAGATAGTATTTAAACTAGGATAAAATTCATGTAGATAACGGTAAATTAGATCTAGAATTTCAGTAATAATGGTTTCTATTTCAGTTAATTTAACATCTCCATTTTGATCCTTCCACCAAAACATGGTAGCACTAAGGTTTTCACAACGATTAGCGAAGCGCATATTGATATTATTTTTGGTAATGTCAAAACAGGGATTAATCTGGTAGGCTTGACAGGCACGGGCATATAAGACGGTAAATAATATCATAGCCGTATTTTCAAAATCAGTTAACTGAATCTCCATAGTTCTAAATTCAACTCTCCAACTGTCTTCTCTATTAGTTGGAATTTTCCACCTAACATTTTGCCACACCGTTGACTGATGTGATTTAAATTCATGAGTATCATTGCTAAATATTAGAACCGGATCAAAATTTAAAATTTGGGAAATATAGGTGGCAATATTACTAGGCACCTTATTTTCTAATAGGGTGGCGTACATTTGCTTTTCTATTGGTATTGCCTTATTATTATACTTAAGATTATCTGGATGTAGATAACAGTGACACATATCGTATCGTGATACGGGTTTTTGACGTCCTAAGACCCCATGATCAGCTACTGAATCAGCTACTATATCCCATCGGGTATTTCCATTTTTAAGATAACCCATCGCTATAGGGGATGCCGCACTAATTGCTAACATGATTGGTGATAATGGTTGTAGGATATCAAATAGTAGTAATGATTCATTAAGATCCCTTGCTTCAAGTGTCACCTGAAGACAACAACAACCCATACCAAACCCCATCGCATCTCCATTAATTATTTTACGTTTAGTGTTAGCATCTTGTTCAATGTAGATAGGTATATCTACTTTATTTCCCCGTTTTTCGCGGATATTTTTAGTTAATGTATGGAATCTAACATGAGGATAAATAATAGAATCGGTTACATACTTACTATTAGTGATGGGATTTTTACTAATAGCGGTCGTTTCATTAACAATATTATTACATAGATTGGGTACTATTGAGAGGGTAGGACAAATCTCATTAAGATCTAGATGAGATAGTAATTCTCTACGACGATTTGATAAATTACCTTCTAAATGATAGATTCCATCTAGTAGATGTTCAAACGGAAATTTAGGTACTCCCGCAATCATGCAGTCACCGTATTCTGGAGGCCAATCTGTACGAGGTAACTCTACATCACTATTAATTTTATCAAGTAGCCCCATCATATTACTTGATATTTTAGCACGATTATTACTGGTGTTGATAGTAAATATATTGTATTCTAGTTCATCGCCAAAATGTTCTCCACTACTGGTATTAGATTGATATGATAAATAGTTGTTAATAAAACTATGTAAATATTGCTGCTTATGCCACTTTAAATTACCTTGAATATCATTCCAAGTTAACGGTTTTCCAATTGTTAAGACTCCCATATTTATTTAATAATAAATAATATTATAGGTTAGATAAGAATAACCTTTATTATATAATTACTAATATGGCTTTTAATTTAAAGATAGCTGAATTCCAGGAAGAAGACGTCTATCTAGATAGAACGGACTATAACTCATTTGAGACCATTTCTCTTAATTCTACACCTACCCATCAGAGAAGAAGTAGTAGTGATTCCCAGGATCCCAACTTTTCCAGTGATAAGCTAGATAGCAGTGATCAACTAAACGAGGCTTTAATTAAGGATCTTAGTTATTCACCTTATGGCAATAATACCACGACTAGATGTGATTGTTTTAAAGTTTGGTTTCAGTTGTTTAGTAGACCCAAAAAATAAACTAGAAAATTTAAAATAATAAACTATAAGTATAAATAGAGACGATGAAACCCTTAGTTACTGTTAGTAAATTAGCAACTAGGCATTTAGTAAATCTATTAAAAACAAATAAGACAAACCAGGTACTGTTCGCAGTGGAAGGAGGTGGATGTAATGGGATGAAGTATCTATTGGATCCCATTAAAAATGATCAACAACTTGAAGCAACCGACGTGGTTACCTTTTACCAGGATCCTGAAACAGAAAATAAATACCAGATAAATGTGTGTCAAAAAAGTCAGTTATATTTATTGGGTACGCATATTGACTGGAGTGATGACTTTATGGGACAGAAATTTACCTTTCTTAATCCTAATCAGGCAAGCAGTTGTGGATGTGGAAATACCTTTTCCATCTAGTAAGTTTAATTTTAGAAATATTATATAAAAGCTACTATATTTAAATAACTAGATGAAATTACTATCGTTTGATGTTGGTATTAAAAACCTAGCCTATTGTGTCTTAGACGAAAAGCATACCATTTACCATTGGGGTGTTATCAATGTCTTGGAAGACACTGATAAAAAAAAAGTAGATCCAGATCAATTGGCAAATTTAGTATTTGATAAACTAGATCAACTACCTGAAATAACACAAGTAGATAAAGTGGTTATTGAAAATCAACCCTCACTTAAAAACCCAAAAATGAAAACGATGCAAATCATTATCTTATCGTATTTTGTTTGGCAACAAAGGCAAGCATCATGTCCTATTAGTAAAATAGACTGTTTTGCTCCCAGAAATAAATTAAACGTCTATCAAGGCGATAAACGGAAGGAAATAGAGGAGTCTATTACTTGTAAGTCAGTTTATAGTAGAACAAAACGCTTAAGTGTTGAATTTACTAAAGATATGATTAGTAGTCAAACAAAATGGCTAGAACTAATAAAATCTAGTAAGAAAAAGGATGATTTAGCGGATAGTTTTATTCAGGGGGCGTGTTATCTGTCTAGAATATTTACCAAGTAATGTTATAATTTTTACACTTTTTGATAACATACTTGGTGTCCAATATAGTGTCACCAGGTATAACAACTGATAGTTTAGTAAGAAGATTTTACTTACCAAACTGCTTTCCAGGTATTTATAGATCCCATATACGATAAATGGGCTAATTATTAAACGTAATAACAAGTAAGAGATATTATATAGTAAAAACAAGGGCTGACTTATTTTAATATCATGTTGGTGTAGAATCCAGGCTAAGGTTTGGATTGGATTAGTTGCTTCTCCAAAAAAGAGACCAATAATAATTAGGTTTGCTGAATACCCTAAATATAAACTAGATATAATAGGTACTATGGCACAGATATGATGAACCATATAGTCATAGTTGTCAAGATAAAAACTATACCATAAATCTACCAGAAAATATGAGAGACTAAATGATAAAACATATTGATTGGCAACACTATTTTCCTGATTTAAACTTAGCAGACTTGGATAATAATACCAACTTAAGAATAAGGAAATTACCGCATGGGTAAAGGATAAATAATAACTATGATAGAGAACTGTTTTACTTGGGGTATTAATTTTGTGACTTGGATATTGGGCTAATAGATAAACCGGGATCTGTTTTACTAGTAAAAACAAACTCATAAAGATAAAAGTGATATAACATGCCACCATTTTAATTAATATAGCACATATTTTTATATTATAACTATATGGTAAATAGAAATTGTGACTGTGATATTTAAACAGAGTATGGATATGTTTGAATGATAGTTTTTAAATATCTCTAGATATTTAGATGAACCTAAAACCACCCAATGTATCAAATTGGCTATTTGATAATAAAGTCCCCCGCCAATTAACATATAATAATACACTACCTAACGACTTTATATCCGATGAGAAAACCCAACAACAGAGAATTAGTCTGGTCAAACAACCACATATTCTGAGTTATCAAAATCTAGATCGTAATATACAAGTTACTAATAGAAATCCAAATCCAAATCCAAATCCAAATCCAAATAGTTTATCTAATAATCAAAATTTACCAGTTAAAAGTGTTATTACTAATAGAGTACTAAATCACCGTAATATCACTCAGGTTTTTGGAAAATTAACTAGTAGTCAACAGGGTGAAATAGTGGGTATTTTATTAGAAGAATTCCCAACTAATTTAGACATACATGCTACTACTAAAATACACCAATTATATGATCAAAGTGGTTTAATTGGTTTAGCCTGTAGTGAATATGATGAAATCGTAGCTAATTTATTTAGGAAAAAGGGATGTAAAGAGGTAGAAGGGTTAGGTCTCCGCTCAGATGGGATCTATTTATATAATTTGTGGATTAAACCTAGTCTAAGACATCAAGGGATTGGTCGTGGCTTTATTAATTATGTAGAAGACTACTACCGTGGCGTTGGCAAAAAATCTATCCGAGTTCAGGTTCAGCAAAATAATAGTAATAGTTTACAACTATTTAACAAACTTGGTTATCTAGTAGAAAATACTCTTTTGGATCCTAATGGTAAAGTACAGTTAAATCTGAGCAAATGGCTCTAATTAATAATAATTTTTAGTTTTTAATCCAGATCTTAATTTGTACTTGGATTTATCTCTGGATCTTCTAGATCTAGAACTGGACCTTCTAGAAGATTTTCTACCTCCACGTGCTGGGTAGACAGGTGGTGCTGTTACATAGGGTTGATAAGATGAGGTAGGAATAGTATCAGGACTTGGTGCATAGGGAGGGGGAGGTGTATATCCAAATTCCGCTGATGGGTTTGGTGGAGCTGATGGAACTGTTGCT
>WLWE01002580.1_pt1 | contig 11446 bp, 20 predicted proteins | sample 6718301 | NCBI WGS metagenome assembly WLWE01 (sample SAMN12718691, study PRJNA515312) | sponge metagenome | isolation source: marine sponge | host: Mycale hentscheli | place: New Zealand: South Island, Marlborough, Capsize Point | collected 2003-05-01 | reverse complement strand
AAAAATAAATTAGTTGTCTACGATATATATTACTCTTAACTTCACTATTCGCATCACCATAAGGCAAATTAATCAAGCCTTCTTTAAACAACTGTGCCATTGAGCCTACACCAAATATTGGGTCAAATTTATTTCTCTGGGTCTGATGTCCTTCGGTATAGATACCAAACCTTGCACACAGGTCTTTAATCTTTTCATCTTGTCGTATTGCTTTTTGAAATCCGTTTTCTTCTATAACCCAGTGAGCACAATTATATTTTTCATACCACTTCTTAATAGATTCTCTAGCTTGTATGATGCCTCCACCTTCTTCGTTTTCTATATCTACTAGGTATAACTTACCTGTTTCTGTATCAGCAGCCCACAATACACAAGCCTGAAATCCTGTAGAAGCTGGGTCAAGTCCTGCTATCAAATGTGTACCTGCTGGTATGTGACCTATGTGTCTATTTATATCTCTACAGTTATCTATATCTTCAGAGTTAAACATTGTTATACCATCAACAAATGCTTTGTTAAGATACACCATCTCAAAGATAGCTTTACCACCTGTTGTTTCAGCTGCTGTTTTTCTGGAGCGTAACCATTTGTAAGTTCGTTTAGTTTTCCATAACATACAATCAATATGTTCCTCCACATCATTTTCTGGCAATATACATTCTGTACTATGTGCCTCTTCTACGATTGTGGTCATCTCTGGGTTTTCTAAAAGAAAGTTATATAAATCTTCAGGATGTTGTCTAGAGCCAATAACAACTACAGCAGTATGTTCCTCTTTCCTGGAAGATAATGTTGTAGTCCACCATTGCCTAGTCTGCTCTCTAGCACTTGGTTGTATTGTAGTTCCGTGGTCCTCAATGTCATCTGCAATAATTAAGTCACAGTCACGAGATAAAATCTTACCACCTTTACCTACAGATACCATAGTTGGACTCTTAATACCAGTAACTGTTCTCGTACCTACAGTAAACTGTCCAGAGCTCCAGGACTTACCACTTCTGTTCTTCGGTTGGAATTTATTACCAGGTCCACATATCTCTTCTATAAGTTGTTCATTGTTTTCTAGTTGGTCAAGTACAGAACCTACAGCGTTCTTAGCTATGTCCTCATTACCACCTACCCACATAATTCTGATGTTAGGGTTTTTACATATCTGCCATACAGCAAAGTGTGTTAGTAAGTCAGTCTTTCCGTGTCGTGGTGGGCTAAGTATCATTTGTTCCCCACCTTCATCAATAGCTTTGATAATAGAGTTTATCCATTTCTCGTGAAAGTCAGCAGTTTCGTATGGGTCACCTGTTTCTGTTTTAAAGTATCTATCTCTAAACTCTTTAAAATCTTGTAGTGATTTTGTTGCCTCTTGTGGTGTCACCCAGTTTTCTTGTGCTTTAACAATTTGCTTATCTTCTTTGTACGCATTAAACATTCTGGTAACAGTAGATTTATTTATATCTAGAAGTTCTGCTACTTTAGCGTGTGTTATCTTTCTGTTCTCTATATCAGCAGCGTATTCCAAAACAAATTTTTCATAATGTACACCACGAATAGTTACACCTACCTGTTCAACGACAGGTTCTTTTTTCTTTCTTATGTATGCAGCTTTTTGTTTACAAGAGTTACTACAGTATTTTTGATTTCTGTTTTTTAATTTTTTACTACAATCAGGAGCAGAACATTTCATTTCTTTTTCTTTTTAGGAAATCCAGCTTTCATATTTGCATACGCCTTAGGACTGATTGTAGAGTTCTTTTTTGACCTACTTGTACCAGCTTTCTTGCGTTTATTTATATTATGATATAAACCTTTTTTCGCCATATTTTCTCCTTACCAAGCTCTACACGACCAATATCGTGCAGTCGTTTTATCCTTAGCTGTGCTGCATTTGTGTCTAGCACGAAACGAAGCACGAGCTTTAGGATTGTTTTTCCTAATCTTCATATTAGGGTCGCCAAACATAATTTTCTTGACTTTCCCATTTTTCATTACAAAGACTTTAGACTTCTTACGACCATAGCCAGGCTCACCCTTTCGTATAGGGCTAGGTGAGTTTAACTTCACTTTCATTCCTCGCCACTCAGCCATTATTTACTTCCTATTAATTTTTTAGTTTTTTTGTATCTTTTGCGTAACGCATCCAGTTGTTCTTGTTCTTTTTTAGAATATTTATAAAAAGTTGTTATATTACCAAATGTAATTTTCTTAATTTTTTTACCATCTTGCACATAAACTTTGTATGTTTTTGTTCCATACTCTGATTCATTTTTAGCAATTCTAGTAACTTTATTTAAATCAACTGTTTTACCTTGGTACTTAACCATTACTTCCTCTTTTTAACTTTATTTTTTTTCATAGCCTTTTTTGGCTTATATCCTTTACCAGGCATTATATCTCCTATACTATATCTTGTATGAGTGATTATATCAAAGGAAAGCAATATCCTAATCATAAACCCTCTACTTCATATAGTAGTGGAAGAGTCTGCGTTCACAAAGAATGTCAGACAGTTATTTCAAAATATAATAAATTTAAATACTGTAATAAACATAAACCTAGAACATATCCAAGAATAAAAGGCAGACAAGCTCCTACTGATTTACAACAACCCCTATAAACAAAACCCTGTATTGCTACAGGGCTCGTTCCGTACAGTTGTCCAAACTGTTATGAAAAATATAACAATCCACAAAAACATTCCTCTTTCACACCGTACACCATATACTGTTTTCTAGATGAAAAGTTTTTCTTTCTTATTATAAATTGAAGCATATCCTCATATGCTGCACCTGGTACTTCCAGGTATATTTAATATACTATTGTGTTTGTTTTAAGTACTGAAAAAAAATTTTTTTATAGGTAAGGAGGTACTTTAGCTTTTGCAAGTTCCAGTACCTCTGGTTTTTACACCCTACCTACTTTTAATTAATGTACGATAAACAGGGAATTTATCTGATACTTTACATTCTAGAGAATGTATGATATTCTGCAAGTAACAAACATAATTATTAGTACAGTGATACAGGTGAAGTGGGCATCAGGAGCACGAAAGGCTTACCTTACAACCAGTAAGACCAACTAGAAAGACAAGTAAGCTACCCAAGGTCATTAGAAAATAATAATTAGAGCCTACCCCCATATATGCCTGTTCACGCCCCAAAGAGAAAATAAAGATTATTATTAATATATTGAAGAAATGTGAAGAGTGTGGAAACACACTTAAAACAATTAGAGATACTTTATACTATTGTGATAGTTCACCTACTATATGTAGTATGTCAACTAAAGTTATTACTGATTAATCATACTGTATTCATACTTTATTTCATACTTTAGATGCCTCTAATAAACTAACTGCCTACTAAATATATACCCCCATACGCACATTGACATATGCATTACCTACCTGTTTAAACAGCCTATATTTATTGACTTAGCCTCTTTGTTTAAACAGCTATGGAAACATAATAAATAATTCTTAGAGATAATATACTCACTCTGTCGTAGGGTGTATGTTTTTTAAGATTGACTGGGGTGCGTTGCTTTAAGGTTGAGTTGAAAATAGGAAACATACTAGGTTGAACAGGGTGAGCACATACCTACTAAGACATACTAAGGATAAACAGCAAAGAATAAAAGCCCAGTGTTTAAACAGATACTAGATTAATTTATAATGTACTTGTATAACCTGACAAGGTGGCTATACTATCCCCATAGGCTTTTTGACATCTTAGAATTATTTAGAAATCTAGAATTTCACTAGAGAATCTTTTTACAGAATAATTTTCTTATTTACTAGAAATAGGGTAGGAATCTTCCAACTGGGTTTGGGGGGCTGAGTCATAAAGAGATGAAGAAAACTAGAAGAATAAAAAAATCAAATAATAAAAACCTTTCAAAGATAATTTTAAATTATCTTAGAGGGCTTTATTCATAGAGCCTTCAAAGATATTTAAATAATATCTATCAACATCTAAATTTTAAATCTAATTTTTAGATGTTGTTACTAAAAAGAAAGAGGTACAAATTGAGAATAACAAAAACTACATTAGAAGAGATAGTAAGTGATTTAAATTATTTACTATATCCGAATAGTGTAATAAATCAAATTGGCTGGTTTGTGTTAGACATAAATCAAAGTGGTTACAGATTATGCCGAGTGGTTAATTCCTATGGTGGTCAAAGAGATTTAACACCACGCGAAAATGGGAAAGAAATATACGCTTATATTTCTGGAATCATAAATGGCATAAGAATTGCACAAGCTGAAATGATAAGCCAATGAGTGTTCTAATGCAAATGTTGAGCCTAACTCTTACGCTGTTTGTTTTATTATGGTTATTACATAAAACTACAAACATCTCAAAGATTGTCGGATTAACAGATTAATAATATGCCCTGAGTGCCCTGAGGTTGCCCTGTATGGAAAAAGTAGAGTTTACGCTACTGACTACCACGCTGACAGCTTCAGGCTCTCAAATCACAATTTTTAAAATGGGTGTGTTTACTTGTTTAAACAGGTAGGCACACCGATTCTAAATGAATCGTATTAAGAAAGGTAAATAATAAAATGAGTAAAACAAAAACATACAAAGGCACACGCGAAGAATGGCTAGAAGATTCTATTAATGAAATCTACAAGCAATTAAAAGCAAGTGGCTTTAAAAACTTTGTAAAGAAACCAAATGAAATAAAAGCATCATTCGGTCATATGCCTAAGGGTATGAAAAATTCCACAATCGGAGTTTGTCAATACACTTCGGAAGATGTGAAGAATGAAGATTATGATTCATCAGGTACAAGGCACCTATTTATTAGACCAACTTTAAAAGCTGGTAACTTAGAAAATACTTTAGACATTTTCCAAGTACTAGCCCACGAGGTTTGTCACGCTGTGCTCCCTGTTGGTACTGGTCACAAGGCTGGATTTAGTAACCTAATTATTAAAATGTTAGGTGCTGAAGGTAAACCAACAGCCACCGTAAGAGGTGGGCAGTTTGATAAATGGGCTAAGCCTGTCGTTTCTAAACTCGGTTTAGTTCCACATATAGCAATATTAGAGCAACCAAAAGCACCTAAGACCTCGGTCAAGGTAGCCTGTACTAGCCCTGATACTTGTTATAGTGCCACTGACCGAAGCAAAAAGCAGGGTTATGGATTAATAATAAGAGTTAGTTCAGCATCAGTTATACAACAGATGGAAAAAAGATTCGGTATGAAAGAGCCACAATTATATGATGGCTTTGAAGAGCCTGAATTATTTTCTTGCCCTAGTTGTCAGGGTAACACCTTAACTATTGCTGAAGGTAATTTTAGATAATTATATAACTACCCATTGTTTAAACAGTGGGTAGATATATAAATATAAATAATCTGGATAGAAATATCTGGCTTATTTTTTTTATTAACTTACTTACGACATTTTGTAAACGCTAGTAGAGGCAATATTTATTATGCGTATGCACAGCTAGACAGCACTGGTTTAGTACCTTTCATCAGTGCTGTCAATGGTGTGCAATACACCACAACGAAAGGAACAATATGAGTAACTTATATTACTTAAAGTATCACCAAGAAAGTGAAGTCTATATTGAAGCTGATTCAGAAGAAGAAGCAAGAGAAAAGATAGAGGCACACACTAAGAATGGTGGCGAGAATATGTATAATGTCAGGCTAAACGAATGTAGTTGGCGTGTTCAACAAACATTCAACGACATCAAAGCTGTTGAGATTGAAAGCAATTTCCAACACACACACACCACATCAGATGGTCGTGAGTGGGTTGAAACAGATATACCTGATGGATATTACGAGTGGTAAAGTAGAAAGCATAGAGTACTTGTTTAAACAGCGAGTACTCAATGCTCTTTATGAGCATATGAAAGGAATAAAATGAATGAAGAAAACAATACAGTTGTAACTGTAGCTGACCTATTAGATGAGCTCTATTACGAGATAGAACAAGCAGAAGATAATGTTCAAGAGGCTAAGAGCTATGCTTATGATGCGAAAAGTAATGCTGATGAGGCACACGACTACGCAGACTATGCAGAGAACAGGTTAGATACAATGAAACAAACTGTAAATCAACTACGAGATATGTCAGGCGAATTCAGTACGAAGAAAGCCAAGACAGAACTTACTAAGTTGATTGATTCATTAACTAAACAACAAGCCAAGTTAGGTTAGTTGTTTAAACAGCTATCTATAGAACTACATAAACTGCTAAGACTTAATTGTGAAAGCCAGTAGGGAGTAGATAGCAAGACTGGTCGGAGTCTATAACTCATACCGACTGCTTGACAGAAGTGTGTCATACCTAGACAGGTATCAAAAGGTCTAGCTACCTATTCTGTTAACAACACTGTTGTTATTGTATAAGTAGGTAGCTTGTAGCACATAATATGGTGTTCATTAATGCTAGTCAGAAATCGGGAAACCGAACCATAATGCACTTGATTAAGGTATACATTTTTCAAGTGTGTGTGTTACAAGCTATCTATGTAAGTTCACAAGTCAGGAACTCTTAGAAGGAAAAGTGATATAAACAAAGTTAATAACTAATTCCTGTTTCACTCGCTTACAATAGGTAGCTTGTAGCACATAGAGTAGAGTACATAATTGTTCTCTCGTTTTAGTTAATCTGTGTGTTACAAGCTATCTATGTGTTTAAACATAGAAGCATATTGAAAGGAAAATTATGAAAGAATCAGATGTCTACGAATTTGTAGATGTTAATGCGAAGCGAGATGAAAATATACTAACAGTAGATTTTTATTTTGACAGTGATGTCACGCTAGATGAGGCAGTAACAACTGTTGATACGCTAGTAGAGGCAGACACAAATGGACTGCCGTTCAATGGACATAGACCAAGTATCTATTGTCTGTCGCCTTTTACAGAAGAACAAGTCTAATGGATTGGGAACTGAATACTTCGTTAGTAGTAACGACACCTACCTGTATACATTGCAGAGAAACAGGTGTACTTATTGTTGACAGAGAAAAGTATAAAGAGTTTAAAGAAACACCAAGACATTTAAGAAGATTGATTCAGGATATATTTCCAGAACATAGCAGAGCTGAGCGAGAGCAACTGTTAACTGGTGTACACCCTGAATGTTTTGATGATATGTTTAGAGGAGAAGGAGAATAATGAACAGAGCACAGCGTAGGCGAAGTCAATCTAACAAGAAAGGTGGTACACAATTAAACCACCCAACTTTTGTAAAGAAGATGAAAGCCGAACAAGATGACAGGAAGAGAGCAGGTAAGCAATGACCTTTCTAGATATGTTGGCAGTATCTTTTTTGTTCACAGTACTGGTAAAAAAGTATGGTGGTTACAAATCACAGAGAGATATTGATAAGGAAAGAGAAGAGGACTTACGACTAATGCGTTTATTCAATGTGTTAGAAGAGTAAGTATCTAACAGGTGTGTGTTTAAACAGACACCTGATAGATATTTATAACAAGCTATACATTAATTATAATGTTAGTTACAATGACAGTAAGCAACCAAGAGGTTCTATGTCTATACGAATAGAGTGTCACAGTATCTATGGTGGTTCAGAAGTGTTCTACTTTGATGGTGACAAATCTACAACGATAGCAGAGGCAAGACTAAAGTTTGCCGAGCTTCGTTCAGCTGGGTTCAATGTTGTATCCGTTATTGATAACGATAGTGGCGACTTTATTGGACTCAAAGAACTATATAAAACATCAGTTAGCTAACGATAGTAGCGACTGAACAGGAAGGAGAAGCGTGAATCAACGCACAAATAATCTATTGCAATCAATGGACAATAAGAAAAATGTCTTAGAAGAATTGCATAATGTAGCTTACCTAATACAGGAAGCTAATGACTTAGTCAGTACTCTAAAGAAACAGAGAACAGAACTAATAAACAATGGTCGTAATGTAGGTGTAGCACTTACTGATATGGCTACGATACTAGATATATCAAGACAAAGATTATATCAATTAATAGATGAAGATAGTAAATAGAAAAGCCTCTATTGCTAGAGGCTCTACTATCAGAAAGGAAACAAAATGAATAAAAACATTTTGCTACTTTCAATAATAACAGGAGAATAAATGAATAAGGAAACAAAAAAGAAATTACTTAAACCTTTTCCAGAGGAAGTAGTAATGGACCCACCTAAGGGAAAATTCGGAAAGTATGTTAACCACGCAGTGTATGTAGAAAGACTACGAGATTGTGATGTTAAGTATGACTGGAAGTTTGAACCAATTATTATCAATGACAAAGTTATTGGTGGTAAAGGAACTATAACCATAGATGGTATGGGTTCATATGATGGTGCAGGTGATGTAGAATCTGCAGCACTTAACAGAGCAACACTTGGTGAGTGTCTTAAACTTGCCGAGAGTGATGCATTTAAACGAGCTTGTATGAGATTCGGTCTTGGCGTAGAGCTATGGTCTGGAACTGATGACTTCTATGCAGATGATAATAAACAACAGCCTATTAATAAAACAGGAACAGTTAAAGATATTGTTATTGACAAAGAAGATAAAGCGTTAGCTAAAGCTAAGAAGGAGTTTGTTAAAGAGGTAGAAGATAATCCTAATAACAAACAACAGCTTGACCATACTGTTACAGCAATGATACCTGATGAGAAAGTTAGAAAGAAAGTTATGAATGATACATACAAAAATGTAACTGATGAACAAAACTTTCCTGCAAAAATATCAGAGTGGACAGCTGAACAGATGGATACTTATATCACAATGATAGAAGTTATTGTTGATTCATCTAATGATGAACAACTTGTAGAGCAGGTATTTGGTGAGGTTAAAGACATTACACAGAACTGCCCTGATTGTGGCAAGACTGAATGGATAGAGGATAACCGAAAGAAAAAGCAGGATGACCCAGGTAAGTTCGGTAAGATACCTAGCTGGAGTTGCAACAACTATGGTGACAAAGAAGGCTGTGGTTGGATAGGTTGGGGTGACACTGATTGCCCAACAGAATGGCTTTAGAACCAATAGGAGAATCTTTTGCAGTGGAGAAACTAAAATCTAAACTGCAAAAGAAATATCCTAATCATAACTTTGATGTACCAGCACCACCTGACAGAACACACAAGGCACCTTACTTATGTAAAGACAATAAGATTAAGTACCTAGACTTTGAAGGCAATCTTTATTGTGGTAATAGATATAAATTACAAGATGAAAAGAATCCTTACAAATGGGAATGGGCTGTGTGTCACGCTTTAATTGAGTCAGTTGATGAACAAAAAATTAAGCAAGAACAACAAGAAGAGATGTTCTAATGGAAGAAGAAGAGATAGTTAATTGTTTAAACGACTTGTATAAAGATGTTATGGATAAACTTACAATGGCTGAAGATGAGTTCTCACCATATGATGCAGAGAATAAACTGTATTTAGTTGAGATTAAATCAAGAGATACTAAGTATGATTCTTGGATAATACAAGAAGATAAGTACAAAACTAATTTAGCTCTTGCAACTGACAGTGGTAGAAAGTTTATATATCTTAATGAGTATAAAAAAAATATACTAACTTGGAACATAACAGACTTAACTAACAGTGGTTACAATTTTAACTGGACAGAAAGACCTATGCCTACAACAACTAGGTTTGAAAACACAGACAATAAAAGTAAAAGAGTAGGGTATCTGTTAGAAGCAGATGCTAAAGTACATACAAAGGAGATATTGTGACAGACCTATCAAAAGTAAATATGCTAGAACTACTAGCAGAGTTAGAGAAGAGAGGTAGCTTTAAAACAATTATATTTAATAAAGCAGATGGTAAGCAAGAGATTGCTGCAATCTTACCTCTACATACTATGACTATTACTAATTCAGAAGTAGTTGAAGAAGAAGAATAAATACAGACCATTACCTGACTATCTTACTATTCAACCAAGTAAGATAGAAGGGTTAGGTTTGTTTGCAATTAAAGATATACCAGCTTACGAAGTTATAGGAATGACACACGCTAAATGGTATGGCGAACCTGATAACTTACTACGAACACCACTAGGTGGATTTATTAATCATAGTGATAGACCTAACTGTGAGATACAGGGTAAAGTTACACGCTATCTATATACATTAGAAAATATAAAAGCAGGATCAGAGCTTACAGTTAAGTATAGAATGTATAGTGTATGAGTAAATATCTAAAAGAGATGCGATTAGGACACGAAGATACCTTAACAAAAAAACCTGATCTAAGAATACTATCACTAGGTGCAGGTGTGCAATCATCTACATTACTTATGAAAATATACAATGGTGAGATAGCACCTGTTGATGCAGCAATATTTGCTGATACTGGCAACGAACCTAAAGAAGTCTATGAATGGTTTGAGTTTTTAAAAGAAAAAGTTTCAGACAAAATTCCTATAATAATTGTAAACAACGATAGGAACACAGGAGATATAACAAAAGATATACTTTCTCCATCTGGTTTTTTTGCTTCAATACCAGTTTTTGTTAAAAATTCTAATGGAAAACAAGGTCTTACTTTAAGAACCTGTACTGATAGGTATAAAATACAACCTATAAATAAAAAAATCAGAGAGTTACTTGATGTTACAAATCTTCGTGGTAAAGTTGTTGAAGTTGTTATGGGTATATCTTCTGATGAGATCCAGAGAGCAAAACAACCACCTAATAAATGGGCTATAAATTGTTATCCATTGATAGAGAACAACATATCAAGACACGATTGTTTGCATTACTTTGAATCATTAGGTTTTCCACAACCACCAAGATCAGCTTGTATTATTTGTCCTTATCACGACAATAAAGAATGGCAGAGGATCAAAGTAAAACATCCAAAAGAATTTGAATACGCACTAGACTTTGACAAACAACTTAGATCAAATAAAGAAAGTCAGTTTGTTAGTAAATTAGATGGTGAGTTATTTTTACATAGAAAAATGGAACCACTATCTGATATAGATTTTATAGCAGAAGATGATCCACAGTATGGATTGTTTGATGATGAATGTTCTGGCTATTGTGGTGTATAAAATACAATGTCGTTGTTATGGCAATATCGTATGCAAAAAACACTGGACTTTAGCTCACAGTTATTTATATAAACAACAAAGAAAGACTAAACTATCTTGTAATTATCCCAACCATCTTTATCAATAGTAAAAGTTAACACTCCAGGCTTACTCCACATACCAGTTCGTGCAGTAAAGTCTATACTTGCATCAATAGATGGACATTGAAACCAAGTTCTATTACCTTGTTGCATCATACGAGGATGATGAAAGTGTCCTGTAATAAGAATCTCTGCATCTCCTACTGGAAAGTCGCCAAACATTTGTCCTTGCCACCACTTCATTATCTTTCCCTCTGGACCTGTACCACCACTGTGCATATGTCCGTGAGTAAATCCAACAGTTAATCCTTTTATATCTACTGTATGATGGA
>WLWE01002577.1_pt1 | contig 11460 bp, 10 predicted proteins | sample 6718301 | NCBI WGS metagenome assembly WLWE01 (sample SAMN12718691, study PRJNA515312) | sponge metagenome | isolation source: marine sponge | host: Mycale hentscheli | place: New Zealand: South Island, Marlborough, Capsize Point | collected 2003-05-01 | reverse complement strand
TTGCCATCTGAATCAACTAAGTTTTCTGCGCGCCCGTATTTAACAGGCCCAACATCCATCCACCCAGAAAAAGCTGGAGTAGCCATGTACTTAAACACACCCTTCTGACCAGTTTCAGGGTTTATGTCGTATATACGCCCCGGATCACCTTGCCAATAGCCATTCTCATTTTGAGTAAGACCCTCAACATTGTTCAAGTCACCTTGATACTTCTCGTTAAGCCACCAAGAACTAAATTGCTTCTGCTGTTGCGGGCTAAGGCTCGTACTGCCTGCCGGCGCTCCGGGTACTCTGTAACCTGTCATAATTTATATCCTTAAGGGCATTATTACGTCAACATCCCACCTGATGACCTGTCCTTCTTTTGAAACTGGCGGGCAATGAACTCATTTAGCTGTTGTGCCGCGTCCACGTTTGGTACAGATATCATAGGAGTCACAGCGGGTAAGCCTATCTCAAGACCCACAGGACCTTCTGAGGTATACCCAGCTTCAATACTATCTGGGCTAGTAAATTCAGGCTTAGGCAAATCTATATCAATATCTATATCAGGCGTATCAACGTCAATCTTTAAGCACTCCCCGTCCTCGTTACGGAAGCCTTCTGGACAAGTAATTTTAGGAATCTTAACACAACCCTTGCCATCACCTTTGTCTATAAATCCGTCAGGACAAATATCTGGCCCGCCCGTACTTCCTACACACTTACCTAATTGTGGGTCCCAAGAGTAACCGTCACCACACAACTCAGGAGGTTCAATACAGATACCATCTTCGTCTCTGTCCCAACCATCAGGACATTCAATATTTACTTCAGGAATCTTAATACAACCTTGGCCGTCACCGTTGTCTATAAACCCATCAGGACAAGGGTTACTAATATTTACGTCAGGAATCTTAACACAACCATAGCCATCCCCCTCGTCCCAAAACCCGTCAGGACAGGGGTTAGGAAGGTTTACTTTAGGTAAATCAATATCACACAACTTTGGGAAAATTTCGCAAAAACCCGGTATATCAAATAAATCCCCCTCAAAGCCCAACTCTGGCAACATTGGCAACAAGAAGTCTAGAGTACCTCCATCGTCAAAGAAACCGTATATAGCCTGTAACGCATCAGTTTCACTCATGCCTCCAGCAAGTAACGCATCAAACCCCTCAGACACTAATCCTTGCAAAGACTCTGTACTAATGTTTGAAGTACCGTCTTTAAATAAGTTGTCTACGTCTAATCCTTGATCTCCGAGAGTATCTTTAATCCAATCGTTAGTGTAGGCTTCTCCCCAACCAGCCACAGCATTAACAGCTATTCCTTCTAAATCTTCTCCTGTAACAGTGCCTGTTATCACACCTTCCACAATACCAAGAGCTTCGTCTAGGGGTATGTTAAGAAGATCAGCAAGATACTGTCCTTTTTCAATTCCCCATGTACCTGCTGTTCCTACTACTTCTCCGTTAACTACCCAACCACCATATGTGCCGGGAGTTGCGGCTTGTAAGTCATCAAAGAAACCACCAATGCCGCCTAGCACCCCTGCCGTAGCTACTTGACCAAAGTCTACACGACCTGTGGCAATACCCTGTGTTACCACAGATCCTACAGCACCAGAAGCGGCACCTCCAGCAAAGCCTCCACTAAAGCCTCCTAGCCCAGCAATTTGTGGTCCTAATATATAACCTGACATTGCCGCGCCAACTAGCAAACCCCAATTAGGGCCGGCTATTTTATCTGTCTTAGTGTACGATGAACCGTTCCATCTAAAAGTGTCTCCGTCATCGTTTTGAAAACTCATGCTTAAGCCGTACTTTTCCATAAGTTCGACTTGAGCGGGGTCGTTAATCATTGCGTTAAACGCGTCTTGTCGAGCCGCAAGAGTTACCTGTGAAGTTCCTTTTCCTGCGCCCTTTGCTCCTCCCGATTCTTTTAACCCACCAGCCGCTTGTATAGCTTCTCTTTTAGCCTGTAGCTGTGCTTGAGTTACTGACGTACCGTCTGAAAGAACGCCGTTATCAATAAGATCCTGACGCTCTGTAAGATAACCCCAGTAGTTATCCCAATCAGTCTGCGCCTTGAGGTAGCCCATGCCTTCGTCTGCATCCCATGCGGTACGGATCTCAGCCTCGGTGTAGTACCCTCCTGTATCTTTGTATAGCTCTGACTCTTCTGAGCTTCTATTGGGATCACCTAGCTCACTTGGTGGAACCCAATAATACAGGCGGTCACCTTCATCGTTATAACGGGCGCTATCAACTGCTGTTTCTTCTGCCTCCATAGTAGACGCATCAAAACTACCCGAGACTAAATCGGGATCTACTTCAAGTCCAGTAGTGAATGGGTTGTCAATCATTTAAATTCATTGCCCTGAATGGCTCACCAAGAACCGGACCAAAGGACTCAAAGGCGTTATCTACCAGTGCGTAGGAATCGTCGCCCTGACGAAAAACTCGGTAGGTATCTCTTGTCTCGTAATCGACAAGGAAGTCCACCGTCAGCCAGCCGATGTCATCCTTAGCGTTTACAGCGGACACAGCCGCCGCAACAGACTCACCGGTCACTGGAATAGCAAGGGGCAGGGTTGAACTTGTCATACTGCTCGCAAGCACAACGAATCGAGTGTTCTCGCTCATAAAATCTCCAGCCAAATGTTTAGGAACTGATGGTCTTGTCTGACGTTCTGGCCGCTAGTGTTACCGGAAACAAAGCAGGCGGTGCTGAACATGATGTAGTTGTTTGTGCCGCAGTTGTACGGGCCAAGGGTGTTGTATCTCTGGGCCGCGCTATCCTTGTAGCCAAACATCTTGTGGTTGCCCGAGGCAGGTCCGTCCTGATAGCCGTGGACCTCGCACTGTGGCTTGCCCTTGTTGTTGCCGTAAGTCCCAAGCTGGTAGTGGACCTTAAAGTCCGTGTTCTCTGGTAGCTCTGCCCAGTGACGGCCAATGCACCCGACATAGATACCGTAATTGCCGGGTTTGATCGTGCTACTCAACCACAAGGCGTACCCCAGCCACCCCGTATAAACACTGGCGTCGGTGCTGACCAAGAGGCTAGAACCGTCTTGGTCACTGCTAATGCAACGGTCACGCCGCCCCACGTACTCGCTGTTTTGGAAGCTGTTGTACTTGCCCGCGTATGGCTGTAAGCACATAGCGGAGTTGGCGACATCTGTGAAGGAAATGGGGCCGCCTTTAGGGTCTTCTGGCTTGGCTGTGTTGCCAGAGTCAAATATCGCCTTTGCATTTCGCCTGCGGTAAACGGCATCGCTCTTGAACGCAGTGTTCTCTGCAAGGTCCAAGTCCCTGTTAATAGTTTTTAGGTCGATTTGACTGCTTGGTATAGACATGGCTAAGTGGTCTGGAAGTTAGTGGCTTTAGCGACACCGCTGTAGCTGATAGAGCCGTCACCGTTGTCGGTCCACAGGCCACCACCGCCGCCACCAAGCTCAACGCCATTGACGAACAGCTTGCCGGTGATGTTTACATTGCCATCGGCGTCTATCCTGAGTCGCTCTATATCATTGGTGGCAAAGCGCATGTAGTGGTTACTGACGTTTGTTAGCATGGAGCCGCCAGAGCCGTCATAGCCAAGCCGAAAGTCAACGCCCCCATTGTCCATAAACAGGTAGTTGTTCTGGATTTTTGCGCCGTTGGTCATGGTGGCCAACCCAGAGCCGTTTACAACCACAGCGCCCTCTGGCGTCCACTCAGTGCCGTCCCATGTGGTGATCTGGCCCTCTGTGTCACCGTCTTGGATAGAGCCGCCACCACCAGCCGCCCACATCCAGTAGCCAGTGTTGGAATCAAGCTCCCAGCCAGCTACGGTAGGGTCATTAATTACTCGCTCACTCATGACTCGTCTCCTGCTGGCATAGTGGAAATCTCATGCTCAAACTCTTCAATAAGCCCGCCAATTGCATTACCAATAGAATCTCTCAGCCCCTCAAGAGTTGTTTCGTCCTGTGTGGCCGTGCGGAGAGTTACGAGGGTCTTGGTGAGGGTCTTGACTAGGGTTCTGGAAGTGGTGACAGGCACTCCACTAACGTAAAGCGGGCCACCAGAAAACTCCCACTGCTGACTGCCGTCATAGTAGAGGGACTTGCCTGCGCCAGATTTAATAATAATGTGGTTTGGAAGGCCGCTGTTCTCTGCGGCACCAGACGCGTTGATGATGATTCCGCTTTCGGCTTGGTTTGATTGACCCGCCCCTTTACCAATAGCAATGGAGTCAGCGCCTTGATTGAACTCACCCGCGCTTGCGCCGACTGCTACAGAACTGTCTCCCTGAGTTACATTACCAGCCGCTCCACCGATAGCGACAGCACCAGAACTCTGAGTATTCTTGCCTGCATTGTATCCTACGCTAACGGCGTAAGTGCCCTGACCTGTAAACCCAGCATCACGACCTACACTAACGGCCTTCTCGCCTTGGTTTGTCTGCCCAGCATTGCGCCCTACTGCAACAGCGTCCTCTGCCTGCGTGATTGAGCCTGACTCCCATCCAATAGCCACAGAAGCAGTGCCTTGGTTTGTCTGGCCTGCTTGAGGGCCAACCGCAGTAGCGTTTGTGCCTTGGCTTGTCTGACCCGATAACACACCAACGGCCACCGCCGAACTTCCCTGAGTGTCATTTCCTGCGCCGTTGCCGACAGATACTGCGTCCTCTCCCTGAGTAGTTTTCCCTGAGTTGAAGCCAACAGATACAGCACTAGGGCCTTGGTTTGTCTTGCCAGCCTCTTCGCCTACAGCGACAGCGTAATCACCGGCATCAGGATGTGACATAAGCACCGTGCCTGAGTAACTAATGGTGTTATTGCCCTCATCAGTCCAGAGGCCGTCAGCCCCATCCTTACCAGCCGCGCCAGTAGTGGGCATCTGTAGCCACTTATCACCATCCCAGAATAGGACAAGGCCATTGTCGGGGTTCAGCCACTGCATCCCCTCCACCTTATCACTAGGCTCCGTTTGTGAGATGACCATGCCAGCACCAGCACCACCGCCATCTGGAATGTCAACTTCAGCCCAAGCCTCTGATTCTCTGACGTACTGCTTACCGTCATTAGGCGCTTCAGAAACGTAGTCACCAACCGGCTGATAAACGCCGTCGTGATTGTGTGCAGACGGAGGGAACTCAGTAGGCTTATCGGTGATCGTGTCCCAGCCCTGTGTATGAGCCTCTGGCGGAAATTCTGTTGGTTTATTTTCAACATCGTCCCAAGAAGGGTCTGAAGCTTCTGAGGCAGGAGCTATTTCTACGACTGTCCCAGATGCGTTTTTAGAATAGAGCTTTTGCCCCTGTAAATCTACAGCTAGCTCGCCCTGCATTAAGTCAGTGTCTAGGGGTACGCCTGAGCCGTTTTTTGTTACAATTGTGGTAGCCATCGACTACTCCTGACATTAAGGTAAAAAGAAAAGGGGGCCATTGCTGACCCCCGTGTTACACTTAAGCCTTAACACCTAAGACAAGCCCAGCCTCTGGACGGAATGTTTGTACTCCGTAGAGGGTGTCAGCAGTGTACAGAGTTGACAAGTACTCCTGCTTGTACTGGGTTTGAGAACGTACTGCCATCTGCTCCGCGAGGACAATAGCGTCCTTGTGGAAGAACAGACAACCACGTACACCAGTGTCCAGAGTAGGACAGTTGGATGATACGTATACGTCTACACCGTAGAGGTTACCAATGAGGCCTGACTCTACTGCGCGTCCGTTAACAAAGTCACTAGACACGTATCGGTCAATACCCATGATGTCACGACGGGCTGACGGAGGAATCACGAGGTAGCGATTGTCCATAGGCACGTTGTTATCGTCCATCACCTTGATAGCTTCACGGAAGCCTTCGTCGTTGAACGCTTCAGCAGTACCGCCAGCAGTGAAGGGGACTACAGTGTCTGCGTCAAACATCCAGCTAGCAGAGTTGACCCAATCAGCGCCAGACGCAGGATCAGCGGTACGTGTACCGTCACCAAAGCCTGTGGCACAGTTAATCAACGAGGTATCAACTTGTGTAGCCAATTGATAACCAGCGTCTTCTGTGTAGAACTGACGTAAGCTGGTTAGTGCTTGTACTTCTACGATGTCCTCAATGAAACGTGAGTACTCAAAGTGCTGGTCAATAGCGATTGTAAGCTCGTCTTCAACGTTAGCTTGAATCGTGACCGCTTTATCCATGACTTTAGCGTTAGCCGCACCACGGATAGGCTTAGGTACGTGAATCAAGTCACCTTTCTTACCTGACATACCCATACGCTTAACGAGGGGTGCCATCTTGAGGTTTTTCTGGAACGCCGCAATAATCTCATCACTCCAGATTTCTGGGATAAAAGTATCCGCAGTTGCGACGTTTGTAATTCCCGCAGGTCCGGGGTAGTTTGCTGATCCTGTAGCCATTTTACTTCTCCTAAATTATTTTACCCTCCCGTCTGCATAAGCGGCCATAATTTCAGGCTGTAGTGCCATGTAGCGGTCAGGATCGGATTGCATAAGTTTAATAATGTCAGCCCGACGATAAACCTTCTTACGAGACCCCTCTGATGATCCACGAGCGTTGCCTGTGCTCGCCGCCTTAACAGAATTCTTACGCGCTAGTTTTTCAGCCTGTGCTGTTTGCTGTACTGCGGTATTCTTATCTTTCCACAGGTCAAACAACTCATTAGCCGCTTCGTAATCGTACTGTTGGTCAGCTTGTACAAACAAGTTTTTTCTGATGTTAGACCCCTTGATCCACTCCGCAAACTTAGGGTCATTTAAAATTGACTCCATGTCTGGGTGCTTTTGTTGAAGCTGGCTTATTGCGGCTTGCTTCCTCGCCTCTTGCGAATATAGCTCTGCTTCTCTGATCTTAGGGTGGTTATCAATTGCTCGTGAAACAGCAGTCTTAGGGTCTATAAAGAAATCTGTGTCATCTTCATCGCCTTGTTGCTGTATTTCAGGTGCTCTTTGTGAGAGTTGTGTCTGGATGTGCTCGTCAACAACCTTACGTAGCTCGCCTACTTCCGTACTCTGTTTGCCTGTAAACCGCTCTAGTTCTTGGTGCATCTGAACTAAGTCTTCTACAGATTTACCTTGGTACTTTTCCGGTAGCTCAGGCTCCTGAGGTTGTTCCTCTTCTTGAGGAGTCTCTACGGTGTCCTGTGTGTCGAGTTGATCGGTTGTTTCCTGTCCTTCTAATTCTTCCTGACGCTCATCAATTAGTTTTGCTCTTGACATTGTAAACTTACCCCGCCTTATAGGTTATGGAGAATAAAATGGAAGTTGTCCCTGAGGATTTCCGTTAGTCACTACCAGCGTTCTGATGTTCACGTACCCACTTGCTATGACGCCCCGGAAAATCTCCAGAGGCCCCCTCAAGTACGTGGTTCGTAGCTGATATAATCTTTGTAGCGTTAGCGCCACATCCGCACCTACTGGACGTAGCACCACTTTCTACAAATTCTTCAAAGATATGTCCGTTAGTACACTTAAACTCAAATACTTTAATCATTGTCTTTAGTCTTTATTAAGTCATCGTAGTTGGCACTTATGATGTTCTCTAAGTTAAGTAAGTAGGCTAGTATGTTTAGTTGTCCCTTACGAAACTGAAGATCTTCTAAGTCTTTAGTTGCCTCTACAGAGTTAATGTTGCCTAAATTTTCACTAAAGTCCTTCAAAAGTTGCTTCCAACCATCTGTCATAAAAAGACTAAAGTACTGATCGTAGTATTCCTGTGTTTCTCGGTCCACTTGAGGCCCCTTAGGTTGTCTCTTTAGTATACTCTATATTATATCATATTTTTGGTAAAAAGTCAAGCTTTTTCTGTAGTTTTGGTACTATTACCACTTTTAGCTCTATGAGCCTCCTTTTTGTCAACTTTGGCCTCTAGGTCCTTGATTCGGTCCTCTAGGGACTCAAAAGCACCGTTGATCTGCTTAAGTAGGTGGTTCATTTCGGTTGGTGTCATAAACATCTTACGGTTCTCCGTGTTCAAATTCTTCAATCAAGCCACCAAGGGCATTGGTCAGGGCCTTCCGTAACCCTTCCACTGTTTCTTCATCACTCACTGCCCTCTGAAGTCGGCTGAATGCATCAACAATCCCGGCCCTTGTCACTGCCGCACTCCTGACATGACCGACAGTTGCTATGTGATCGTCCTCTGATTGCTGTCCGTGGTAATGAACACTACACGGCTCGTTATGCTCGTGATGATAGATATAGAAAACAGGATTGTGATTGCCAGCGGCTGTTCTACCGTCAAGCTCAAAGCCAAGCTGACCTAGATTCGGAGCCTTTTTAATAATTGTTCTATCGTCAAACTCTATCTTTACGTTACCGCCTACAACGATATTTCTGCCTGTGCCAGCATCAAACTTGAGGCTAGTACAGCCCTCGACCCAATGGCCGTCAACATCCAAGTTGCCCTTCATCTTGTTTGTGCCATCAAGACGGAGGAAGTCATCAAGGTTGGAATCGCCACCAGTGAAGCTACGGAAGATTACTTCCCAATCATCACCGGAAGAAAACCTGTAATCAGTAGGCGTAACATCGGGATCGGCTACTGATATTTTGTAGTAGTTACTGGATTGGACATAACTGACCTGTGTGATTCTATAGCGAGCCATAGCCCCACTAGGGCCAGACATATAGAAATAGCTGTTTGGCTTTACCTCATCCCAGTTAAACGGGTAGCCGCTTAGGTTAGTCTCCCACACCCATATCTGTCTGACAAGAGAAGGGTCATTGGTGCTTTGAGAGCCATTGGCAGTCCAAGTATTAAACTCGCCAGCAGACATTGGTTGCTGACGGTTGACGTACCTCATTGTACCGGCGCTGTTATCAACAATAATCTCGTCTAGCCGACCAATTAGTTTTTGCTCAAGCCCGTCAACCACGGACTCAACAGCCTGCAAGTTGACAGCATCATCAGCATTCTCAGGATCAGCCAGATTGGTGATCTTGTTCTGATCCATGTTGATGGTGTTCTTGAACAAAACGCCGTGGTCTGCGTTCTTTTCGTGTACCTCATCGACTTTGATTGGCCCGTTAAACGATGTGTCGTTGTGGCCTATGTACACACGGTCACGGGTTGTGCCAAAGCGGAGGGCGCTACTGTCTGAGCCACTGTATACACCGAGCGTTTCTACGCGGCGGGCATCGCGAGATGACCCAGCATTGGGATTATTGGTGATATGGAGCGGCCCCTGCATTTCATCGCCGCCCACTTTACTGACGTACGCACCAAAATCCAGTTCAGTGATGAGCTTGCGGTACATCTCTAGCGTCATATAAGGTGAGGCTTGAGGTGACGCTGAGAACAAGACAGTCCGCGTGTTACTGATAAAGTCATCGCCCTGCAAAGCATTAGCGACGATGTTCAGTACCTTATTGTTGTCAGTGGCAAAGCCAGAATCCTCACATATGAGGAGGGTCTGCATACCGTAATCGTTAAACAGGACGTACTGGACATCCTTCTGGCCTACAAACTGGTCAGCGTTGTCTATAGCCAGTTTGAATTTGGCGGCAACGCCCGGCTCTAGCTCCTCACCAACATAGCCATGAAACTCTATAGTATTTGGCGGACAGGTAGGGTCATCAAAAACATTGGCATTTCTGGTCAGCGTGTACTCATCACCCTTTGTCAGTTGAGTGACAGATGGCCCAAAGATTGGACCCTCAAACACGCCACCAATAATAGGCATATAGCGAACGTAATCACTGGAGCCCCCGCCAACAGAAGCCACCTGCCAGAGATTGTTAGGCTTGTCGTACCTGTAGGTAACGCCGTTAGTCAGACTAACTTCATAGCCATCATCCTGACCCTGTGGAAATATATAGCTCATATCACCACCCCGCCACAGGACCAATGAGGCCCGGTATGTTCAACATATAGTCAGCGTCCGTGATTAGTTGGGCCGAGGGCTTCCTCACCTTTACACATTCAATCAGCGTGTAATCTGAAGTGCCCTTGTTAAATACAAACTTCTTGGGTTCAGCAAAAAACTGGTTCTTTCCTGATTGATCCATAACAGTCATCGGCAAACCTATTCCTCCACTGTTAGTTACTTGGTATGTGTATTCACTGCCACTGCCTGAGGAAGTTGGGTGATAGTACTGGCCGCGAGAGTTCTTTTGCGCTAGGTATATCTCGGTGTAATCCTGAAAGTCTGTAAAGCACCACTCGCCGTCATTCAAATTCGCCTTATTGAAATTCCACCCCTTGTATTTCCAGATGTCTAGCCTCAGTCCCGAACCTCCGCTAGCCAACTGGTTATCAACGTACTCCTTGTTAGCCGCCATGTTCGGCTGAGTAGGCTCGGGTACGTGATAGATCTTCGTTGTCGGTTGGTCATCATTGGCCGTAATAACGATGTGAGAGCCAACGTGGTCATTCTCGCTATCGGATCCTGAAGAACGGAACCGCAACTCACCGTTCTGCATAACGTAGATATTGGTGTCGTAGGTATCCTTTGCGGTAATCCGTAACTGAGGGCTTGGCTTATCGCCCTTCTGTATATTCAGACTGCCAGTAAGCGTACCGCCGGTCTTGGGTAGCTTTCCATCAGCGTATGACCTAGTTGCGGCGTGGTCGTTTGCTGTAGGCTCGCCAACTCCTGCAATCTGATTACCAGCCATGTACAGGATGCCTTGCATCTTGCTACCAGTGCCGCCACTCAAAGGCAGATAGCTATCTAGATCGCCCTGACTGACACTGTTGGCCTCAAGGTCACCGACGCGTCCTCTCAGTCTCGCCTGCTCGCGTATACCGTCATCAACCGCGCCGATAAGTGCTTGTTGGTTTTGCTCTCCAGCCTCAACCCTGCCGAGGATCTCAGCCTGCAATGCCTCACCAGTAGCAACCCTGCCCTCTAATGTTGTAGGCGGAGCAACAGGAATCCACGCACCAGAATCCTCATGCCATAGAAACAACTGCATGACATCTTCGTTGTTATTAAACCAGAGATCACCGTCCAGCTTTCTTTCTGGCTCATCAGGAGAAATGACAACAGGCAGACCGGAAGCCTCCAGTTGCTCAAGAAACCAGCGGTTAACCTCTAGCTGGTTATTAAGCTCCGGTAGCTCACTGATCGACTTAAAGCGGCCCTTGGCATCGCGGAAAATAACGTCAGGGTTAGTGGCTACTAGGTCAGTAGTAGCTGGCGTCCACTCTTTTGTACCGTCTGGTAGCTCGCGGTAAAGCAACCACTTGCCGTCCCTCAGGGCCGCTACAGGACGCCTAACGTACCCTGAGAGGTCAGAGTCACCAGCGCCACCACCAGAGCCACCCTGAGACAACACAACCGTGTTGCCTTCTTTGTCTGTGTCCAAAGGCATCTCTACAGAGATCTCGTCGCCGTTAGACAACACCAACACTAAGTCACCGTCACCGGCTGTGTACGCATCAGTAATACTTATGCCCTGAGGACCCTCTGAACCGGCGACCCCATCAGCACCTTTAGCACCATCGGCCCCCTTGGGGCCCGCAGAGCCCGA
>WLWE01002571.1_pt1 | contig 11469 bp, 19 predicted proteins | sample 6718301 | NCBI WGS metagenome assembly WLWE01 (sample SAMN12718691, study PRJNA515312) | sponge metagenome | isolation source: marine sponge | host: Mycale hentscheli | place: New Zealand: South Island, Marlborough, Capsize Point | collected 2003-05-01 | reverse complement strand
ACAATACTAAGTTCTATCAAGCTAAAATTGATACAGAAGGTAAATTCAAAGGTCCTGTATCGAGAAGAATGACAAGTGCTCAGCTTTGGGATTCGATAGTTACACTGTATCAAGGTGATCCAGATAAATGGCAACCAGTGGATAAAAAGCAAGAATATATAAGTTTGTTTTCAGGTTTAGAATCTATAACAGCTGAAGAAGCTCTTAAAAAATGGGATGAATATGGTAAGATAAAGGGTAGTTATTATAACGGAGCTCCTAAAATTAAAGGTCAATTAGTAATAAGATCATCTCAAATCTTCGAAGGTAAACATTCAAACTTTATGAGAGAGTTTGGTAGATCCGATAGAGAGTTAATTGAAACAGGTAACGAACAACCTAATATAACTCAAATATTAAATCTTATGAACGGTAATGTTACTAAAGCATTACAAGATACTAATGGTTATGTAGCTAAACAAGCTAAAGATTTAGATAGAGATCAAGGAATGAATGTAATATTTTTCTCGTATATAGGAAGAGCTCCTAATGATAAAGAAAGAGAAATATTTAAAGACTCTTCATTTGAAGATATAGTATGGGTACTAATTAACTCTCATGAATTTAAACTAATAAACTAATATGAAAAGAAGACATTTTATAAATACACTCGCTGCATCTACTTACGGTTTAAAAACGTTAGATGCAAAAGAAGCGCCTATAGCATCAAAAGCCAAAAATGTAATTTACATTTGCCTAGACGGTGGTATGAGCCATATTGATACTTTCGATCCAAAAGATAATAAAGAGGTAATGGGTGATACTACTAAGATTAGTACTAATGTAAGTGGTATAGAAATAGGTAATAGATTACCAAAGCTAGCAGAAGTCGTAGATAAAATGTCTATTATTCGATCTACTACATCAAAGACAGGTGCACATGAACAAGCTCAATATTTAAACAGAACATCTTATAGGCAAATAGGTTCAATTGTACATCCAAGTCTTGGATCATGGGTTGCTCATTTACAGGAGAGAGAAAGAGATATACCTGATTACGTGTTAATATCTGGTTCATCAGCTCATCCTAACTCAGGCTTTTTGCCAAAGGTAAAGTCTCCTCTACCTATAGTCGATCCTCAGGGTGGTTTAAGAAATAGTAAAGTAGATAGTAAACTTGAAGAGCGTATGCGTATACTAAGGGAGATCAACAGCAGCTTAAGGTCTCCCCTTGCGTCAGAGTATAATCAGTTCTATGATAATACTGTTAGATTCTTAAAGTCTAAAGACTTAGAGTTGTTTGATTTAACTAAAGAAAGTTCTGATATTAGGGCTAAGTATGGAGATACAAAACTAGGTCAAGGTTGCTTATTAGCCAAGCGTTTAATTAAAGGCGATATTAAATTTATTGAAATTAATAACGGTGGTTGGGATACACATGTTGATAACTTTACAAAGCTTGATAATAAGCTCAAGGAAGTAGATGATGCGTTAAGCGCTTTAGTTTTAGATTTAGATAGTGAAGGTTTATTAGATTCTACTCTTATAGCATTAGTAACAGAATTTGGTAGAACACCTAATATAAATGTTAATGAAGGTAGAGATCATCACCCTCAATGTTATTCAACTGTTCTTATAGGAGCTGGGGTTAAGGGCGGTTATATAGCCGGTGAAACTAATAAGACTGCTTCTAAGGTAACTAAAGACCCCTATACTATATCTGATATAAACGCTACTATAGCTCATTTATTAGGTATTAAAACTGAAGAAGAAAAAATCTCACCTAATGGACGTCCATTTAAAGTTGCTAATAAGGGTAATATTATAAAAGATATTATCGGCTAATATGAGGAAAGGTACAACACTAATTGAAAATGTAACAGTAATTTTATTTATTGCCATTCTTATTTCAATCTTAGTACCTTCTGCAAGAGAAGTCTATAATATATTTCAACGTATGCTAACTAATAAGAAGTTATATAGTGATAAAGCAGATCCAACAGGTAGTATGAAAAGAGAGAGTGATGGTTTCTTCTATTTCTATCAAGATACTGGAAAAAAACTTCAAAATTAATACTTAATATATGGGGGATATAATTAACGAAGGAGCGTATCTCCCTTACCCAACCTCTACATTAAGTCCTAAAATAATACCTAACGACCTATCTACTTTTAAGTCAAGAGGTATAAGTCAAGTTGAGAGGGAGCTACAACAAAAATTAGTAGAAATAAGAGAGGAATATATTGAAGTAGTAGATCATTACAACTGGAATAAATTAGTATACGAATCAGAGATTAACTTTGAACCAGTTATAGGTAACATATACCATCTATATAACTTAAGAGGTAAAAATACTCTATCAATGATAGGTCCAGAAGAGTGCTTCTTTAGTGATTCTCATTTAGCGACATTTAAGTTAAATGTTGATAAGCAATGGGACTTGGTTGAAGCTACAGTAGAAGCCCGTAACTTGTTTACATAAAAAAAGCGCTCCCGTAGGAGCGCTTTTTTGTAATTTAGTTTAATTAGAACTTAAATGAAACACCGAGCAAGAGCTCTGTATTATCATTCTCTTCTTCGAAGTCATACCCAAGGGTATAAGTAGCGAAGATTGCTTTATCCTCTGCAACTGGATAACTAAGCCCGGCTCCAACACGAACATCAAAAGCGACGTCCTCAGTCTCAAGCCAATTAAGACCAACACCTCCAACTGCTGAAACGGTAGTTCCTAGAACTTCCGCAACATCGTATCCGAGGTTTAAGTCAAGAAGCAAGTCATCTCCATTCCAACCAACTCTGGGGTTAAGGTTAAACTCCACACCCGCTAGGGCAATAGGAGCAGTAGTACCGAGAGAAAGTGCTGTATCTAGATCTCCATTGATCGCTCCAACACTCCAGTCAGTAAGTTCAACACCTGCAACAGTTGTTGCTGAAACAGATCCGACAGATGCTACAAGGGACACGGCCATTGCAGCTAGTAGTTTAGTTACTTTCTTCATATACAATATTTATTATAACCTAGTAATTATTGTTATCAACTAAATAATTATATGAGGCCTATAATTTTTTACGAAGGTATAGTCACGCCTCCATCTGAATGCGGAGCAGTTAGATCTGTTTGTTTATTTGGTAAAATTTTTATAGACTCGCAACTTCCATTTCTTCTAGAAACCACACAAGAGAATAAAGATATATATTATAAATGGATAAAGAGAATAGGTCTAACGGATTTTATTAAAGAAATAATAACCGCTGAAGAGGATGTAAATGGCCTTCGAATAGCAGAAGATAAAAAAAGAGATCCTTGTTTAACTATATCAAGAGTCTCTTTAGATAATTTAGATCATATAGTTAATATGCTAAAATATGCAAAATATTAATTAGCCATTAAATTAGCATTACGCTCCATTCTCTTAACTACACCGTCTCTCCCTTTTGCTTTCCTACGCTTATATTCTTTATGATCTAGATATTCTTTAGCCGCGGCTTTGTATTTACCTTTATTAATTAAATCTACCCATTGCATCTTAGGTAATAAATCCCCTCTATAACTAATATCAATTAATACAGCCATTTGATCCTCATTTAACTTATCTGTTTTAAATATATTTTTAACTCTATCTAAGTGATAAGATAACTGTTTATCGAAAAGCTTTTCTGCAAACTGAGGAGAGATAGAATTGCCGTATTTTTTAACCCAGCTATTTTTTGCAACCTTAGAACCATCTCCTATTTTATGACCTATCCCAATAGTATAGATACCAACATCATCTGTATATGGTTTAAGAAACTTTTTATTTCTTGGGTCACCTATATCTGTACCATAAATTTCAGAAGGTTTAATTAGATCACTAGCCAAGTTCTTAATAAGAGAATCGGAATTTATCTTTCTAGAAGGTCTGTCCGGAGGAGTATCTTCAATATTGCGATTAGGTTTAACCTTTATAGGCTCAGGTGGAGTATCCTGTGTAGTGTATTGTTTAATATAGTCATCTGCTACCGTATGAAATTTAGATGAAGCAGGTATCTTATCTTCTACCTTATTGATAGCTTGTATCTTTTGCTCTATAGGTTCAGGTCTATCATCTAAAAAGCTCTTAAGCTTATCTGCAGAATACGGAGCTGTACCTATGGCTAGCAGTCCTAAAGCTATTTCCTTCATACCCTCGTCAAATTGTTGAGTCACGTATATATTTATTGTAAAGATGTTACTATTGGTGGAGGTGAGGGGGATCGAACCCCTGTCCATTAAGTTATCATTATAACCTTCTACATACTTAGATATATTCTATTTTAAGGATATACGGTTATATCAACCATCCTACATTTCTTTTAATTATGTAATGCTCTAATTTAGCTGTTTATTATGTCAATCGCTATATTAACAACTCATTGTTATACCCAAACACTTTAATGAGAATCCATGCTTGTTTATTATGCGGCGAGAAGGGCCTCTTCTTGAACCAAGAACGCGTCTGGGTTGTTGAAGATTGCTTCTGCTTCCGCAAGAAGGTCTGCTTCTTCTTGTTCTGCAGTTATAAAAAAATCGGCTTTTAACGTGGCCAACCGATCAACCACGATATGCGAGCTACGAATCCTTCATAATGTCGAATCCATGGCACCCCCAAAATTTATTTCTTAGCTGGCTTCTTACCTTTTGGTCCCTTACCTTTACCTTTACCCTTTGGTCCTTTGCCTTTACTATCAGACTTAGGTCCACCTTTACGCCTTTTCATAGCTTCAGTAGCTGCAATTGCTGCTTTACGCTCTTCTGAATTCAATTTACCATCGCCGTCCTTATCAAATTTCTCTAATAACATTTTCTTTCTAGCAGCTGCAGCAACTTTACGCTCAGCTTCATCAAGCTTACCGTCCTTATTTTTATCGAATTTTTCAATCCATTGCTTAATACCAGGCTTGCTCCGGTCCTTACGACCTTCTTCTTTTTCTGGTGTACCACTTGCTGTTGCAAGTCCTAATGTGATTGCGAATAATGCGACTAATTTAGTTTTCATATATATACTTATTATAAGGTCTTATTTTAGATAATCTACTTAAAAACTGGATCTAATAGGAGATCCACAAATCTCTTAATAGTACGATATACTTTTGACTTGGTAGTGAATCCCCATCTCTTTGGAGCATCTACTTTAATAAAAGATCTAAAATCTGTACCCATTTCAGATTGACGGGCATGCCAATCACAAACCATCTCAGCTATTTGAGCATCATTCATTGCTGCAATACCGTCTACATGATATTCCGGATGGTGATCATTAGTTTGTTGATGTTGATGTATAGCTAATTTAAGAGCTTTCTGATCTTCGTCTCTATGAAGGGTATCCCATTCGATACCTTGAAACTTAGATAAGTCATGCATGCTGCAACGCTGTAATAATCTTCTAGCTAGATCTAGATCATTCTCAGTTTCAGCATTATCGATAAGTCTGGTAGCTAATTTAACTGCTGATGCTCTAACCATCTGGGTATGCTCCCAGACTGACATTAGTCGACGCCTATATTCTTCCCTAATCTCGAGGGGGAGGGCTGATGAGGAATCGTTAGGATCCTTTTCCATAACATTAATTTATATGACCTCCCATACATATATTTAATCTAATGCTAAATCCATGGAGGTGAAAGGGTAGTTTCTTTTTCAACTACATTACCATTCTCATCCACTTCAGGAATACCATCTTTTATTAGCTCGCAGATTATCCTTACCCCGTAAATAGTTACACAAACAATAAAGACTATAATAGCTAGAAGAATGCCTGCAACAAAACCTAGAGGTACAACAATCATAGTAGGAGCTAATAGCAATACTGATAATATTGAACGAGTAGTAACTTTACTCTTATCAGGAGCAAACATAGCTCCCAGCATAGATGCTAGCATTGCAGCTATAATTAACCAAATAAAGACACCAACTACAAGAACAAAATTTAGCATACTTAATTATAATCTATTAAACTTGTAAATCAAGAGGCTTTTGATATTTAGCTAATGATTCAGTAGGATTAAATCTACTACAGCAGTCTTTAATAATATCATATGCTCTCTGTTTACCATACCACTCACCTACATCTACGTAGCTATTATTTAAATCCTTATAATGCTTAAAGAAGTATGAAGCTATCTTAATAAACATAGGGTCAACATCCTTTATTGATCTATATTTCCTAACATGAGATGTAGGTGTTACCAATAGCTTCCAATCCTGTCCTCCACTATCTTTCATATCTAATACTCCAATAACATTACACTCAACTAAAGTTCCTCTATCTATAGGTGTTTCATTATAGATTAGAACATCTAAAGGATCACCATCTTCAGCTAGAGTAGAAGGAACAAAACCATAGGAACAAGGATATACCATAGAGCTAGGCAAACACCTATCTAATTGGAACGTATCAAGCTCAGCATTATATTCATATTTAGCTGATGTTCCTTTAGGAATTTCTACTATAGCGTTAATTACTTTAGGGGAACTTTCATGTGTTTCAATTAGTTCCAAATTCCTATGTGGTGTGCTTTCAAATAAAGCACGTGTAATGTTCCTTATGTTGTTCTTCACTTACATATTTACTCGTGTAAGTTTACATGTCAAGATTATACTCTCTCTCCTTTTTGTGGAGCAGGTATTACTATATCCTCAGGATTCTTACCTGACATAGTCTTTACTTGAAACGTATTAGCTGGAGTATGTGTAGTAGATAGATGTACATCGTCTTGAGCTATAATAACTCCTGGTTGAGTTTGTTGTGGTGCGACAGGAGCGTGATGACCGTTACCTAGCTTTACTTTAGCAGCAGTATGAGCACCTACATTACCGCCTACGTAAATACCAAATACCCACTTCATCATATCAGCCCAACCATCAAAATCAGTATGATTGGTAAATACAAAAGCTGTTGATGCGAGAAATAACGCTAAGCCAGCTATGAATTTACGAGACTTCATTACTCAGGAGTGTCCTGCTCTACCTCTTTAAACGCTTTAGCTTCGTCTGTAAAGTGCTTATCTTCGTCTTTATTCTCGTCTACATCAACATCCTCTGCATCTTCAGCATTAATTAAAGCTTCAAGTTCGTTATCCTCTTCGCCTTCATTTAGCTCTAACTCTCCTTCAGAGTGTTTTAATGAATCATATTCTTCATCAGTTAAATCAGCAAATGACCTACCACCCAGCTTAGCAACATTTTTACGGTGATATTCAAGAGCTTTCTTTAACGCCTCAGGATCATCTTTAAGATACATACTGTCTCTTGGATGCTCTTCATCTGATACAGCATGAATTTGATCTGGGTAAAGAATATGATCCCCACCGTCTTTATCTGTACCCATATAGATTGGTCTACCCTTCATATCAGAATCAGTATCTATCTCGTCTATATTAACCACCTCACCGTAGTTAGTTGTAACCATTGATCCTACTTTGATCTCTTCATCTTGAACACCTCTACCACCATGTGTTTCTTTTGATCTACCTGGCTTGTTAATTCTAATTCTTCTATACCTACCACCTGATCCATCACTACCAGCATCCACTCCACTAGGCTTATAGTTTTTCTCAGAGTCAAATGAATCTCCTTTAGGAGCTTTTGATTCACTCTGTTCTCCTAATACTTGACTATAAGCTTCTTCTAAAAGCTGCTTTTCTTTAGCGTTCTTATTCATTACATGTACTTTGAAGCTTCGTCTTCAGAATGTGGTTGGTTATGATGCTCTCCGTCTTCATGCCCATATAACTTAGCAAGTGCATCACGAGCTTCTGGCTTTAAACTACCATCAGGCTCGCAACACTTCTTAAGAAGCTCTGCATCAGACATATCACCTGTCTTATTTTCTGCAGCCTCTTCAGGACTACCAAATCCATCATCTTGTGCTAATTGATCTGCTGCTCCTTCAGCGTTGCCGGTTGATTGAATAGTCATACCGCCGATCTGACCGTACATCTCAGATAGAAGTTGATTGTCTTTACTAGTGCTCTTATGCTGCTTCATATTATTATTTATACTATTATAGTATATTTTTCACGGTTAGCAACAGATCGAAGATCACCCGGCAAAAAATTTGCTCTTTGGTCTCGGAATAATAAATAGTTGTATGGCTAATAAAGAAGACAAATACCCAGATAATGTATCGGGTACATACTATGTCGATGAGGAATGTATAGATTGTGATCTGTGTAGACAAGTTGCGCCGGATAACTTCACTCGTAATGAAGATGAAGGTTATTCGTTTGTCTATAAGCAGCCTTCAACACCGGAGGAAAGCGAGCTATGTGAAGAAGCTCTAGAAGGCTGTCCGGTAGAAGCTATCGGAGATGACGGTTAGTCCTGATCTTCTGATTCTTCTTTAGTAGTAACTACTATAGGATAAGACTGTAGAGTGTAGAAGCTATACATGTAAACTTTATACATCGATTACCGAGTCTGATTGTCCCCCAAGCTTAGTGAATGCGTCGACGAGCTCATCGTACCTTTCTGATCCATCGTCTTTGAGGAAATCTGCTTTTAATGGAGTATTGTGATAATCTTCTACTGCTTTATCGTACTCTTTCTCAATCATGCGCAAACCTCTAATATAGGGGTGATCGCTAAGAAACTCATCTAGCTTATCTATCTTACCTTGTAACTCCTGATGAAACTCATCATCACCAGCTCTACGTGCTTTAATACGATCCATACCTAATCTAGCTTTCTGACTTCTAGCTTTACTGTATGATTCATAATCGTTCTCCTTTTTAAACTCTTCTGTCTCGTATTCTCTTTCTTTAGGTCTATGCTTAAATATATCTCTGTTAACAAAGCGTACTAACTTATTAACAAAGTCCATAGCGTCCTTATCACTGCCTTCTCTCTGACCACCAATACCATGCTTGTTCATCTGATACAAAGACATAAATGAACTATCATCTAAGATACCCTTAATTGTCTTACCTTCTAATGATCTAAGAAAGTCCTCCAAGTTACCTCCAGTAGGCACCAAAGCAGTAGTTCTATCTTCTATGTATACACTAAATGATTTCATTTGCCCATAGCGCTAAGAACATCACGTGCGAGATTAGATAGTCCATATTCGGTCCTGAACCAGGATGCCATGGTGGGTGCTACCTTGGCCATGGCATCTGCTAAAGCAGTCAGAGTAGGTCCATCCATATATGATACTACTTTAATATTGTTATCTGTTACATAACTAACTAGATTCATAATATGTTCTCTAATACCCTGCTCCATCGAAGGATGAAATTGACCTGACAATTTAAAGTCACCGCCAGGTTTTGCAGACCCAACCATTTCATTATATATACTGCTATAAGCTTCTGCCATTAGATGAGCTTCTCTAGCATTTTTATTATTAATCTCTTTAGCCATATTATTATTTATGTTAATTTAAATTATTCCCACGGTAAAGCGCATAACCCCTGAGTAGTAGATGGCTGTATCTCAGCTACTCTAGATGATAGCTCTGAGAATCTAGATTGATATAACCAAGACGACTTAACAAAATTGACACACTCAGCTTCAGTAAGATCTTTGAATGCCGTAAATGAAGATAACACCGGTGGGCCGATAGGATACTCTTCATCTAATAAAAACACATGCCCCCGGGTACCTCTAAACTGTCCAGCACTCGATGTATCGTAACCAGACATAGATGCCATAATCGAAGTAATTACATCAGCCTCGCCAGATAACGAATACTTTACTGTTAGACGGTTAATCCAAATATTATATTCTAATGCCATATAACATATTTAATCCAGGTACCCCCTTTATAAAGGCTTCTCAGGAGAGCGCGAAAAATTTTTTGAGCACATGTGCCTCTACCCTTTTTGGAACTCTGTCTCTATATAACCAATCTCGAACGCTGACGGTCTCTAGAGGGGGGTCTCTCTAGGAAGCGCTGCTCTACAGGCAAGACCCCTCTCGCTCAGTTACCCAAGACGAGAGAGGCTTTTGTTATGCCGATGAGAAATTTATATTAGATCTTCTTCCATACTGCGTTCGATCCTCTACCATACTTACGAAGCTTCTTATCTACTTCTAAAGCCTTAAGCACTACGTACGTCTGACCTTTAGTTAAGTTAAAGGTAGACATCACTCGCTGTTCGGTAATGTTAGGAGGATCCATCTTGAGGATATTCTTTTTAAGTTCAGCCTTCCTATCCTTCTTGGACTTAATCTTCTTACCACTAGTAACCTTCTTGCCGATATCGAATCCTTTATGACCTAATATGGCTTGTACATCGATCGCTTGACCGAACCTATTCTTCGATACTGAGATGATACGAGTAGTATCGTCATCGGACTCTAGGTCGTGACTGATCATCATATTAACATCTACACTATGCGGTACGAGGGTCGAACCTTTTAACTGACCAGCTTTAGTAAGGTGCATAATAAAGATCAACACACACTCGGTCTCTTTAGCTTTATTACAGAGAGTACTGATAGCGTACTGCTCAAGCTGCCTACTATTCATCTTAGTCTTAGTAGTAAGAGCCTGAAACGAATCGACTACCATGATATCGTTCTTCTCCATCTCTTTAGCGATAGTATCGATATCGGTAACGTTAGCGATCTTAACACCTTTAACGTTAAGGCGCTTACAAGTAAAGGCTAGCTGATAGCAGTTCTCCTCACCAGAAGCGTACGAGGTATCGTACCCTGCTTGCGATAGATGCTCTAGAAGCTGAAGGGCGAAGGTAGTCTTACCACAACCAGCCTGCGCGGTAAGAGTAATAGCGGCTCCGGGAAGCAATCCTTCACCGAAGAGCTTATCGAAGTCCTGCACTCCGGACTTCATACGATTAAAAAAGATCTCTGGGATCTCGATATTACCTACTGCGGTAAAGCTTGTCTGGTCAATTCCTAATTTCATCTGCATAACTAATTATATCTGAGTTCCTAAAGCCAATTCTGGCATCTTGCTTCTTCATGCGTCTTTAGAGCTTTCTTTAGACGCTCGTTAACGACCCGTAGATCGGGATCATTACTAGTATATCCAACGAGCCACATAAGGTCGTCTCGTAGTAGGGTAGCGGCTGTGCGCTCCTCTGTTAGTTTCTCAAAGTCTGTTTTCGGCATACTCTTATTATAGTATAGTTCCTATTTAGTAAGCTACATCTGACATCTCATCTCTCAAGAGATCTCTCAAGTTCTCGTATACTGCCAACCTTACACTCTCCATATCGATATCGACCTCACCATCTTCAATAAGTTCGGCCTTCTGCATCTCAATACATTCTTCAATCAATTCTTCCATACCTTATTATATTAGAGTTCCTCCATCTCTTCCTCTTCCTCCTCTTCAATAGACTTCTCCCACAACTCAACTAACTCATCTCTATCCATCTTCCAAATATCTTTAGAATCAGAAATGAAAAGGTAATAGCCATCATCAATAGGAATCTCTCGCTCTTCATACTCACCACCAAACTGTTCAGTCTTTCTCAAGTATTCTGGCAAAACATCTTTAATA
>WLWE01002568.1_pt1 | contig 11475 bp, 14 predicted proteins | sample 6718301 | NCBI WGS metagenome assembly WLWE01 (sample SAMN12718691, study PRJNA515312) | sponge metagenome | isolation source: marine sponge | host: Mycale hentscheli | place: New Zealand: South Island, Marlborough, Capsize Point | collected 2003-05-01 | reverse complement strand
AAGATATCGTCTCTGAATTTTACATATTTAGATTTTAGAATTTGATCGTTATTATCCATATCAACAGTTAATTTGATATCAGGAAAAACTTCCTTAAATTTAGAAGATGATTCGTATGCGGTTAAAATCTTTTCAGATTTCTTAATTATTTTCTTTAATTCTTCTTTGTTCTTTTTAGAAAAACCGCTATTAAATAAAGCCCTTTGAATAAACGATATATAAATACCGATTAAATCTAATGCCTCTACTACGTTGTATTCATATTTTTCACCACCAATATATCTAAAAGAAATATCACCATCTTTAATATCATCAAACAGAACACCAAAGTATTTCATGTTAGGAAGCACATAATTAAAATCTTCAACTCTTAGATTTTCAGACCTAAAGAATCTATTTTGTGGTGTGATATTCTTAATTGACTTTACATAGATTGATTCTTTCTGTGACGGAAAGAATCTGAATGCCATATCTTCGTTGAATTCTAATATAAACTTTAGAACATTCAAATTACGAATATCTAAATTAGACATTGCTCGATTAAAAGATAATGTAGTCTTTACGATACAACTAGCATCGGTATAACCAAATTCCTTGATTACACCAAATGCTGATATAAGCACCATACGCGCTTTCGCATATAATAATTTATCTGTATAGAATCGATAACGTTCCTTACCATATCCATAAGATTTGATTATGTAATATTTACCTTCGGCTGGTGTGAAATTTTCTTCATCAACAACCTCGATGTTTTCTTTAAGAATAATACCGAATTTCTCAGCAACTTTCCTAATACTAAACTTACAATAAAAATCTAAATCAAAACTTACGAAACATGACGCTTGGACGGTTTTATCTTGAATGATGCCAAAGTTCATATAGGGAATTGTTTTTATTATATATTCCCGTTAAATTTTGAAGGTGAGCTTCTTAGATTCTGCGTCTATTTTTACTAGATCAACAGTGATTGTATCTCCTTCTCGATTAGTTTCAGTATTAATATAATCTGGAATATCAGATATGTGTAAAAGACCAACTATTTTAGGTTCTAATTCGATGAACATACCATATTTAGTTTTCTTTCTAATTTTACCTTGAACTTGAGAAGGTACCGAATATCTTTCGTGAATATCCTCCCATGGATCAATTTCTGGAACAAATTCTTGTTGTGTTAATATAATTCTCTTGTCTTTTGTAACTTCTTTAATAACAAAACTAACTTCAGTACCAGGCTTTAATGTTCTAGAATCAAATAATTCTATAGTTTCATCATCTAAATCAGATTTATGTATAAGACCAGTTAAGCAACCATCAAATTCGCAAAATACTCCAAATTTAGTTGTTCCAGTAATGAATCCATTACGTGAATCACCAGCATTTAATTCTTCTAACGTTTGTGGAATGAGAGATTGTAAATAATCTCGATGAGAAACAACAATATAATTTTTATCCTTTGCAAAGTTAATAGGAACTACGTAAATTGTTTGTCCTAAAAGGCTTTCGAAGTTTACTAATTTATTTACACCACCTAATGATCCTGGCATAAATACTTCAACTCCTTCAATTTCAAGGAAGTAACCACCGTGAATAAGTTCTTTAACATATGCACCGAATGCAACTGGTTGGCCTATGCTTTCGAAAATCTCACGATATTTAAGATGTTTAACAACCTCGGTATGTGAAGCTTCGATAACTTCAATTTGTGTTCCTAGAGAAACATTCTTTAATAATATCTCTATCTCTGATCCAATGTGGAACTTATCGATATATAAATCGGATTCTTTATTGAGATCAATTACCGCAGATTCTCTCCAGCCTATATCTACATAAGCATATCTTCCACCTACTCGACTAACTACACCTTTAACGATGTCTCTGTTTCGTGGTACTACTAATTTATCTACTGATTCGAGTAATGCACTATAAAGAGCTGAATCCTCTTTACTTGTTTTGCCAGGATAATGACCGTGCTTTTTATGATATTGTTTTCTGAATTTTGGGCATGAAGCTTCGAGAGCATCCCAATCAAACTCGCTATCTGGAGTTGCGACTATATTGTCTTGCATTTATTTTTGTTTAGAAGGTTAAAACTGTATTATATATCTTTGTTAAATTATCTTTCCTGGAGGAACTACTGGAACTAATACCGGTGCACCAATAGCAGCCGGTGTACTTGTTAATGGTGCAGGAATAATCACCTGTCCAAGTTTAATATAACTATCAACGGATGCCGAGACGTGTTTTGCAACTGCATCAGCAATAGGTCCTTGAATCTTTTGCATTTCATTTGCAAAGGCAAGTGAAGCAACCTTTTGGGCAGCCACAAAAGCAACACCAGTACCAGCATTAATTAAAGCTTGCTTTTGTGCGCTCTGAAATCTATCCATAGCCTTTCTAGAAATGTTAAACAATTCAGTTTTGAATAAAGGATCTGTCTTTATTCCTTGTTGCATTTGAAGTTTTAATGTTGCTTTAATTAATGGCATTATTCACGTTTTTAGATAGTTTATATATTTGTTTATTTTGTCTTCACAATCGGAGCTCCACCGCCGGTACTCAATTGTGCAGGTGTCATAGGAACTGTTGGCGGTGAAACCGGAATACCTAATACACCAATATGTGTATGTGCATTAAACAGGCTCATGAATTTATTTCCAAGTACAACATCTTCAGTTGCACCTTTACCCAATTCAATTTTATTAGCAGCATCAATAATAACTTCAGGAGATTTGACAGTGACTTTAGTTGAAGTTTGTACTGTTATATTTCCATCGTTTATCAATTCAACTTTATCTCCGTTTGGATTTGTAATAATGATCGTGTTGTCAGGTTTTATATTGACTTGAGATTCAGCAAAATCTAACATAAGACCTTTTCCGGCAGTATAATAAACTTTGATAGCATTATCAGTATCATATATAACTGAGTGGGCTGTGCGATCTCCACCTACCTCTCCTTTCAGTTCATTCGAGATACGCTGATGACCTAAATATGTTGGACTATATATATTACCATTATCAAATTGCACATCAACTAACGATCCTAATTTAGGTATAGAAAAAGCACCACTTCCGGTAGAACTACCAGCACTCCATCCGTTTCCTGGAGTAGCCCATGGTATAAGACTCGATTCAAGTCCATCAAAGAAACCAATAACTTCAACTCGAATTCTTCCTAAATTAAGTGGATCTTCGATATCTACAACAGTACCACAATAATGGCCGTCTCTTACGTTGTCTTTATTAAAATCTTTACGGGTTACTTGCATAATTTATATATTCGTTAAAAGGCATCAGTATCTCGTTCACCTTGGAAATTAGAATCTCTATTATCGTTAGCTAACGATGGAGAACTTCCATCAAAAATACTTCCTCCGGCATTCAATTTACCATCACCATTAATTAACGAAGGTCCAGCATCTAAAATAGCACCAGTTGCTCTTGCAATTCCTTGTTCTCCAGTTAATGAAGCTGGCGAGAAGCCATATACATTTCCTAAAAAGAAACCATTCACAAAGGCTCCGGCTGCATTTTGTGCATTAGATATAGCTTGATTAGCTACATTATTTGCAATTTGTTCGCCAGTTGTACTTAATGTATCCTTAAGTTTCTGGCCATCTATATTTTTAATTTGATCAAGTTTTTCTTTAGCATCTGCAAGCATATCGTTAATTCTACCTTTAGGTCCACTTGAATCTTCTATTGCAGGTCTATCTAATGAATCTAAGGGAACTCCAGGTTCTTGTAATTGAGGATCATCTAAAGCTATTCGATCTAAAGTTCTTACATATGCATCACTAACAGGATCTGAAGCCGTCCAAAATTCGTACATATTTTCTTCTTCAAAATCTTGATATAATATACCAATTTTTTGTTTGACTTCTGAAGGCTCTGCATTACTTATTGAATCTAGGTGCGTTGAATCACTCATATCAAATTTACAAAAATCAAAATGAAATAAATTTCTAGTTGTACTCATTTGAGTACCTTCAGTAATATTAACGTCTGCAGTAATAGGATCATTTCTAGTTTCATCAGAACCTAATAATCTAGAAACTAAATCTGCATTTGCTCTTGCTGCATCACCTTGAATATTCCCTCCGTAACCATATTCAGGTGGTGTAGGTGCAGGTGCTGCTGCAATACTATTTGGGTTATTAAAATTCCTAGCTTCGTAAACGTATGTAGATAATTTGAATCTCATTAAATTATCAGGTATAACACATCGACGATGTTTCCAATCGTAACACGCCTTTCTATACAAATCCATTAATGCGGTAACACGCAAATCAATTGATTCTAAACATTCTATTGTTAATTTTTTATCATCTCCTATGTATGGTTTATCAATAGGCATTGCCCATGCATCTTTCAATCCATCTAGCTTTTGAAAATACCAAGGTGTTTGCGAATTTACACCACTAAGTAAATATAAGAATTTTTCTAGGTAAAATAGACGCTGTTGATCTCCGATAGACTTAAGAAATCCTGCAGCAGTGTTAATAGGTGCATTTTGAATGTCTCCGTTAATACCCCAAAGTAAAGGACTATCAATATTATTGAAATGAAAGAATAACTTAAAGCCAAATACGGTAGGATCTTGAATTCCTAAAAAGGAACCACTAGCATAAAATAAATTAGTCTTTGCAAATGCATTTTTTGCTGAATCTTTATATCTTTGATTTTTCCTCATTAGTTATCTTTGTTTTTTGCTGGGATAGGCCATTCTCTTCTAAGCAATTTTAATTGTTGTTGAATTTTAGTTGTTTCTTTATTATATGTATACACGATTTCTGAGATCACATAATATCCAGAAAGAAATTCATTTTTAACTTGTTGATTTGGACCTTCAGCGCTATAAGGACCTTCAGCATCAGTTTCTTCAGAATCTGCATTAGCTGGTTGTTCTGCTTCTCCTAATTGCTCATCTCTATTTTCTAGACCTTTATTAGAAACTTCACCAGTTGTATAAATTAATACAGGAACTCGTTGCCAACGATATAAAGACCAATTAACAACTTCTAAATCTACTTCCATTATCATTTTGGTAATTTCATCCATGTTCCCATAGTTATTACCAATAGCATACATATAATTAGAATGCATATTTTCAAATCCTTCTGAATCTTGCTTTCCTAAATATTTGATCTTATTATTTTCTTTCCAGTAATCATCACCAATTCTTCCTCGTAAAGGAATTCTATTTTCTTCAGATCCTGGTGTATTCAATGGTGTTATTAAGAATCTCTCTACACCATTATTTTCGCCACCATTATTATTTTCATTAAGGTTAACGTATCTAATATCTCTGGCATATCCATTTTGAGTCCATACTGCTCCTGAATTGTTAACAAGATTATATGTTGCGATAGCCATATCACTCCCTGCAACATCTTGACTGTTTGATAATCTTAAGCTACCTTCTACGGTTGTATCACCTTCTTCTTCGCTATTCGGATTGTTTTGTAAATCAGTAGGCATTTGTTGACCTACCGGAACAGATTCCATTTCATCAACTAAACTAAACTGCTTATTGATATTGACCATACAAAGGTAATAATGTGGATCTATGTATGAAGTAAAAAAGGATTCATCATCTTTATAAGCAGCGATTGTAGTCAAATTTATAAATTCATCTCTAGATTGTTGTGCACAAATTCTAGGCATTGAATCATCAGTACCATCTTCATTTGATGCAAATCCTAATCCTAATCCTTCGGCACATTCTATCAAATGATCGTAAGAATTACCACTATTAAATCCTTGTAAAACATCTGCATATAATAAAGGAACTTTCATTACACAATCAAATGTGAATGTGTTTGGCGGACCATCACCCTCTTGGCCTGGTAACGATGATATGTTAATAATATCGAAGTCTATTCTTAAAGGCCGGTACTCATCAATAGGCATTGGTCTTAAATATAAAGAAACTACAGTACCATCTAACGGATATTCTAAATCACTTAATTTATTAGAACCATCTGAAATTTCAATTGTCATAGTTGGTATAAACGAATTTAATTCTAAACGCATGTTGTTAATATCGTCTTGTGCTACTTTATTACTACCAATTTGAATCATTGGGTATATGCCACCTTCCATTCCTTGTTGCTTGACAGGAGGTTCAGGATTATCAGGTACTTCATTTTTTTTTGCTTCTTCACTATCCTGATCTTCAACGAACACTTCATCTAATACGATAGTTGGTTCGACTATAGTTAATATGTCTCTATCTACAGTTGCCATATATTATTGAGGTCTATTATTAGCAGGATTTGATCCGTTCTTAATTGTGTTCTTACTTTGTTTGCTTTTATATTCTGCAAAAATCAATGCACCACCTTTTGTTGTTACTGCACTTTCACCAGGTTTTAATTTGTTTGATGGAGTAATTGTAGGAGATCCGTTCTTTTTAGAATTTGCTAATTGCTGCAATTTCTTTAACCGTTCTTCTGTTGGTTTGCTAAAACGCTCTTTATCGATGTAACCACGTTTAACATCTTCAATTTCTTTTTTTGAAGGTTTGGGTTTCTTATAAAAATACTGAAACGATTGTAAATCTGGAATGTATATAAGATCTCCTTCCGCTATTGCAAAAGGGTTTGATATTCCGTTAGCTTTCATAATAATATCAGCATATAAATCTACACCATACGCGAAATACGATATTAAGTCTGGTCTCATAGCATAATCGCTAGTGACTGTAACTGTTCTAGCAATTTTCCATTTAGTCGAGCTAAAATCAGGTTTTAACGTAGGTTCTGATAAATCAGTAACTGTCTTTTTTTCACCGTAGTAATTTGTCTTAGTAATTCTACGCTTTAAGTTCATAAGTTTAAGATTAAGTGCCATATTATGTAGTCCATTTTGATGTTCCGTCTATTTGACCAAATCCATGATTTGGAAATCTAGATGAAAGTAAGTTTTCAAATTTTTGTGCTTCGCCGTCCATTAATTGTTTATCGCTTTCCATCATATTACTTCCAGGTGCTTGTTTAACGGTTGCATCTCCGTCACCACCAAAGTTAGGTCCAACCTGTCCGTAATAAGTTTTCTTCAAATAATCTAAAGCTGATGAATAAACACGTTCTTTATTATTCGGAACAAACATCATTTGAACATCATCTCTATCTCTCGGTCTTGCAGGTTTAAGCGAACAGGTTACTATTAACTTAGTAGGAAAATCATCCTTATTAAGAGGTCCTTTGAATTGTATTTCAGTATTTTCAAGTATCATATTACCTAAAGACAATATAGGTCTAGCAGGATTGCCGATTGTAACATGCCATTCACCAGTATCATCACCGGTTAATAATGCCATAGTCGCTTGTGCTTGAGGTCTACCCATTTTATCCATTGCTCCACCAGCAGCCCTTGAAGCGATATTACCACCAACACTTTTAATAGCGTTACCTAATCCTTCGAGTGATAATCCTTTTCCACCAGTCAAGTCATTTAATCTAGAACTAAAACCATCCGCAAGTTTTCCAAGAAATCCACCCCAATCGCCATTCTTTAGCATATTCATTCCATCTTGACCTGCAATAGGATTTGATACTCGTTTACCACCAACGTAACGTTTAGCTCCTCCCCAGAAATCTCCACGATTATATGTAACTTGTAAAACGTTCATTAATAAATCTAGAAATGCTACCTTTTCGTTTATGCCATCGATAGATCTCATCTCATATTCAAATACAATTTTAATTGATTGTTCAAATACAAGTCCTCTTTCTCTTACCATCATCTTATCAATAACGTTAATAGGACCTAATGTTTTGTTAGTCATATTTGAATAAGGATCGTGATTGGCATTAGCTTCACCTTCTCTTGCAGTGTTTGAACCAGCAGTATCTGTTGCTCCTAAGATTTTTCCTAAAAGATTTCCACCACCACCGTTTCCGCCGTAGCTACTCCCTTGCATTGTTTGAATCTCTGACTTAAATTCTTTCCAATTCACCTTGACATTGAATTTAAGTAATTCATCTAATTTATTTTTATCACCATCCATATATGCAACAAGTCTTCCTATATCTGGTGTATTGTTTTGTTCAGAATTAATTAAGTTATCATTAATAGGAGATCCAAAACGTCTAAGTGTAATCATATAGTTATTAGGAACTCTTCCATAATGCTTGCACCAAAGAAAATCTTCCCAGTTATATTCAATTGAATTTGTACTTCCTTGTCTTGACCATTGAATTAATCTCGCTGCAGTAGGGTTACGTCTCACATCTTCATATTTCCATGACGAATCATCTTCAAAAAGATTTGCATTTTTAGTACCATTTGCGCCAAATTGACCAGCATAAAAGAATGTATTGTATCTGTTAAATAATGCTTGATTACCAAGATATTTGTCAGTAGAACCGGGAGGCTGTGCAACATCTTGCTCCTTTGTATAAGGAGTAGTTAATGGTGCAGAATTTGTAGTTTCTGCTATTCGTTCATAAGATCTTGCGTCTCGTCCTCTGATTGGTGTACCTGCCATGCTAAAATAAGATTATTTTATTATAGTATATATCAAAAGAAATTTTTGAATTCATTCCACGCCATCTTAAGATCATCTACCTTATCAGAAATCATTCTTTTAAGGCGAATAAAAAACTCAGATTTTGATGCGAATTTCAAACTTCCTGAATAAGAGTTTCTTGTGGTTAATTCAGATAATTCAGAAATGTTTCGATATATTAAGAAGTCTTGAATCTTATTGAACATATCGTTCAAATCATTTTTGTATCGTGTTGTATGTATAGAATCTACAACAACATAGAATCTAGAATCTTCTTTTTCTAAATAGTTTTGTAATTGCTCGGTTGTTTTAATATCATCCTTTATCCAGAATGTCCGAGGCTTTTTATTGAAGTTATTTGGATATTTGTTGTTCATGAAGTACTTCTTCAAAAAGTAAATACTGTCGTAGAACTTAATTATTTTGACTAAATAAAGTGGATTATATTCATCGAATTTTACGTCTTTAATAACAACCTTAACAGGAATGAATTTATTAGGTTCGTTTATAGGAGAAATAAGAGCATGTGCAATTGAACCTTTGTCGATTAATTTATGCTTTATCATTTTTCAGAATTTGAATTGTATCAAACTCGTTTTTAATATCATCTATGTCATCATCTTCAATAAGCATCAATGTATATTCAAGATTTTCTTTATAACCAACAATACGCTTTACTGATTGTATGATTTCTAATTCTAGATTTTCTAAAAAGTAATAAATGGTATTAACTTTAGAATTTAGTAATACGTGATTAATTCTTTTGACAATATAATATTCGATCACAGATCGGTCAGGTACATTCTTATAAATGTCGTTATTTTCTAACTTAGCCATGATGTCATGGTAGTTAATTATTTCAGCATCTTTTCGCTTTTTGAAATTATCATTAAATTCTTTTAACGAACAATGTACTATCACAAATTCTTGTGTCATTATATCTGTTGTCATATTTTATTATTAGAAAGGCAATTCATTATCAGTAGATTTAACCTCAGAAAGTTCTTCAATTAATTCGTCTGCCTTTATTTGTTGTTCTAGATCGTTCTTCCACCTTTTCAATTCTTTTAATTCGTATGTAGTTTGCTTAACAAGCTTTTTCAATTGATCTAACGTAGGTTCATAATGAGAACCCCAGTTGATTTCAAAATCGAGAGTTTCTGCATCAAATTTATTACCTAAATTAACACCAAGATCATCACAGATTTCGTAAAGAAATTTAATTCTTTCTTGGAATCCAGGATCATCTTCTGTACTATATACAGTCTTTGATTCGTGCTTAGAGCCAGCACCATTGTAATTATTATCTGCAACGGTTTTTATTACACCGTTACTCGCTATCTCTAGTTTGATTGTTATCATCTTCAAATTCATTTAGGCTCTTTGCTACACATTTGTGACAAAGAACAGATCCAACTTCTTTACCTCCAACTCGTGTCATTTCACTGCAACCTCTACATTCAAGATACCAAGCTTTACTTTTTTCATTCCATTTAGTACCTTCGCGATATTCTAATTTGTATCCGTTTGCGTTTGTCATAACTAAGTTAATTCATTATAGACATCATTATGTAATGCCCATATTTTTTGTTTATCGTACCAAGCCTCAATAAGTTTATCAATGGCTTTAGGTTTCAAACCATCTTCTTTATATTTAGCTCTAAGTTCACCTTCTTGGTGAGCTAACGTTTCTTTCTCACTCTCAAGTATTTCTCTCAATCCTTCGATTCTCAATCTCTTTCCTTCTTCTCTGAATCCTTTACGCATATTCTCGTAATCAGCTGATGTAAATATTTCTCCATTGATTTCTTTACCAATAGCCTTCTTCATCATTTTAAGATAGTGACGTCTTTGTCTACGCCTTTCGCTCATCGCTTTTGCCATTTTCTATATTGTTTAAGTTGATTATTAATATCGGTTCTTCACCACGATCTCTAATAAGTCTTTTATTTTTCTTTATATAACTTATCAAATAATTCTTTAGAGCAGATACTTCGTCTAAAGATTCAAATACAATTGTATTATCGTTATTTGCTTTCACCTTTTGTAGTTTTGTTATTATATTTATACCACTCAGAAATTGATCCTTTTAGATTATCAATTAAGAATTGTTCAGGATCTTCGATTTTAGAAACGAGATGTATTGCTAACATTTCAATAACATCTTCATTAAAACTTTCTTCTAGTACTTTAATAAAAGCTTTATTTGGTAAATCGCAATTCATACGAACATTTAATTTCGTTTTACGAGTTTTAGCTTTTTGTATAATAGCAATTGTAGGTGATTCTGGCACAGGTTTTCTTGATTGATTAATCGCTTCTCGCAAAGATTCCATATTCTTTGCAACTTTTACTGCTTTTGCAGCAACTTCACCAGGTTTAGGTTGTTTAGTTTTTGTTAAAGGATTATCAAATTCTAATGCAGGATTAAAAATATCAACCTTTTGGATAAATTCTCCGATCAATTCTTTATTGCATTTATTACCACTTTCAAAAACTAAAAATTTTCCAACAGTATCAACATAAGTTTCAATCACACCCTGATCTTCACCTTTTATCCATTGATATTGTTCTAACTCTTCTTTAATCTCATTTGACATATTAATGTTTTAATAGTTATATGCTGCTTATTAGTTCCTGTTTCAATTGTTACTATTTATAGTTTCTTCTAATGTAACTTCTTTACTTAAATCTTTTTGTCTTGCTAGTTCTTGTTCGGCTCGCTCAACTTTACTTATAGCGTCTTCTTCGCTTAGTTTTGTTTTATTTAATTCTTCTAATCTATCGCTTTCTTCTTGTTCTAGATCTATTATGTTTTGTTTTATATCTTCTATTTTCTGATAGGCGTTAAATACTTTATTAAGTGCGTCTATGCCTTTATCTTCTCTAAGTTCTGCTAATTCTTCTTCTGCGTCTTTTAAATCTTCTGTTACATCTATTGCGTCTTCTTGTGTATCG
>WLWE01002564.1_pt1 | contig 11497 bp, 7 predicted proteins | sample 6718301 | NCBI WGS metagenome assembly WLWE01 (sample SAMN12718691, study PRJNA515312) | sponge metagenome | isolation source: marine sponge | host: Mycale hentscheli | place: New Zealand: South Island, Marlborough, Capsize Point | collected 2003-05-01 | reverse complement strand
AAAGCCCTCTAACGCTTTTAATCGTTTTACCGGGTCTACAATTTTTCCGTCGGCGTCCCTTCCAACGTCGTCCGCATATTTATAAAGCTTATTTAAATCCGATAACGGTGTTTTGCCCGTAAGGGCTGAACTAATGGCGGTTTGAGGGTTCTCTGTTCCAACACGTCTGCCGTCTACAAGTTTCGGGTTCATTGCATCAAAAAAGGTTATTTGAGCATTTTCTGCTTTAATCGCGTCTTTATTAGCTTGAGACGCCACGTCTAACAAAACATTTGCGTCTTTGGCATCCATTAACGTTCGTTTTATGTCCGGGAACATATTCAAAACGTCTTCATTGTCTTTTACATATTTATTTAAAAGTTTAGGGTTTATTTTCCCTGTTTCGGGATCAAACGCGGCTGACCGCGCATTTCGAATAATTTGATTGGTTACACTGCGTAGCGAACCAATGGTTTTGTGGGATTTAGGCAACCCCTTTTCCGCAGCAAATTCTCCTATTTGTTGAATTTGTTTAAGTCGGAGGTATGTCGGATCATTACCGCCTTGAAGGAGCTTTTTAGCAAGTAACTCCAAAGGAGCTTTAAGGTCTCCGGTTTGGTCTTTTCTAGCAGCCTTACCAGTAAATGCTCGAGTAAAAGTGTCGTTCAAAGCTTTACTATAAGCCCGCGCGAAATCATATTCTGTCCGCCAAGATTTTTGATCTAAGGATACCGGAACACTTTCCAAATCTTCAAGAAGGGCTTCGGCTAGGTTATTTGCAATGCGCGCCGCGTTCTCATCTGGATTAGCAGACGCCGCAAACTTTTTAATATCATTTAAAAGGGCGCTTCGGTAACTTATCAAAGACTTTGTAGTCAATTGGGCGTCATCCGAGGCCGGAATGCGTACTCCATCTTTGTCGAAAGAGTACCCTAAATTTTTTCTCTGCCGTTCAACATATTCGGAAAAAACAGAAAACTTATCTTTTAAAGCTTTTTTTAACCCAAGGTCTTGGGTATCGCCTATATCGTCTATAATTGCGTCCCACGCGGACATGAAAGCCGGAGGTTCGTCCGGATCAAAAGGAATGTCCACATTAGGGATGGAGTTCCATAGTTTTCTTTCGGTTCTCCGGGCTTCACCCAAATTAAACTGCGCCACGTCATACAGCGTGTCGGACAATTGAATGTTTGAGGGGATTTGTCCTTCTGGAACAAGACTTTTTAAAGTTTTAGGAAATCCTTTCCGCACTTTTTTGGAATATCGAACAGCCTCAAAAGCCTGAACAACTCGTTCAGAGGCGTTAATAAGACGGGTCTCCATACCTTTGGAAAGCACCGCATACGCTAAATCGGCTGCTTCTTGGTAATCCGCCATGTTGGATGGGTTGGATAAAATTTTAAATTTATTTGTTAAAGCCCTTCGAGCAGCAGTTGCTCCGGAAAGTCGTTTCCCCGCAAGGTCTGTACCTACACTGTCTAAAGCACGCTCAAACTCTAAAAGAACTTGGCTTCCCGATTTAGCCGCAGAAGTAAGTTTAATCGGCTTCCCGGTAGCTTCGTCTATAAGCTCCGGGATGGGTTTTTCTAAATCTTCAATCAACCCGTCAATTTGTTCTTTTGCAAATTGATTTAAAGCATCAATACGCACGCCTTCCAGTTGGGCTTCGGACATGGCCGCCCTTTCGGAAGGGGGCAGATTGTTAACAGCGATTTCTCCGACGCCTAATTCTTTGCCGCGTTCGACTTCAGCGCTTAATAGCGCGGTTTTTATTTTTCTAACAGATTGAGTTGTTCGATATTTACCTACAGCTTCAGTAGCATCGACAGCTTTTCCATAAAGGTTTTGTAAACCTTCCCCGACAGCCGGTAAAATTCCCCCTTCGTCTCTAGCCTTTTTGTATGCGCTAACAGCAGCCGACCCCGCCCCTGAAGTGTATGCAACTAAAGGAACGACTCCGGTAGAACCTAATCCGCCCGCCGTTTCTGCAAAAATTCGGGCATACGGGTTATCCGGATAAATGTCTTCGGCTACCCCTGCTCCTGCGGCAGCGCCGCTCGCTGCGGCTCCCTCCAAAATCGCGGTTTGAAACGGTCTGGAACGAGCCGCGTCCCCCATTCGGTTAAGCGCTTTCGCCCCGTATCCAGCAAGTTTAACGCTTCGAGGCGTTTTTCCGCTCATAGCTGTCAAGTTCGAAAAATAGTTCGCCATACCAAAATTTACGTTTTTGCTTACTAAATACGGCATCGCCATCCAAGCCAAACCGCCCATAAGTGTTTCTCCGGCGGCATATGCCGAAGTCTGACCGGGGAGCATCACAGGTTTGGGGCCTAAAAGTTGGTCCGCCAATGTTTCTCCGGAGGCGTATGCAGCGGCTGCTGACACACCGCCGGTTAACAAACCTGAAATAAATTTCACGCCTGGATGCGGGATCGGGACCGCCGCTCCCACTCTAGCTCCGACATACGCTCCCGCTAGAGAAGCGGAGGAGGGAAGGGCTTCCCTTTTCATACCCTGTCCGAAAGCTTCGAGCGGTATTTCCACGTTTCCAACGAGCGGAACGGAAAACTTTGTAAGGGCGTTATTTTTTATAAAGTTTCCTTCGGGGTCGCGCGAAAAAAACTGAATGATGTCAAAATCTGAAAGTCCTCGGTTTTCTGGAGAAAGAGATTTTGTTTCAGGAACGCTATTAAACCATTCAGCCCGCCCGTCTTTTAAAGATTGGTAATCAAATTGATATGTAGGTCCCAGCGTTTCCGCAATTTCCCGCGCTAAACCTTGTACCGGGTCAACGTCTTCTCCCCGAAAAATTTCCGCGTAAGTTCGCATATCGTCCGAAGAAAGGGTTATCGGGTTGACCCCGCCCACCAAAGGAGGACCGGGGTCATTAAGCTCGGTGTCTTGAGGTTCAATTTCGGACACGTTATTGGCTCCCCATAAGCTTTTCTCGGATAGCGTCGGAACCAACCGAAGTTACTTTTGATCTTTCAATCTGCGACGAAGAAGGAACAGGACCCAACAATCGTAACGCATATTGTATTTTTTGTTGTTTGTTTTGAGCATTGGCGACTTGCGTCGCGTTAATCCCTTCTTTGCTAAGAATATTATACATTTCCAAATTCAAATTCAGGAGCGTGTCTTTCAGATTTACAAGTTTTTGCGCTTGGGATTTCGGGTTTCTCCAGAATTTATCCGGATCAGGAAACAAAACGTTTACGTCAGTTAGCTCTTGGTTGCTAATACGTCCTGGGTTGAATACTAACGCGCCCCGTACAACTATTTTAAGAGACCTTAAAAAATCACGGTTTTGGTCATTATCGACAAAACCCTCTTGGAACGATGCAACCGGTACAGCACCGCCAAGGAGGTTGCTAAAACCAGCTTCCATAGCAGCATAGGGTCCTGTGCTATTTTGAGCGGCCGTGAAAGCGTTTTTGATTAAGGCTCTCTGCTGACCATTTAATGGCTGTGACCCGTCATACTCTCTTAAAGTAGGGGTCGTAATCCCATTTGTCCCAAACGCCTCCGCATTCTCAGGAAGTATGAAACTGCCCTCCAGAACTCCGTCCATCTCAACTTCATTCAACTTCTGCTTGGCCTCGGTTATACGTCGAGCGTTCGAAGCCACCGCAGTAGCGTTAGCCTCACCAATTTTAACACCTATTGCGGGCATTACAGCGAAAATTCTTGTATTACCGCCCGAATCATTCGGTGTGTCTACTGCGTAAGTACGGCCTCCGTCAAAGGACAAAACTACTTTTGGCGTCCCGTCTTTATTTCTAATTAAATAATTTATGCCGGTCTTTTGCGGTGATGAGATGGTATCCGTTACCGTCAAACCCGGATATTTCTTTCTAAGCTCGGCATAAAGTTCGTTCGTAAGAGGTCCGACATGGATTGCCTTTCCATTGACCGTAACTGTTTTGGACGGTCCTACATTTGCGTTGGCCTGTCTTATCAAAGCAAGGCCTTCTGTGGATGCCCGATCGAGGTCCCCCTGGAGAGCTGTGCCCGCAATTCTGGCACCCGTCTGGCCTTCTGCGGATGCCCGATTGAGGTCTCCCTGGATAGCTCTGCCCGCAATTAAATCGCGAGTTTTTTGTGCTTCCGCACGAGCCGAACGCTCCGCGGCGAGTTGCTCTTGCGCCGTTTTCAACTCCAAAAGCTTTACACCGTAACCCCTCTCTTCATATTTATTTTTAAGGGCGTTAATCGGAGCCGCTCGGCCCGGAACATTGGCCAAAACGGGTGAGAAAGCCGCAGCCAAATTTTGCATGACGCTGCCGCCCGGAACGGGGCCCGCGGCTAAATTCAAACCCGCCGCAGCCGCATCAAACAGAATGTTTGCTTCGGCCGTGTTCCGCGCATCTTCAGTCGCGGCTTTAATTTCCTCCGGGGACGCGTTCAACCGGCTAAAAACGTCTGCATTATTTGCCAGTATTTTTTCTAGCTCGGCGTTTCCGCCTAAGCTAAAATTTACAGGGGGGCCCTCCATGGGAGCTTCTGGTCCGGGGTCCATATTTACCGTGGACATAATGCCCTCGGCCATCGGACCCTCGACGGGTACATCCATGGCCCCCGCAGCAAGACCACCAACGCCCGCGTCCATGGGGTCTCCCGCCGCAGACGCCTGATCCATAATAATCACGGGCTGGAGCATGAGAAGAACCGAATCTGGTGTGCGGGCCGCGTCCTCCGGACCCACAAACTCGGCAAGCTCGTCCCTGCGCGCTTCCAAGGGAGCCGCGTCCTGACGGATGGCGTTAATAGCCTCCTCGACGTTGGAAGCTGCATCCAGATCACCAAGCATGTCCTGTGCGCCGGAAAGTCCCGCCATCAACATTTGTTCGTCTTCGCCGGTCATACCCATGTCCTGCGGAGGCATGTCGGTAGGAGCCATCCCCATGTCCTGCGGAGCCATCGGAGGCGGAGCCATCCCCATATCCTGCGGAGGCATGTCGGTAGGAGCCATACCGCCATACTGCATAGGCACGATTCCGCCGTCTCGGAACATCTGACGACCCATAATTGCTCTATTCATCCAAATAGCCCCGCTTTTGCTGCGCCTGATGCTGCGCTCAAACCACTAATACCAAATCCTAGAGCCTGTTGTCCAACAGACGGACCTGGGCTTAAGTTCTGACTGAACGACATTTGCGACGAAGGTGTTTTAGAATAAATGTCGGACAGATACCCTAACTGCTGCATCGGGTTAAACCGCTGTTGCATTTCGTTCTGTCGAGACGTGTCAAATTGAGCCTGCTGCTGCTGCTGCTGTTGTCGACCCAAGTCGAACAAGAACCCGGTTTGTTTCTGCTGCAAAGCCTGCGTACCTTCGCCAAGAGCACCTTGTTGCGTTGCAAGCTGTCCCTGGGTTTGGGCCGTGTTCAACCCGAGACGACCGTAATCTGTCCCCAAACCACCCAACCCTTGGCCGATAGACGCTATTTGTTGAGCGCCCTGAAGACCCAATTGAGCTTGCTGACCTGCCCCCGCTTGCTGGAGCTGCGCCTGATTCTGACCTAAAGCGCCTTGTTGCTGCGCGGATCGTGCTGCAAGTTCTTGACCTGTAATGCCGAGGGCCGCGGCCCGATTGTCGATGTCGGACCGTGATGTCAAGCCTTGGAGGCCTAATTGCCCCGATTGTAGCCCCAACTGCCCCGCAAGCTGCGCGGCGTTAATGCCCGTCTGAGCTTGGAGTTGTTCAAAGTTAAGGCCCGTTTGCGCCAAGTTTTGTGCATTTGACGCAGCCAATTGTTCGGCGGCAAGGCGCTGTTGGTTTGCAGCTTGTTGAGCCCCAAGACCAAGTTGACCTCCTTGTAGCGATTGCCCGGAAGCCAGTCTTTCCGCATCTAGTCCCAAAGCACCGGACGACTGAGCGGCATTCGCCATGGAAGAAGCACCTTGTGCCCCAAGCGTACCCGTAGACGTCGCCGCCTGCTGCGCGCGACCTTGCTGACGTTCAAACGCTTCTTGAGCACGAGTGGAAGCAGCTTCGAACCCAGCTTGCCGCATTTGAGCGGCGGTGCGACCCTGCTGTTCAAGTACATTTCTCGACAACTCTTGTTCTGCCACAGCTTGCCGAGAACCGCCGAAAGCCCCCGCACCAACAGCTTGCGCAGCCACATTTTGTTGCTGTATATCACCCGCACGAGCAACGTCCGCCAAAGCTTGTTGTACGGCCTTGTCCTCAAACTCATTCATAAAAGCGCCTGCGCGGGCCGGATCAAATTCACCCGTCGTCTGGCCAAGTTGCGCAATTCCGGATAAAGCGCTGCTTTCACCCAAAGCGCCTGCGCGTTGAAGAGCAGAAGCTGCGTCCGCCGTTATGTTTCGTGCGTTCTGAACAGCACCTTGACTGCCTTGCAGCGCTTGTTCATAGGCGCTAATTCCTCCGGCAGAGGTGTCTTGAGCGGCTTGTCGAGCCTCTTCCGTAGCCGAACCGAGCTGTTGGCCAAGTTGTCCTAGAATAGGGGCCTGTGCAGCGTTAGCCGCAGCCGCAGTATTCAACCCAAGACCACTAGCTGCGCCCATCGCACCTTGGGCCGCACCAATCTGTCCGGGAATCTGTCCGGAAATCGCACCTTGGTTGGCTAGATTGGCTTGCGCTATGTTTTGAGCGCCCGTTGCCGCCGCCCCCAGGCCCTGTTGAGCAAAGCCCGTTTGACCCAATCCATATTGTTGGGCGGCCGCTTGTTGCTGCGCAAGTAAAGCCTGTTGAGCTGGGATTTGACCGGCCGCTTGTTGAAGACGACTAGCGGCCTGATTTTGAAAGCGTTGCGCGCCGGGCATAACTCGGTTAGCCGACAGTTGCCCGGATTGCAGCCCCGCCGCAGCGCGGTTTAAAAAGGGCTGAAAGTCGTTTTGTTGGCCGAGGGCTTGATCCAAGGCTCGTTGTTGAAAGTCACTAAACCCTGCGGTCTGAAAATCAACCGGAGTTAACCCGCGAGCCACTTGAGCCCGCGCGTCGTTCAGAAGTTGAATGCGCGCCTGTTCAATTTCAGGGCTGTCCTGAAGAATTTGAACGTTGGTATTTTCCGCCATGGTTCACAAACCCTTTACGAAGCGCGCGCTTCTAAATCACGCATGACTGAATACATGTTACGGATACCGGTATCTAGATTACCTTTTCCGGCCCCGCGAACAGCATCTGTCGTCATCACAAATTCACCCGGCATCAACAGCGCTCGCACGCTGTCTTTACCACGGACACCTTCGTCCGGCATGATGCCGCCGTTCCTACGCGGGTAAATTGGACCGCCCTCCGCCGCCTGAACGGGGCCGTAACCACTAGTTATTGGGGTGGTTGCATACGGGTCCCGCTGCTCCCTAAAGGTTGCCGGATCAAAAATAGGCGGAAGCGGGTCTAGCTTTCCGAAGCCCAAAGACTCCGCAGTTTCTTGGAAGGAAGGGTCTTCTTCTTCATCAAAAGCTCCCAGAGCATACGCGCCCACCCCAGCAAGAGCCGCGGGACCGACGTATTGTTTAAACCCGGGCTGTGCGGACGCCACGGCGTCTTTAAACATCTTGTCGGTAAACCTTACATTGGTCTTGCGAGCGAGATTTCTAGCGTCGGTAACAGCGGCCTCAGTTGCCAGCTTTTGAGCCTCGGCGCTACGAGGGAAAATAGGTTCCAATAATTCGCCAAAGCCCTCAACCTTTTTTGTTATGTCATCCATTGTTCGATCAACAACACCGCGTTTTGGGGCGCTTGGGGAAGCGGTATCTGAAAAAAAGTTTTCGCCTCCAGGCAAATCTTTGTACTCCGAAGTCCCTTTCTTGAAGAGGTTTGGATTAAAGGTGTCAAATATCCCCGCGTCTGGCGCTGCCTGGGAACCGGAAATAGCACCAAAGCTTCCTTGAGAGGCCAAGTTCCGCAAACCTGAGCCAAATTGCTCGAACCTCAAGTCCGGCCGTGCAAACGCCCCTTTTACCCCTTCCATAAAGCCGGGTCCGCCGCTGCCCATGGCCCCAATGCCCGCGAAACCCGCACCCATCACACCGGAAATGGCCGCCGATTTAAAGGAGTCGGTAAGGGAGTTACCGTTGATTAAGGAAGCGATCCCACTGCCCAACGCACCGCCGAAAACCGGACCCAAGGGTCCTGCGCCTAGCACAAGAGGCAATACAATGGGAGCTGCTTTTTTGACGAATTTCTTGATGCTCTTGAAGATTTTCTTAAAGAAAAACTCTCGAATGCCCGTCGCAGGGTTAATACTGTTGTCATTAGAACCAACAACATAGCGCTCAGGATTTTCGACGCCTTGGCTACTCAAATAGGTAAAAATGGAGTCGCGCCAAGCGGGGTCGTCGTCCAGAAGTTCTTTGGGAATTACAAGTTCGCCACGCTCAAGGTGAGCCACAACATTGTCGCCAAAACGACCGTGACCGGCAATCTCATCGGCAACCTCCGTGTACTGACCAATACCCGAAACAGGAAAGTCCGGCTCATCACTTCCATAAAGGTCTTCGTCAACGAAAGTACCGATCCCGCCACCCGGAATCTCAAGCATTTCCATTTCCGCAGTTTGTTGAGCAGACATCAACCCGCGCCTCCAGATAAATTCTCAGGTGCCGTGACCTGAACCAGTGTACTTCTTTTTTTGCCTCCCGTCCACGGGCGGCTGTAATACACGCTTAATTGTTCTTTAATCATGGTGTACTCACCGTTACAGAGCCTACCGCAGCGTCGGCTTGTTGCCCTCGGACGTGAGGGGTATTTATCAAAGCTACTTTGACAAAACCGTTTTGTTGAAACAACGCGCCGTTTTCTAATCCAGAATCGTCCGTTTGTAGCGCTGTCAAAACCAAACTCGTGTGCCGACCTTCACCCGGATTCTGCATGTTTTCTGCGTAAACGCTAAACGACCGCATGACTTCCGCAAAATAACCCGGCCGATATTCTTCTGGTGGGATTGGAAAAAACGGAAGGACAAGATTTCGAGACATTACCGTCTCCCGTCCGGACGCATTTCTACCCTCGGTGCCCCCAATCGCCAAGTTGTGCCGGTGTCCGTGCTCTGTATTTTAAAGGCCATGGACCGACCTCGAAGCCGCAGGAAGACGTCTTCGGTAAACTGTTCTACCGGAACCGTGGCCGTTCTTTGGACCGAGGACCCCGTGCTGTTGGTATAGTTCCCACCCGGATAGTTCCGAACTTGAACCGTCATCGTGGCCGTCGGACTGTCGTTGGTACTGTCCCGGAACGTCATGTCTGGTATTAAACGACTTACCAGCATGTAACGGTCCCCGGCCCCCAAACTGACCTGACTGCTTTCGATGTAAGAGGAAATCCCTGTGGCCGGATCGGTACTCCCGTCATCTAAACCAAACTCTTGGAAATACAAAGATTGGTCCGTCGACGCCGCAATAGGATACGCGTTTATCCCGCGGTCCAGCCAACAAGTGCGGTTTAAAACACCATAATACCAAATTTTTTGTTGGTAATTATACACCGCATAACGGTCGCATTCGGAACTCGTCGAAGACGGATAAAACCACCAAATTTCGGAGAAAGAAGTGTTGGTGCTTGCCGTGACTTTTTCAAGTTGGTTTTCGTTTATGTCCGAGAAAATGTAATCCCGTATGGTACACGGAAGCCTTTGAACGCCGCCAGCGTAAATATAAAACTCTTCCTCACCCATCCAAAATACCATGTCCTCAACAGCAACAGCCGCCAAGGGCCCCGCCATCGTGATGTTTTCAGAAATGGTATTTATGCCAAAAGTAAACGGAGGCCCCAGAAACTGCATGGCGTGTAAAGACGTGTCTGTAAACACCAAAACTTGTTGACGTGTTTCTACCGCAGTTATGATCTCTGATCCGGAACCTATTCTGAGATCACCTGCGGTGTTGGTTGCCGTAGACTCCCAGTCCGTCAAACTTTCTTGCGAGGAAAAACGTATTAAAAGCGGGTCTTGAACGCCTATATTATTTTGCGGGTCACAACCAAAAGCAATGATGTGGCGGTCCGCATCTGAAACCAAAACTTTTTTAGCTATTGTGGGAGTGGTGTTAGCGCCAGATAAACTGGAAAGCTCCACACCTCGCGCAGAAAGCCCGCTAGTTTTATCCCAATAAAAAATCCCCTGGTCCCGAACGTTAAACAACAGGTCTTCACCAAAATTATCGTGGCTCCAAATCCGCAACGTCGCACCGTTTGCTGTTAACGCCGAGCCCGATCCCCACGTTCCACGGCCCCACGTTCCGGCTCCCCACCCTGTTCCGCCAACGCTGTTGTCCAAACCCGAATTTATTTGATACGTCCCCACCGTGGAACTTCCGCCCGAACCGGAATCCGACGTTGTGGCAAACACAAACACTGGAGAATATCCCGTGGACGTAGATATAGCGTTTACGGAAGAAACCTCTCGAGCATCTATCAAATAAGAGTTTGCGCTAATCACGGCGCGGATTTCATATTCTTGGTTTAAGACATCGGCTGTAATTTGATCTCCTAAAGACGCCGCTCCGGACAAGGTTACGAAATCATTCTCGAGGGCTCCGTGATCCGTGTCCGTAACTATTAAGGTTGCGCAGGTCACCGCTGCACCCGAAGAATGACTAGCCGTCGTTGTGCTTGAATACCCCCTAGTCAGCCCTGAAAGAACGTTCCCACTGAGAGTGGCATAAAAAATTATTTCAGAATTGATTTTAATAACGCCATTGGCCGGGAAACCGGACCCACTGGTAAGCGTTATCGAGGTGTCATCTACGCCGACATCGCCGTTTAACGTGTTGGCCTTGGCGGAAAAAGTTACGTCTCCCGCAGAAGTCGTGCTGCGAACAGGCGTTATGTCATTATACCCGCCGCCTTCGTTAATATAATATTTAAGGTTCGTTCCCACACCTAGATAGTTAGAGCCGTCTAGGGCTACCCAAGGGTGCAATGCGCGACAAGTCCCTAAAAAATAAGATGAGGTGGTAGGTATCCAGCCCCCTATTTTTTCCGGAGCACCGAAACGGAATCTTACCTTGTCGCAATCAAACCACCCACCTTCGTTCGCGTACGAAGTTGTTTCGCGGTTTACGCCGGGCCGGAACTCCAGTTTTGTGAATGGCATCGCACGGGCTCGCTGTTGTCGTTTAAAAAGCGGCTAAGGGACCCCTCGTTATGCAGCCTCACCAGCCGCAATCGCCGCGTTTATTGGGGCCATGTCTTCAGTAGTCCAATAGCTTTTACCTACCATCAACTGCAAATGAGCGACACAGGTATCAATGGACTGCTGTTTTTCTTCTGCCGTGCTGTCAGCCATACCAGTACCTGCTGCGATTTTATTGATTCGGTTGGCGACGATGAGCATTGCAGAGTAGTTGACGGCGATTTCTTCGGATGTGATTTCACTCATGTTACTTAACCTTTCAACGCTGCTACTTCAGCTTTAAGTTCGTCGATCTGTGCTGACAACTGTTGGATAGCTTTGACAGCAATAGGAAGAAGCTGGGCAGGTGCTACCTCTAGGCGCTCTGGGTTGGTACGCAGAACACTGCTAACCCACTCAGCATCGTTAGCATCCTC
>WLWE01002561.1_pt1 | contig 11501 bp, 9 predicted proteins | sample 6718301 | NCBI WGS metagenome assembly WLWE01 (sample SAMN12718691, study PRJNA515312) | sponge metagenome | isolation source: marine sponge | host: Mycale hentscheli | place: New Zealand: South Island, Marlborough, Capsize Point | collected 2003-05-01 | reverse complement strand
CACGTATGCGTGGAAGTGTCGAACCGCAGAAGATGAGGATTCAGTCGCTGCTTCACGCGAGCCGGCTGCTCCCATAGTGCTCGCTCGGCGGCAATCTGAGCCCGGGCGCTGACGGGTATGTCACCAGCAAAGCTCGCAATCTCAGCTCGGTATTGGTCCTGATTAACGCCGAGGTGATTGCCGTGATACCGAAAGCCACCCAACACTGCCTCCATCACAAAGGGCTCTGCATACCCAGCGAGCGACCACCACAGGTATGAGTCTCCTGCTAGTCGAAAGCCCGGAAGCCGGTTGAAGTCGATGGTGGAGTGAATGGTGCGACGCCACAGAGTTGACTCCTGTTGCACAGTGGGCAACCCACGGCCATAGAGACCCTGTCGCAAGAAGTTGCGCCGATACCGGAATGGAAGTCGGGTGTGAACCACCGATGTGTCCGGCGCGAAGTACGCGTGAAGGCCCATCAACCACTGAACCTGGGCTGCTCGATCAACCCGAGCCAACAATGAGGTACATGTGGAGTTCCACAGATCACCCGCATTCAGGTAGGCGTACCAGTCAGCACCTCCGAGTGAATCCAAGAAAGTCATTCCACGGGCCAGGCCGTCGTACATACCCGCATCGGCCTCCGAACGAATATGTACTTGTGCGTTGTCGGGCGCGAATGCATCGGTAACTTCGTGAGCTCGGGCAACCGTACTGTCGGTGGATCCGCCGTCTTGGATAATGTAGACGAGCTCGATACCACTCTCTGTGATCCCTTTTTGCCTGAAGATCGACGCTGCAGTTTCGGCGATCCAGCGCTCAGCATTGAGTACCGGAGTGACGACACCGACGCGCATGGGATCACGGTAGTCCCTAGTCGATGAGTGGTTCGCGCTTCGTGTGGGAGTCTGCCCTCGTGAGAAGTACTAGGGAGCGCGTGCGCCTCATCTGGGTGCTGGTAGCCGCCTACTCGGCTCTCACCATCATCACGCTTCTGGTCTGGGATACCCGCGGTGTTTACTCACCCACGGGTGATGAGCCGCACTACTTGGTGATGTCCGATTCCGCGACCGTTGACCGATCTTTGGAATTGACGCAGGCCTACCTTCGGGAATTTCAGGAGCAGCGGTTTTACGAACCAGGCCTCGCGGACCTGGGTGTTCCTGACGGTGAGATCCTCGGCCCGCCAGCCGCCCACGTCATTTCAACAAGTCAAGGGCATGTCAGTTGGCACGGTTGGGGTATCGCGGCCCTGGGTAGCCTGGCCCTGCCCTGGGGTGGGGTTCTCGCGGTTCGACTCCTGATGGCTGTATCCGGGGTTGTTCTCATCCTCTGCACATGGAAACTTACCCAGCGGTGGTCGGTGGCTCCCGTTCGCCGCGCAGCATCTGTGGCGGCGCTCGCCATCGCCTACCCGGCCCTCCTCGCGGGGGGTCAGATATTCCCCGACTTGTGGGCTGGAGCGCTGGTTTTGCTCGGAGTCACCTGGTTGCTCACGCCTCACTGGCGGACGTCTGTTCCAATAACGACGAGTGTCGGAACGGCAATAGGGCTCTTGCCCTGGCTTGGGGTCAAGTTCGCTCTTGCGGCCGTCGTGCTCGCGGCAGCAGCAACAATTGAGTTGGCACGCAGGCGCGACCCGGGTGTCGTGCGTACTCGCGTAGCTTTTCTTGTTCCCGCGGTGTCTCTGCCCCTTCTGCTCGTGGGCTATCACCTCTGGGCGTTTGGTTCTCCTTTTGGCCCGCCGCTAGATGGAGCGCTCGTCTTCGGTCGCGATTTTTGGATGCTGCTGCCTGGGTTAGTGATGGATCAAAACCAGGGCTTCCTTTCGTACAACCCGTTGCTCTGGCTGGCGCTGCCCGGCGTTGTTCTCTTGTGGCGTACGGCGCGAAAGGTTGCTGCGGTGTGGGCAACCGTCTTCGTTTCTCTGTGGATCCCTGGCGCCGCCCATCCAGGCCTCTACGGTTTGGGTAGTTTCAATGGTCGGTATTCGTGGGCGATCGCGTGCTTGGCGATTGTGCCGGCCACGTTCTCGCTGATGTGGCTCGCACGACGAGCGCGAGTGTCCTTTTGGTTGGTCACCGGCTCAGCGATGGGTTTTCAGGCGTACCTCTACGTGGTGGGAACGTTCGTCTCCGGCTCTATCGTGGGCGGACCACTCGGACTTGATCTCTACACACGGCCGATAGGCACGTGGCTGGAGACGTATTCAGCCTGGTGGTTCCCGCTGCAAGGTTTCTTTCCCGCATGGTTTGACCCCGATTGGTCCTTTGCCTTTTGGCCCAACTACCTGTGGCTTCTGTTGGCCGTCGGAATGATCGCTGCCGCCGGTTTGCCATCACGACCTGTGTTTACTCGAAAGCCGCTTGTCGGTGGTCTGGGGGCAGCGTTCGTGGTGGCGCTGGTGGTGGCGGGGTTGACTGCTTCCCCAGGGGCGCGCTCAGAAACGGACATTGTCACGGTAGACATTCGTGCGGGGGAGCGGCCAGCAGGCTTCGTCGCCGACGGAGCGCTACGCGCCATGAGATTGGGCCCCTACACCTGGGGAGTCTTATACGCGGCGGAAGGTACGGAAATTGTCGGCAAGTGGGAACTCGTCCGAGGAGCCGACGGAGTCGTGGTTGCGTCCGGTGAAATTCAGGGAAGCAACGGACGGGAGGCGTGGACAGGATCGGTAGTCAAGTATCGGGCGGCCATTCCGCAGGAGTATCTGCTCAGGGTTGGCTGGTACGGAGACGCAGACATCAGTATTCGAGCCCTGACGGTGAGCCACGGGGACTCCCCACCGCCGGCTCGCGATCGCTAGGCTCGTCGCATGCCTGTTCCCCGCAAAGACCGAGATATTTTTGAGAATCTCTTCGTCCTCGAGCTCGCCAACAACCATTGGGGGCAGATTGGCCGGGGTCTCAAGATCGTTCGTGACTACGGCAGCGTTGTTCGTCACAATGGCGTGAAAGCTGCCATCAAACTTCAGTTTCGAGATGTTGATCATTTCATCCATCCAGAGTTCGTGGGAAATGAAGACCTCCGCTACATCAAGAAGACCGAAGCAACTCGTATGCGACGGGAAGACTTTGCGGAAATGGTTGCGGAGATCAAGAACGTCGGATGCATTCCGATGGCTACCCCCTTCGACGAAGCATCGGTTGACCTGTGTGTGGAATTCGACTTTCCCATCATCAAGGTGGCTTCCTCTGACGTGAACGATTGGCCTCTATTGGAGAAAATTGCCTCTGTTCGACGGCCAGTCATTGTCTCGAGTGGGGGAGCGACGGAGAAGAATCTGGACGACGTCGTCACGTTCTTCGAAAAGCGGGCGATTCCACTGGCCATCAATCATTGTGTTTCGCTGTACCCATCCGAAGATCATGAGTTGGAGTTGAACCAGATCGACTATCTCAAGGACCGGTATCCCGAGCACGTGATTGGGTTTTCTACCCACGAGCAGTACGACTGGGAAGCATCCATGTTCATCTCATACGCAAAGGGCGCCCGCACATGGGAACGTCATGTGGATATTGACCACGACGGAGTTGCTGTATCTCCGTATTGCTCTCTGCCCGAGCAGGTGGATACCTGGTTCCGAGCTTTCCACAAAGCGAAGGAAATGTGCGGAGGCTCTCAGACCGAGCGCCGCGTCATACCTAAGCGGGAAGCCGAGTACCTGAATGCCTTGGTGCGTGGTGTCTACGCACGGCGTGACTTGGAGCCAGGCTACGTCTTTTCTAAAGACGCTTTCGCAGATGATTTCTACATGGCAGTTCCATTGCGCAAGGGTCAGGTTTCCGGTCGGGAAATTATCAATGGGGAGCGACTGGTCGCAGGAATCCTGGCAAATGAACCCTTGACGATAGACCACATGGACGGTCCTTATTCCGAGGATTCCGTACTTCGTGGCTACATCATGAATCGAGGGTTGTAAGAGCCGTGGATCTCGGGCTGCGGTCCGACGAACGCATTCTCGTCCTTGGATCCAGTGGATGGTTTGGCCAAGAGTTCATGGCCTTGCTCCCGACCGATAACACTGTTTTGGCCGTCCCAGGTCCAACGAGTGGCGCCCACATCGAAGATCAGCAGATTGTTGACTTCGCCCCCACCATCGTTGCGAACTTCGCGTTCTTGACCCGTGAGCGTGTGGACAGCGACGGCGTGGAGGCTTTTCTTGCGATCAATACGCAGTTGACCGAACGCTTTCTTCGGTTTGCGCAACTACCTGGCGTTCGGGGTCTTCTCACAATTTCGAGTGGAGCCGCGATCACGGAACCTGACCACCCGTACGGCCAACTCAAGTTGGCAGAGGAACAGGCCGCGTTGTCCTTAAACTCGCCGAGTCGAACAGCGGTGGTAGCACGTGCCTACTCGGTTTCTGGTCCCCATGTGCGCCGGCCAGAGCAGTACGCGTTCTCTGACCTGATCATGCAAGCGATGCAGGGCAACATCAAGATCATGGCACCCGTGCCGGTTTACCGGCGCTATTGCTCTGTCGCAGACACTTTGACCGTGGGTATGCGATCTCTTGATGCTGGACGGAGTGGCGTATTCGAAACCGGTGGTCCGCTGGTGGAGATGGGGGAGTTGGCCGAAGCGGTGCGCGCCGAAATTGCGCCCCATGTCAGCATTATTCGCGCCTGGGATCCGGAAAGCACCCCACAGCGCTACGCATCGGATGACACGTCGTGGCGAGACTGGACATCGGCCGCGTCGGTACGGCCGTCTGACCTCATCGAGCAAATCGCAGCCGCAGCCCGAGGCCTGGGGAACCCGCGCACCTAGACTCCTCATCATCTGCAAGGGAGGCCCATGGATCGTCAGCGTACGTATGCCGATCATGTAGCGGACATCCTTGTGTCCTTGGGCTATTCCCATTGCTTCTTGGTGCCGGGCGGAGCCATCATGCACTTGGTTGATGCCGTGCGGACCCGCATGGAGTGCATCCCCGTGGTGCATGAGGTCGCCGCCGTGATTGCTGCCGAGTACTTCAACGTGACATCGTCCAATGCTCGCGCTTGCGCTCTTCTCACGGTCGGTCCCGGCGTTACGAATGCCCTCACCGGCATGGCCGGGGCCTACCTCGATAGCCATGACGTGCTTGTCCTTGCCGGGCAGGTGAAGTCTGCCGACTTATCTCGTGGCGAGGTGCGTCAGCGGGGTATCCAGGAACTTGACGGGGTGGCAATGGCGGCACCTGTCACCGTTTCCGCTCGTTGTATTGAGACGCCCATTCCCGATGAGGAACTCATCAAGCTCGTCACCTCGGGCATTCAGGACCGCAAGGGTCCGGTTTTTCTCGAGATGTGCCTCGATGCGCAGGGTGCACCCTGGCCGAATGCCCCGGCGCCATCGGGAGTTCCCGGCAGTGAGGTTTCCGGTGAGTTCGTTGAGGCGGCCGATCTCGCAAGTGCCCTCATCCTTCGTGAGCTTCGTGCAGCCGAGCGTCCGATTCTGCTGGTCGGTGGGGGTGTCACCCATGAAGTTGGTCAGGGATGCTCCGAGAACTTGGCGCAGCTGGGAGTGCCACTGATGACCACCTGGAACGGCTTCGACAGGGTGGCTGATGATCACCCATGTTTCGCGGGTCGACCCAATACGTGGGGCCAACGTCGGGCCAACGTGATTCTGTCTCAAGCAGATTGCATCATCGCCCTAGGAACTCGATTGGGTATCCAACAAACCGGCTTTAACTGGCAGCAGTGGGGACCTCCTGAAGGTGCTGGCGTAGTGGTGCAGGTGGATGTCGACAAATCCGAGTTAACGAAAGGTCACCCGCGTGTCGATCACGTTATTCAGGCCGATGCCAACACAGTCTTACAGAAGATCGCTCAAGGTGAGCCGACATCCATTACTCCCTGGTGGGAGCACATCGCGCTCGTGAACGAGCGATTACCACTTCTTGATCCCGAGAACCACACGGGTGATCGGTATCTGTCCCCTTATCAACTCGTTGATCAGCTCTCGGATGTGATGACCGGGAGTGATGTGCTCGTTCCGGCGAGTTCAGGGAGTGGTCAGTTTGTGCCAATGGAAACTTTCCGATCCACCTCCGGGCAAAGAGTGGTGACGAACAAGGGATTAGCGAGCATGGGCTACGGCCTCGCTGCTGCGATCGGTGCAAGTGCCGGAACGAACTCCCGCGTAGTTCTCGTCGAAGGAGATGGCTCGTTCTCGCAGAACATCCAAGAACTGGGAACTCTGGCCTTGCACGGCTGGCCAGTCAAGATCTTCCTGCTCGATAACGATGGATACGCCTCGATTCGCACAACTCAGCGGAACTACTTCAACGGGGCATACCTGGGATGTGATTCGACGACCGGTCTGGGCTTTCCTGACTGGCATGTCCTCGCTCAATCTTTTGGTGTTCCTTCTATAGATGTTGGGCCAAATGGTCTTCAGGAAGAAGCCGCTCGCGAACTCTTCGACCAGCCCGGGCCGGCACTTTTCGTTGTTGCCGTGGACCCAGAGCAGACCTACTTCCCCAAGGTAACGAGCACAGTGACCGAGGATGGCTCCATGAAGTCGAATCCATTGCATGAGATGTCTCCGCCACTGCCGGAGGACGTTGCTCGCGCGGTACTGGCCTTCCGGCACAATGGCGAATCGTGAGCCGCAGGACAGCCCTCGTCACGGGGGGAAGCCGAGGCATAGGGGCTGCCATCGTCGAGCACCTGCCGAGCGATGGCTGGTCCGTGCTCAACCCAACCCGTGGCGAATTCGATCTGACCGACTTTGCTTCCATCGATTCTTACTTGGACTCGATCGACCCTGTCTTCGGGGTTGTGTTGAACGCTGGAGTCAATCCGCCGTCGGATTTTGCTGAGATCAGCGAGATTCAATGGGCGGAGATTTTGCGGGTCAATACCGAGAGTTGTCTCCATATCCTTCAACGCCTCGCTCCCGCGATGGCCGATACTGGTGGCGGCCGGATCGTTGCGATCTCGTCGGCGTATGCCGGACGATCTCGAAAAGGACGAGCTGCCTACAGTGCGTCCAAGGCCGCACTGGAATCGTTGATTCGATCAGTGACTGTTGAGTTTGCCGATCGAGGGGTAATTGCAAACGCCGTTGCTCCAGGTTTCGTCGACACCGAACTGACCCGTGTGAATAACGATGCTGCCATGATCGAGCGTTTGCTGGAGAGAGTTCCCGTGGGACGCTTGGCACAACCCGGTGAGATAGCCCAAGCGGTTGCCTTTCTTCTTTCTCCCGACAATCACTACATCTGTGGCCAGGTCCTCGCGGTCGACGGTGGGTGGGCGTGCACATGACCGCCCTTGAACCACTGGTCATCCAGTCTCGCCAAGGCGACTACCCTGTCGCGTTCCACCGCGCGATCACACACGCGATAGATGCATTGGGGAATCTGCGTGAAGCCTTCGTTGTGGTGGACTCCGAAATACTGCGTCTACATGGAGAGCAGCTGGCGCCGCTTGTCGAGGCGTTTCCCACTCTGAGTATCACTGCATCGGAGGAAGCGAAGTCCTTGGCAGGAGTGTCGACGTTAGTCGAATGGTTGCTTGAGCAGCGTGCCGTGCGCTCTGCCACGATCATTGCGATCGGCGGTGGATGTATTCAGGATCTCGTCTCATTCACCTCGCATATCTACTACCGCGGTACCTCGTGGGTATTCCTGCCCACCACGGTTCTGTCCCAAAGTGACAGTTGCATTGGAGCGAAGAGCGGCATCAACGTGCTGCCTTTCAAAAATCAACTCGGTGCCCTGCACTCACCCTCGCAGGTGCGCATCTGCGAAGAGTTCCTATCCACCTTGCCGGATGTGGAGGTCGCCTCGGGTTACGGAGAGATCGTCAAGCTTTCGGTCACATCCTCGCGACAGTTCTTGAGTCTCCTCGAGGAATCCCTGGCGGACGGTGGTTTACGCAACCCGCATCTGCTGCGACTTACTCGGGCTTCGCTTGCCGCAAAACAAGAAGTCATCGAGGAAGACGAATATGAGACGGATCTTCGGCGGATACTGAACTACGGACATAGTTTTGGTCACGCATTGGAAGTCCTCGCTGATCACAGTGTGCCCCATGGTCTGGCCGTCCTTTGGGGGATAGACGTGATCAACAACCTTGGCGTCGAGTGGGGCACCACGGCCCCTGATGATCGAGATCGCATGCACGCCCTGATTTCGGAGCATTTCGACTACTCACTTCCGATCGCCCCCGTAGCTGAGGCGTTAGTGGACACGGTTCGTCGCGACAAGAAAGTGGCCCGTGGATTGATGTACTTCGCGGTGATGCGCCGGCCCGGAGACCTCGTCATCGAGCCGCACCCACTCGACGATGACCTCACCGAACTGGTTCGCGGCACCCTCGAGGGAGATCTTGTCTTCTCTGGCGCTTGATGTAGGCGGAAGCTTCATCAAGGCGGCGGTGATCGATCGTGGTTCGATCGGTCCGAGCGTCCTTCGCGTGCCCATTCCCGGCTTCAGGGACGAGAGGCCGGACCAAGGTGCTCGTGAAATCGAGCCGAAGGAGCTCGATGCCGCCATTTTCTCGGTGCTGGACGGTGTGCGTGTTTCCCCCACAGATGAGGTGTGGATCACCGGGCAGATGGCTGGATTGGCGTTCGTGGACGACGACGGTCTCGCCACTTCCCCGATCATCTCGTGGCAGGACACCCGCAGTAATCGCCTGGAAGAGGTGATAATACAGATGGGCCCCGACGTGGTTGCCGATTTGGGTGACGGATTGCGTATCGGTTCGCCATCGGTCACTTTGGCCACTTTGGATATCGATCGGCGCTCCCGCGTTCGCAGCTTGATCTCCTACGTGGCGGGGCGCGTTGCGGGACAACTCACCGCCACGATCCACGCCACTGACGCGGCCGCCTGGGGTCTCTTTGACACACGGCGTATGCGTTGGTCACCCAGAGCGTGCCACGTTGCGGGCGTTGACCTAGGTCAACTCCCGAACGTCACAACGGATGCGCACGGGACAGTCGGAGTGTCAGGTGTTCATGTGGGGGTTGGTGATCAACAAGCAGCGCTTTTTGGTGCTCATCTTGAGCCCCGTGAACTTAGTGTGAACCTCGCAACGGGATGTCAGGTATCAACCCTTGCTGATGACTTCGTTACCGAAGTGCAGACCCGTCCCTATCTTGACTCGCATCTACTGCACACCGTCACCCACCTACCAGCCGGACGCGTCATGCGAGAAGCCGTGACGAGTGTGTTCGGAGATGACTCTCCGGAGTCGTGGACTCTCGCGGCGGCAGATACTGATAGCGATCGGCGAATTTGCTCTGCGATCGAACAGATCGTTGACGGAATAGTAGGGGCCGCCACTCGACTGCACGCGCTCGGCGGGCCTGTGGTTTTCAGTGGCGGACTCGTGCAGCAATTCCACCCCTTACGAGACGCCATCGTTGATGCGCTCTCACCCTCGAAAGTTCGCACTTTCGCTGGAGACGACGCAGCACTTACCGGGCTTGCCCGACTAGCTGCAAAGATTCCGTCAGGTGACTCTCGTGAATGACAACCCTCGAATATTGATCGTGATTGGCCAGGTTCTCAGCGATCCTTGGTTATCCATCACAATCAATGGTCAGTTCCCGACCTGGTTGAAAGATGCTCAAGCGACTGGCATACCCGTTCGGCATAGTCACGGGCGAAAACCAGGAGCCGTGACGCGTGCGGTTGATCGTGGTCACGAATGGATTCGCTGGCATGGACGAGGTCGATCATTGCTGCCTCGAATCGACGCGGCGATCGGTCGACCTGCGCTGATGTGGATACCTACCGTTCGAGTCGAAACGTTCCTTTTCCCTGACACGGTGGGGTGGCAGCAGGATCTAGTGGACATCTACGCGCTGCAGCGATGGAAGGTGGTGGGCTCGCTCACCCAAGCTATGAAAGAGGACTTCGACCTCATCTATTTCACAACGGCATCGAGTTACGTCAATGTTCGTGCTCTGCTGGACGCGTTCGGTGAGTTGCCACGAACTGGCCTGTATGCAGGAACCGTGCACCAGGACGCCATCAGCGGCACCCACTTCGCTTCGGGTGCGAGCCGGGTGATCAGCAGGGACGTAGTTGCTGCCGTCCTCAATAACCGCCGTGGCTACCGCAATGACGTCATGGAAGATGTGGGCCTAGGACGACTCATCGCTGATCTCGGATTCCCTCTCGCCGCCCTACCGTCCATCAATATTTCCTCACCCGAGGCTCTTGCCTCGGTGTCCGATGAGCAGATTCACAGCAACTTCCACTTTCGCATGACGAGTGGTCACCCCGGCAACCGGCAGGACGCCCCTCTTATGCTGGCACTCCACGAACGCATTAAGCGTGTCGAAGCTGAATCGGGTGTTCCTGGTGATTGAGGTAAAGATCTCTAGTCGGGGTTCGGGTCCAGCGCTCAACATCGCCCAGTTCGTTGGCAATGATGCAAACGAGTGGAACGGCTGCCGGTTTCACATTAATGAAGACTGCGATCGCGCGGACGTTTGGTTCGTTATCGAAGATGTCGATGATGATGACACCGTGTGCCACGTTCCCGACCAGTCAGTGATCTTCTTGAGTGCGGAAACCTCGTGGCCGAATGGCTTCTTTGATACCAACGCGGCTAATGCAGCATTTCTGGATCAATTCACCTGGATCTACACGTGGCTTGACGTCTATCGAGCGAATGTGACGTCGGCTATCCCCTTCCTACCATGGATGGTGAACGCGAACCACGGTCCCTCCGTCTCACAGCCTCACGAGCGAGATGTGTCCTTCCTTCATGAATTGCCGGGTGTGCCCAAGGAACGGGAACTGTCTGTCATCTGTTCAGCCCGAAGTGCAACCCCCGGACACCAGCAGCGCTTGCGGTTCATCACCGCACTGAAAGAACACTTTCAGGATCGACTGGACTGGTATGGCAATGGAATACAACCTATTCCTGCCAAATGGGACGGATTAGCTCCGTACCGCTACTCGATAGCGATCGAAAACCACATGGCGATCAATGTCGTCACTGAGAAGTTGTGGGATCCGCTGCTTGCTTACACGTTGCCCCTGTATGCGGGAGCCCCCAATGTTCACGAATTCTTGCCTGCGGATTCCTACGTGGAGTTGAGTATCGCCGACCTCAATGGCTCTATAGAACAGATTGAATCTTTGCTGTCGGAAAACCTGCATGAATCTCGAATCGATGCGATTAGCAAGGCTCGCGCCGGGATCCTCGGACCGCTGAACGTCTACTCGCGGATAGCGGTGCTTGCCCGCGAATGGGCTGGCCGCGGAGAGGGGCGAACGGTGCGGCTTGAACCGAGAGCGGCACGCCCGCAGATCTCGACGAGGCCGCCCATGACGCGACGAGTTGGAGAATTCTTCAACTCGATCGGCGACACCCTCGTGCGCCGATCATTAACACGTTAATCTGGCATCACGAGATGTAGACTTTCCCCGTCGGATGCCACCTTAGACGTTGGCTAGGTGATCAGAACGAAGAAGTGAAATAGCGGACGGGGTTTGACCGTGAAGGTAACTGTCGTTGGGTTGGGGAAAGTCGGATGCGTGATGGCCTCCCTCTATG
>WLWE01002558.1_pt1 | contig 11516 bp, 16 predicted proteins | sample 6718301 | NCBI WGS metagenome assembly WLWE01 (sample SAMN12718691, study PRJNA515312) | sponge metagenome | isolation source: marine sponge | host: Mycale hentscheli | place: New Zealand: South Island, Marlborough, Capsize Point | collected 2003-05-01 | reverse complement strand
TTAAATTATATCTTTTCTGATTTGACAAAGCAGTTAATCCTAATGAAAATATTTGTATCATATCCTGTAATTTTCTACCCTGTTCAAAACCCTCTACTAATAGTCTATATGCCTGATTATAATGATCCTCTAAAGATGTCTTATTATGTAGTGGAGACGAGCATACTAATTTATCATTATAAAAAAAAGTTAATGAACCTTCTCTGCCTTCATAAATCATGATAATAAGATATCTTATATTATATCTTATATTATTTTTATATTAATTATCATCATCGCTACTTTCACTATCAACAGACAGATATTTTAAGTTTTCTTCTATTGTGTCTATCGCTGGCGAGGGACAACTAGAGAGGCAGGGTTGGTCGTCATTGATGCGATTGTTGACGATGATGATAAGTATCTCAAACATAGAAAGGAGGTCAGGATGTCGTATAAGTAGCTTTCTGATTTTGTCTACTTCTATAATATTACAAATATCTAACTTTTCTATCTCCATATATTTTATGTATAAAAAAAATCAATAAAATTATTCTTAAATTTAGTTGGAATAAGTGACAGACCCATCCATATTGAAATAATAGTGTTGGTCAAAAAGCATCCACATATGAACTATCATATCCTCTCCTCCGCTGTTATTAGCAGCAGCCCAGTTCAGCTGTAGGCGAGTCTGTTGTGCTAACGTTTGAGTATCTACGCCTGACTCGGCAACATCACGAGAGAATCCATCAAGCGATATACCGAATGGAGAGAAACCATATTTAGACCCAGTGGTTGGGACGTGTGTCGCACCACCAACACCATTCTCTCCTGATGCTAGACCTACATCATCTGCTCCATAACTAGTGCAAGTGAGAGCACCAGTAGGATTAGCAACACCGAGTGTTCCGACAGCCTTTGCTAATTCTAGTACACACTCACCACGTCTGAATTCATTACCTACAGCAGCAGCTCCTGTGGATTGACCCCAGCATTGGACAGGCTGACCTGGAGGATAAAGTAGAGGACCGACGGCTAACTGATAACTATCAATATTAGCATTACCACAGAAAGATAAATTGTATGATGCGGACTGAACAATCGGACCAGCAGTATTCGCAAAGTCGTTAGACTGGGCACACCAAAACATAGATTTTAGACTACGCTTACGTGCTGGGCAATCTAACTGAACCTGACCAGTAGTTCCATTAGGTAGAGATTGTGAAAAGTATTCATAATCCTGACCAGAAATTGCTAATTGACCACCCATATCCATCTGCATCTGTTTAAATTGAGCAATGACATCAGGACCTACCTCTATAGCATGGGCTATATATGCTACCTCTGTTACTACTAGATCAGCAGCACCTGGCGCACCATTCCAACAACCAACATCATCAGGAAGTGCTAAATCTAGAACAAGAGTAAGTGGGGCATTAGGGTCTACAAGAGGAAGTGGAATTAATTTATCCTGCGAAAATAGACCAGAAGTGATACCGCAAGTCAATCTTACTGTTCCAGCAGCAGGGATATTACCATTCGCATTATGTGTTGCTGTATCATAAACATTACCATCACCACCAACTGCATTAACAGTATTTGACAAGGCAGCACCAGTATTAAAGGACCGAAGACTTTCCGTAGACCCAGCAGTTGCTAAACCCTGGCTGGACATCTGAACAGGAGCAAGAATAGCAGAATGTAGGCGATTATTCTGTTGAGTGTATGAGATAAGTCTACCTCCTTGTTCTACCCTAATATTCTCAAAAAGGCAATTTGTTCCACCCACATCAAAACCGAATGTCTGTGCCCCAGAGTTGGACAGACGTACTTCAAGGTAAGAATGAGTTGTGTCTAGAAGTGCGGAAGGATGCGACACCTCAATACGTATCTGTCTATTTCCCTGACGAGAAAACGTAGAACCATTGCTAGGAAAAAACTTGCGACGATGAGCCATCGCTGGAATGCTTAAAGGCAGCATACTACTATAATCAATTGTTGAAGGCATTACACGTGGTTCTTCCATGATAGTATTTTATACTATTATAGAGAAAATAAAAAAATAACTTTAAAAATTTTAGTTGTTTAGATTGTTTTACTTAAAAATTTACACGGATAGCACCAGAACTATCAATATAGAACAGCGAATCATATACAACATAAGCATCAATAGTAACCGCCTCACCAGCAGCCGCACCAATAGTAAGTTGTAGAGAAATAGGAGTTGCTCGGTCTGCCGTATTGACTCCGTCATGCCCAGCAGATACCCTCTGAAATGACTCCATATCAATACCGAATGGGCAGAAAAGATGGGTAGCATCGGCAGCACCAGGAGCAACAACTGTAGTCATATTAGGAACATCTCCATCTACGAGAGCGAAATTAGTAGTAGAAAGAGATCCTAATCCAATAGTGCTACCTAGAGTTCCAAAGCATTTCTCTAATTCTGCTACGTGTTCGGAGCGGACTCCAGCAGGTCCTGCTGCTAATCCATACTGACATTGGACAGGTTCGCTAGGATACTGGATTGAACCAACCTTAACAGAATATTCAGTCATATTGAAATTACCACCAAACGATAGATTGTATCTCAAATCCTGTGCTTGAGCACCACCAGCTACGAATTGCTGTGAAGCACCAGACCAAAGAATAGACTTAATAGAACGTCTGCGAGCAGGAACATTAATATTTTGCTGACCAGTAGCACCCTGGGAAATAGTGCCCTGGAAGTGGGTGTAATCAATACCACTCAACATAATAGCACCTCCTGATTGTTCCTGTACCATGCGTAATTGTTCGTCTAGAGCAGGAGGAGTTTCTACGAGAGATGCAACATATCGCACAGTATCAATAGTGTAAGCAGCACCAGGAGCAGCACCGAAAACACCAATATCTAGAGTAGGTGCTAATTCAATCTCAATAGTAATAGGCGATGATCCTAACAGCTGAAGTGGTAACATCTTATCCTGATTGACACCTAGAAGACCATTAACAAGTGGAATGTTAATAGTAGCAGTAGAACCAGGAGTAGGAGCACCAGGAGGAGCAACAGCATTATTGAGTATGAGACCAGCACCATTTGCTGGGGTAGTGAGAGAAGCACCAGATAAGTCAGCAGCAGGAACAGCAGCAGTAACATTGCCGTTAGCCTTATCATTATTAAATCTTACAACCGCTTCAGAGACAGAGCGAGATTTAATATTATCCTTATCACCCTGACACGGGAGGAGAATAGAAGACATTAACTTATTGTAGGAATTGCAATCAGTGAGAATATTTCCAGCCTGTTCTACACGGAGGCGACGAATGAAAGAATAACCTCCACCAAAATCAAGACCGCATGCCTGACCTGTAGTATTGTTAAAACGGAAAGATAAATAACTATTTTTTGTGTCTAGAAAAGCATCAGCAGTTAAATCAATTCTAATAATATTATTACCTGTAGCAGTAAAACTATTTCCATTCACTGGAAAGAAAGTTCTCCTTTTTGCCATTGACGGAAGTGCCAGTGGGAGATGAGACATATAATCAGCATTGCGTGGGAGTTTCCGACCAGATTCCATATTTTTATATTTAAATATAGATTAAAAAAAATAAATTTATTAAAATTTTAGTTTATTGTATTGTTTATTGTTTACTCTATACTCTATATTTACATAGCACTGCGAAGATTGCCAACACTATCTATAAAGTAGATACTATCAGAAACACAATAGATATCTACTGCTACATTCTCATTAATACTTGCTCCAATATCAAGAATTAATTCAAGAGGTGTGCTGGTTGAAGCAGTATCAATACCTGATTCTAATGCACCGCCACCCTTTCCATCTGGTTGGAACGCTTCACAATCAATACCGAAGGGACAGAATTTGTAGGTTCTAAGTGCCGCACCACCAGCGGAAGGTTGAGGCATAAAAGCGTTGCTTCCTGGGTCGGCACAGAAATTCACTCTAGATAACGAACCTAGACCATGGGCAGATTTCGTCTCACCAAAGCACTTCGCAACTTCCTCCGCTTGTGTTGCCTGAAACCGAAGATTACCTAATGCTACATATTGACAACCAACAGGCACTTCTGGAATGCGTCGGCTACCGAATGCTAATTGATATTCACTCATATTAAGATGACCGCTGTAACTTAATGTATACCTTGTAGATTCACCTGCTGCTGCCCTACTAGTAGAAGAACAAGCAAATAATACAGATTTAATACTCTTCTTACGGACAGGGACAGGAATTGATATACGACCAACCTGACCTGATGCGATGTTACCTGGGGTGTGAGTATAATCTACACCGTTGAGAACTAGGCGACCGCCGCTCTGTTGCTGAACCATTCTAATCTGCTCTTCAACAGCAGGTCCAGTTTCAACTAGAGATGCAAAATATCTTACATCATTAATAGTGTATGCGGCCAAACCAGCAGCACCAAAAGTCCCTACACGTGCCTGGTTGCTCTCTAATGTAATCTCAATAACTACAGGTGCTGAATTTAGGAGGAAAAGTGGAACTAACTTATCCTGTGTTGTGCCTAGAAGACCATTCAATAGTGGAATTGAGAAAACATAGTTAGAACCTGCAGCAGCGGCAGTTGTTGAATCATTAGCATTAGTTGGCGTATTGATAGTAGCACCAGTAATTTCAGCAGCAGCACCTGCGACAGCAGTATTACCAGCACCACCAGCAACAGCGGAGTTGGCGAAACGCTGACCTTCCTTAAGAGAGCGAGATGCTAAATTACTTTCGGATCCCTGACACGGAAGGATAATAGAGGAAAGAAGCCTGTTGTATTGACGGCAATCAGAGATAACAGTTCCAGCCTGAAGGATACGCAGGCGAGAGATGAAAGAGTGACCTCCTCCAAAATCTACACCGAATGTCTGACCAGTAGTATTGAGGAAATTAAAGCGTAAAAAACTGTGCTTGGTATCTAGGAACGCCGCTGCCGAAACAGGAATTTCTATAATGTTATTAGTAGCAGAGGTAAAACTAGAACCATTAGATGGAACAAAACCACGTCTGCGGACACGACTCTCTACCGCCATCGGTAGAATTTTAGTGTAGTCAATGCTGTCAACCATACTCATATTATATTTTATAATATCTAAAATATAATAATTACAAAAAATTACTAACATAAAAAATTTAGTTATATATCAAAACCATCTCGCATCTTCTCTCTCCTTTTTCTTAACTATATAATTATAAATAAAAGTTATTTTCTCATCTAATTTATCTATATCTTTTCTTAAATTATCTATATCTGTTCTCATATTCTTTATTAAGGATTGATTTATTAATACCTGATGCGTTTTTTCATCCTTGTATTGTCTGTCCATCTTTAAATAGTTAATTAATTATATATAGATATTGTTTTAAGATATCTATAATTTTATTGTTTTATTAATCAATAGGAATTGATTGAACTAAAGTACAGTTCTTTAATACACCTCTTGGATTAATCAACCCATGATACCAATTACTTATAATAGTGGGTGATACACCTATAACATAGGATAACTCTTTTATTGTTTTAAACTCCATTATCTTAAATATCTCTTTTTTATTATCATCATCAAAAATATAAAGCACCCATCCAGATCGCTTCATCTATATATCTTATAATATATTTTATTTATTTATTTATTTTCAACCATCTCTATTTCAAATTGTAGAGTATATTTACCAATATCCGCCAGCGGAGGTCCTGGACCAGCACCAGAATTAGACAGGAAGATCCCACGACGGCTAAAGACATCTACAAAACGTAATCGTAATCTACTACCAAATGGATTAGCACAGATAATTGGAGGTTGTTCTCCTACATTAACCCAACCTCCACTAGTAGCAACAGCAGGAAGCCATCCCGGCGCCGCACCGCCAATAGGAACAAATTGTATTGGAACTATTTGTTTAAAACCTGATGTTTCTTCTACAGGTTCATTAAAAGCACCAGGATTACCCACAGCAGCATTAACAGCAGTTAATGATGTTTGAGAGGAAGGTGCTGACAATTGTAATTCTACGTTTCCGTTCCTCAAGAAATTACCAGCTGTATCCGTCCATGCTGCATTCACTGCTGTTGCCGCAGCCTGAATAGTAGCTGTTAAAACATCACACTTGATTCTACAACTAGAATATTCGTGACTATTTGTAAAACTAGTAGGAATAGGAATATTAATATCATATTCACCAGTAGCCGTAGTATAACCTGCAGTTAAAGCATCAATAGCACAAATAACTCGGAATCTTAATCTTTCTTCATCAATTGAAAATACGTTAACAACGTTCGCCATATTATATATATTAATTATTTTTTTTATTTTTATATTCTTTATATAATTTATTTAGGTGTTCTATACCAAAACAAAAGTTTAAAAATAGTGATAATGCTAATATTAATTCCATTATTGTTATAATACTAGACTAGAAAAAAATTTAATATTTAATTATTTCTTACGCTGAATTTGCTTTCTTGCTGCTTTGCCTGATTTAGCTGCCGCCTCTCCAGCATCAACCGCCTTTGCTATATCACCTACAGCAGACATAGTCTTACCTCGTCTAATTTTATCTATAGCATGGGCTGAATGATCTACTACAGATGCTCCTTTATCTACTGCTGTGCCCAAACCTTCTACAAATTTCGCTCCTTTACTCACTCCTGCTGCTACCCCTTGTACTGCCTTCGCTGCTCCTGCTACGCCTAAAAGACCTGCCGCAACAGGTTCAGCACCTATCATTGCTGCTCCACTTGCGAGAACACCTGAAACAGCGGATACACCCTTTGCTACCTTTCCAACTACATCAGCAGCCTTACCTACTTTCTTCGCAACAGAATGTGCCTTTTGACCTAGATGATGAGCCGCATGACTTATTTTGCTTCCTAATGTAGTGAAAAACCCCATTGTTATATAATTATTTAATTATTTTTTTTTCTTTGCTCTTTTTTGTGTTTTTTCTTTTAGTTTTTTTTGCTGTTTATCTCTTTCTATTTCAGCTAATGCTTGTCTATCCAAATATTTTTGACTTTCTTCATACAACACTTCACGCACATTCCTAGGTTGTTTTAATGTTTTATCTTCTATAAATTCTAATTTTAAAGATATATCAAAATCTAATCCATTAAGGTCTATTGTTTCGTTTTTCTGATTTGTTAACCTAATTGCTATATTTGTAATTGCCTTTAATTTTAACAATAATTTATGTACGTCACCGTTTACAGGGTCTATATTTATAACCTGTCCTGGTTCTACTTTAATAGGAACTCTTGTTAAAATATTTGAGAAACCACCGCCTATATGTGAATCTAATACACTAGTTGTTGATAAATTTGTTCTTAAAAATAATGACCTAATACTATTTGTTAAATCAGCAACATCATCAGAGTAGAGGAAATATTCTGGAGATGTCGTAAAAGGTCCTTGAACATTATTATCTATTCCTGCTCCTGCTCCTGCTGGATTAGCATTAGTATATCCATAAAAACTTTGATTTCCTGGATTAAGTTCTACAAAAGGATCACCTAGAATATTAAACCAGTCAAATCCCAATTCCTCATTCATATCCTCACCAGGTGCTTCAGGTGTTCCTGTTTCTAATCCATTACGTAATGCTAATGTTATCCTATTACCTTTTGTTGTACATCTAAAACTAAATTTTAATTTATTAGCATCATATAATACTTCCAGACCATTACCTACACCATTAGTTATTAGTAATGCTAATTCTACTGCATTATAATTACCTTCTGGAATTATTAGAGTTTGTCCTAAAGGTGCTCCACCCATCAAAAATTTCCCATTCGCATCATAACTTGCCTGAACACCAAATCCTGTAACAGCATAATCTAATCTACAATTAGTTCCCAGTCTAAAATTATAAAAAGAGTACGGTATTTCAGCAGAGTAGACTGATAATAAGATATTATGATGATCAGGCACAACTATGGGCTCTTCTAATACAAAATTAAAATCACTTCTATTACCACCTAATATTGAAGTTGCGTCTTTAGAATTGATGTAAATAACACGGGATGCGTCTGTTTCAGTCTCCTTGTAAGCCGAGAGCATATATATATATTATAATATATAATTAAAAAAAATTAAAGTTTATAAGATATCTTAAATTAATTAAATAAATATGGGTCTATTTTGAGTAATGACATATTATTTCTGTATGGTCGTCCTCCCATACTAGACGCCCAGTTATTTCTAATTTTATTATGTTCTTTTTGTTTCTCTTTATTTTTTTCACGATATTCTTTCTTTTTTTCTTTATTATCACTATAATATTGGGTTGCTGTTCTACCTGGTATATATTTATTTATGCAATCTGTATTTTGTATCCAATAGCGTTCTCTAGTTTTATCATCTGTTTCCTCTATGAGTTCTATTCTATAATCTCCATTCTTAATTATATTACGACTACTACACGTGATTTTATGTTTATGTCCGTTTAATCTCCTTTTTAGTGTTTGTGTAGTAATACCAATATATACATTATCATTAGTATTATCTACAATCTTATAAATCTTATACATATCATTATAAGATATCCTGTAATCTATAAATCAAATTTATTTTATAAAGTTTTCTTAACACCTTTAACTACACCTTTAACTGCTTTTTTACCTAGACCTACAGCACCTCTAATTTTACTCCCCAACACAGAATGCTTTGCCCCTCCATCGGCAAAACTTCCTTTTCTCACTAAACCTACATTCTCTACTGCTAATTTAGCATCAAACCCCTTCTTCGCAGCCACAGCTAATAATTTTTGAGGAATACCATCGCTAACTTGAATTTTACTTATACAATTTTGAAATATCTTATCAGCCTGTTGAACGGCGGCTGGACCAGATTTGGGATTATTATATACTTTATCATGAATTTTAGCACACGCATCTAATTTGTTAATTGGTTGGTTATATGGATTTGTTCCCACAACCTTCTTTCCAGCCTCTTTCATTAAATTTTCATAGAAATCAGAGCCTTTCATACGGGCTGCGTAGAATGTGCCTGGACCAGCAAAATTATAACTACTTGTAAGATGTCTCTCTGGGCCTCTTTTTCTAACCTCTTCTACAGATGTCATTATATATTTATTTATATTATTATTTTTTTAATGATTTAATCATGGTTTTAGTGCCTGACCGATTCTGGCTGCTTGTCTAACAGCGTCTGCTCCTTGAGCTAAACCTCCTGATAGAGCGAGTGCTGTTACACCTCCTGCGAGACCACCCATCGCAACTTTACCTACTTTTGAGCCTACAGACTTCGCCTTTTGCCCTAATCCTTGATGCCCAGTTAACTTACTTCCAATTATATTTAGCATTATATATAATAATAAATATAATTATATTTAAAAAAGATATCTTAAAAAAATTTTAATTAAAATCAATAGTTACTTGTTTATGTGCTACTGATAGACCTACTGGTAATTGTTTATTGGGATTTTTCTTAACTTTCTTTAAATTTTGTTTTACCTCCTTTTTTGTAATAGGTTGTCCTGTGCTATATCTCGCCATGATTCCATAATATTCATCAGGTAGATTAGGATGCTTCTGACGATAGAATTCCTCCATATCATCTAGATTCTGAAAACACGCTAATTCTGTTGCTGTTATCAATTCAGGCATATTCTTATCGTCTCCTGGTTTTCTTACAAATCCATAATCATACTGTGCTATATTTATTACTTCAGGATGTTTATTAAAATCTTTTATTGATTTTTCATTATGAAATCCGTAATTAAATCTAGGGTCATTAGACTGAATATAAATATGATTAGTTTTCTTTAATTCTGCTAATTCTTGTTTACTCATCTTTTACTTCTACAGCAGAAAAAATATCTGGATTACTAACAACAAAATCAACAATTAATTTCTGTAATTCTTGACTTTTTTCGTGTTTAACATTAAGTCTATCGTACTCCTCTAATGAAATATCTAATTCCTCCTTATATTCATCTAATTCTCTCTGTAAACTATATTTTTCATATGTTAGTTCTATATAAGACCTAACACTATTTTTTAAGAATTCTACATCCTTATACTTATTCACACTTAACACAAATAGAAATACTAGAACTCCACAAATCCAATAATTAGACATTATATAATATCTACTATAAAAAAATAAGATATCTTTAAACTCATTCAAAAATAATAACAAAATTTCCTTTATTTCTCTTGAATGGTTTTGCTGGTTTTGTTCTTGATTTAGGGCAACTATATTTTACTCTATTAGCTCTATCCCATTCTCTTTTCATGATTCTAATATGTTCTTTTTTTTCTTCAGGTGTCATACGCCTATAATTTGCGTGTTTTTCTATCATTATAAATCATTATATTTATTTATACATATTCTAACTTTCTATTCTATTGACAGCTACTTCATATATTTCTGGGTCTTTCTCTATACCTATAAAATTTCTATTCATATTTTTACAGGCTACTCCTGTTGAACCTGAACCCATTGTGGGATCTAATACTACATCTCCTTCTTTAGAATAATATTTTAATAACCATTCCATCAGAGCAACTGGCTTCTCTGTGGAATGTTTCCCACGAGTTGATTTAATTTCTAACATACTATTAGGTAAGGGTGGGTCGTATTGTTGAGCGCACTTTTGTCCATATTTCGCTTCACTATTTGGTACTTTTTCTCCATAGCAACCTTGTTCTTTAACAACTGAATTAGGTAAGGGTGGGTCATATTTACCCTGTTTTCCATCATTACATCGTTTTATTTTTCCATATGTATCTGTCTTACTATCTTCTGCTGTATTTTCTTTATGTTTAATAAATTTATGTTTATGACTAGATAGATCATAAAAAGGTAGTTTCTCATAAAATACATAAATCATCTCATGCTTTCTCATTGGCATCTTTTTAGCTGAAAGAAACCCAGCAGGAGCAGATTTCACCCATACTAAATCATATCTAAAATGACACTTCTTTGGTGCTGACTGAATTAATGATACTCCAAATTTAGTAGTAGTTGTAAAGAATATAGGTGTATTTAACTTTTTAATTCTCATGATTTCAACCCAAAATTTATCTAAATCAATACAGCAATCCCACTTACAGGATGTCTGTCCGTAAGGTAAATCACAGAATATTAAATCAACAGAATTATCATCTATAGTTTTCATCTCATCTAAACAATCTCCGTGTAATAATATACTCATTATAAGATATCCTATAATATAATTAATGATTTCTAATCATACTTAGAAAATTAATTCTAGGTATAGAAAAACAAAAGAATTCGCCAACTTACAATTTTGGGAGGTTTATAAATACTTTCATACTTAGAAAAATAAATCTAGGTATATATATTAAAACTCTCATTCATTATCCATTGCTATTTAATTTTCGCGAAAAATATATACTTAAAGAAATATATCTAAGTATATAATAGATGAGTATTCTAGTTCCTAAATCAATGAAAAAAGGTCTTACTTTAGAAGAGGTTCAGGCGTTCTATTCTCTAACACCTATTGATTCAGATGACCCTAGTTATGATTTTAATA
>WLWE01002557.1_pt1 | contig 11524 bp, 8 predicted proteins | sample 6718301 | NCBI WGS metagenome assembly WLWE01 (sample SAMN12718691, study PRJNA515312) | sponge metagenome | isolation source: marine sponge | host: Mycale hentscheli | place: New Zealand: South Island, Marlborough, Capsize Point | collected 2003-05-01 | reverse complement strand
CAACTCCTCGAAGCTCGGAAACAGGCCACTTTGGGAGAACTCCTTGGAACAACAACGCACGAGTTCAACAACGCACTAACGACTATTCTCAATTACGCACGGCTCGGCTTGAGGCATCCAGACAAAGAAACTCGTGACAAGGCCCTCAATCGCATTCTTTCTGCCAGCACAAGAGCAGCAAAAATTACAGCAAGTATTCTTTCCATGTCGCGTAGTCATCGGTCATCCAATCGCATGGAGCCGGTGAACCTTGTAAGCCTGACTGAAGAAGTACTCGTTTTGCTTGAACGTGAGATGATGAAATATCGGGTACAAGTCGAGCGCGAATTTTCGGAAGTCCCCAAAGTCTTAGCCAACCCGGGCCAACTTCAACAGGTACTCTTGAATCTCTTGGTCAATGCCCGACAAGCAATGCCCAATGGTGGACGCCTCATCCTTCGTATTGCCACGACCCCGGCCAGACAATCAGTAAGTCTGCTCGTTCGCGATACCGGCTGTGGTATGTCTCGAGAAGTTATGCAAAAAATGTTCGACGCAAACTTTTCCACAAAAGCAGGCCCTGATGAAACAGGTAAGGGAGGCACTGGCCTCGGACTCACCGCCTGCCGAGAGATAATCGAGTCACATAAAGGCCGTATTCGCGTAGAAAGCAGCATTGGCAAGGGGACAGGTATCACTGTCCGCTTTCCATCTCTTCGGCCAATCGCTGCAGCAGGATAGTCTGAAAGTGATACACCTTCTGCTCCTAGAACATCAAGAGCTCACCCAGAGTTTTCCTGTTTTCGCCACTCGCGATAGAGCATGTATCCACAGCCACATATTGAACCCGTTGCAGCCGACGCAAGGGTCCAAAGAGGAACAATACGTTTGGGCTTCACTATTGAAGGATCGACCGCAGAATCCGCAAGGTCAGTCTCTTCGAGCCCAGATTGTCGACGCCACCGTTCGACAGACGAATGCCTGCGTCCTATGAAGCGGCCTTCGATTTGACTCTGTCGGACATCGAACTTTGGGCGAATAAGCCCCAAGCCGACGAGTGCCATGAATGAGAACATGAGTCCCCATAACCAAGGGCTATCAATCAGCCGAAAGGCCGGGGCTGGGGTGTCATTGTTTTCCATCAGCCAACCTTCGCTTGCGACACTCCGTTATGAAGTATGACACCATGCCTTGGCAACACCATGAACTAACACATACCCGGCCAACGAAGTCGTACATCTCGCCCTGCATACAGTGCTCCGTCGCCAAGCGATTCCTGAATTCTTAGCAATTGGTTGTATTTTGCTACACGATCACTACGCGATGCTGAACCTGTTTTTATCTGTCCCGTCGATAAACCAACTGCCAGGTCTGCAATCGTGGCATCTTCTGTCTCACCGCTACGATGGCTGGCGATTGATGTATAGCCTGAGCGATGGGCAAGCATTACTGCAGCAGTTGTCTCGGTGAGTGTGCCGATCTGATTGACTTTAACAAGGATGCTATTGGCGATACCTTCAGCGATACCACGGCCAAGTCTCTCTGAATTGGTGACAAAAAGATCATCACCGACAAGCTGGACTTTGTCACCAATCTTATCACTGATAAGTTTCCAGCCTTCCCAGTCATCCTCAGAGAATCCATCCTCTATAGACATGATTGGATACTTCCCAGCCAAGTCAGTTAGAAAGGCTGCCATTCCTGATGAATCCAGGGCTTTTCCTTCAATTGAGTAGGTGCCGGCGGACTCATCGTACAACTCTGTTGCTGCAACATCCAACGCGATGGCAATCTGTGAGCCAGGTTGATATCCGGCATTGCCGATCGCTGTGAGGATGACTTCAAGCGCTTCAGTACAACTCCCGATCTGTGGTGCAAAGCCACCCTCGTCTCCAACAGATGTAGCAAGGCCTTTCTCACTCAGCACTTTCTTAAGAGCATGAAACGTTTCAACGCCAGCACGCAATGCATCGTCAAAAGTATCAAAACCCAACGGCATCACCATAAATTCCTGAACATCGAGCGGATTATCTGCGTGCGCCCCTCCATTGATAATATTCATCATGGGAGCTGGAAGAAGCCTAGCCGTTGTGCCACCAAGATAGCGGTACAGTGGGACACCACAGTGTTCAGCAGCGGCATGAGCTGTCGCTAATGAAACTCCTAGTATTGCATTCGCACCAAGTGTTTTCTTGTTTGAAGTTCCATCCATCTCAAGCATCCGCATATCGATGCCAGTTTGATCAAGTGCATCGCAACCCTCGAGCTCTTCAGCAATCCGATTATTCACGTTCTCAACTGCTTCAAGGACCCCCTTACCGAGGTACGCACTATTGTCGCCGTCTCTTTTCTCCCATGCCTCGTGCACACCAGTACTCGCCCCGGAAGGCACAGCGGCTCGGCCAAATGTTCCATCAGCAAGACACACGTCAACCTCAACTGTCGGGTTCCCACGACTATCAAGAATCTGGCGGGCATGAACGTCAACAATCGTGGACATATTTGGTGAACTCCTCAGGATTCGAAATGCATCGGCTTCAAAACAATCGACAACGATGTATTGTGGCAACCGCAGACTCTCACGCAAGGGCATGACCGAAACTGTGTATACGCACTCATAGTCCCAGCAGGATCATGCAGAAAAATCTCTTCGAGGTACTGGCACGGTTATCGTTTTTGCAGACACCACAACCGTATCAAGTCGCACGACCGCTACGAATAAGGCTTCTGTCCGGCTGTGAAAGCAAAAGCTGTGATTGCCTGGGTATCTTCTCAAACTATTCGACGGTAAAAAAGGATGTCGTTCTGCTGGGTATTCTCCAAAGGACAAAGCTTCATGTTTACAGGCCTCGTACAACACCTCGGCAAGATCACCAGCATCGCCCATGAGCCACCCGGCGTACGGCTTGCTGTACACGCTGGCCCCTTGGCTCAGGGCATACGGATTGGTGACAGTATCTGCACGAATGGCTGCTGTCTGTCAGTTGTACAAACCGAGGGAGATACGCTTGAGTTTCAACTCGGACCTGAAACATTACAACGAACTAATTTAGGGACTTCTGAAGTGGGTGATCGAGTTAACCTTGAACGTTCTCTCACACTCCAGAACCGACTTGACGGCCACCTTGTAACTGGCCATATAGATGGCCTCGGTACCCTTAAAGAGAAAATCCAAGAAGAGGATTGGGTCACGTGTCGATTCACAGGTCCAAAAAACTTGCTGGCCCAGTTGGCAGCAAAGGGATCAATAGCTGTTGATGGAGTAAGTTTGACCGTCGTCGACGTCAACGAGACATCTTTTAGCGTCGCCCTTATCCCACACACTCTTAGGAACACCACCTTGGGAGAGCTTGCTGTTGGAGATGAGGTGAATCTTGAAACTGATCTTCTTTCTAAATATGTCTGCCGCTGGTTGGAAGCACGTTCATGAAAAAAACAGGCCGGGGACGACCGAAGACGGGACACAAAAAAAGATCTGACAGAACGCGTCAGATTGACCAACGTACAACTACTCCAACTGCAAGGAGTGAGCAAAGTGTCGTGACTAAAAGCGCCACTCGACAAACCACTGCGTATCTTAAAAAGCTTTTCTCAGAAGTTGGCTTTTCAATTGATTCAAAAAAAGGACAGAACTTTCTTGTTGACTTAAATCTGCTCGACCTCCTTGAGCGAACGGCTGACATACAACCTGACGATATCGTCCTTGAGGTTGGCAGCGGCACTGCCGCACTCACGGAACGGCTTGCTCGATCCGCATTTCAGGTAGTCACAATTGAAATTGACAGTCGACTTGCAACACTCGCTCATGACCGCCTTATTGACACTGACAACGTCCACCTCGTTAACACAGACGTCTTGGCCAGCAAAAACAAGTTGTCGCCTCGCGTTCTTAGTGCATTAGATGAAGCCGAGAAACGACGGGAAGCCGCGGGAAAAAAGGGGCGATTCCTTCTTGTCGCCAATCTTCCTTATTGCGTCGCAACACCTGTCATCTCAAATCTATTGCTATCTAAACCTTTCACTTCTGCAACCGTAACTGTGCAATACGAAATGGCTGATCGCATGACCGCTACAGCCGGCCATCATTCTTACAATGCGCTTTCCATCTGGATTGGCTCACAATGCCGTGGTGAAATCATTCGAAGCCTTCCGCCTGCGGCATTCTGGCCTCGGCCAAAGGTTGATTCTGCAATTGTACGCTTAGATCTAGATGAACATCGACGAGCACAAATTTCTGACCTACCACGGTTCCATACGTTTGTGCGTGATATCTTTTGCCATCGCAGGAAGGTGTTGCGTGGTGTTCTCTTGACTTTGGCAGGGGGGAAAAAAAGCCCCAACGCAGTGGACCGAATCGACCGACTGTATGAGACCTTTGGACTTGAAAAAAATATTCGTGCTGAGTCAATCGACCCTGACACTTTTGTACAACTCGAACACGAGTTTTCACGACCGTAATACTGTCGACGTAGCTGAATGAGAGTAATCAAGACAATGGTAGAATTCGCCCCCCTTAAGAAACATGCTCTTCATTCTCTTATGGAGGCACCCTAAGTCCTAAAATCTGGCAACCATAACCAAGACAGTCACACTCGAGAGATATGAAGGAAGTGCTATTATGAAATTTATTGAAATGACCGGCCATGCATTAATGAGTATGATCGAACCGGATGAGGTTTCACCAGAGAAGCTCCAGCAAGTTGGGCTCACCGACACCTGCCTTGTCCGAGTCAACGAACAAGGTGACGTCGAGGTAAGACGACATGATCGCTGGGACCTCATTGGCGGCCTTCTAGGTGGGTTTGCTCAGCGGGCAGAACGTGCCAGCGGGCGTACATGGGCCTGAAAAGTGTCGGTTCTTCCGTGTTATACGGGGCTGGTTGCAACGAAAATATCGATTACACCAACTTCCCCGCTATACTTTCTTGCTGATGGGAAGTTTCTGCCGAGTTCATAAAGAGTTGAAGATTTCCAGGTGGATTTCATCACAAGTGACGCCGGATGCGTCACGAAAGTTCTACTATGAAAGTGGAGCAACCCGTAGTGTGCCATGGCCAGGCGGGCCATTGTTCACCAACAACTGATACCTTGCTGCCCGGCATGAGTTCTCCTTTGCCGTGGCAGTTGGTCCGGAGAGCCTTCTACACGTGAATCCGACCCCTTTACCCGAAGGTTCCTTCGCACCAACCATTGTTGACCTTTTGCGTCAGCGAGCGGCATATCGCCCTCATGACAGAGCTTTCACATTCCTCGTCGACGGGGAAAATGAAGAACTAAACATCACCTACGCCGAACTTGACCAAAGAGCCCGAACTATTGGTGCATGGTTGATGGACCAAGGCATGTCAGGCAAACGAGTCCTGCTTCTCTATCCCTCTGGCCTTGATTTTATTGCTGCATTCATGGGATGCCTCTACGGTGGTGCAATCGCCGTTCCTGCATATCCTCCACGAAAAAATCGCTCGGTTGAACGGATTGAGGCTATTGCAGCTGACGCGAATGCCTCTGTTGCGCTCACTACCCGAGATGTCCTTGACCGATTTGAATCTCTCAAAGCCTCCGCACCGAGCCTTGAACACCTTGTATGGCAAGTCAATGATGAACTCGATCAGTCATGGTCGAATCGCTGGAATCGTCCTGACATTAACGGTGACACACTTGCTTTTCTGCAGTACACCAGCGGTTCTACTGGCACGCCGAAGGGTGTCATGCTAAGCCATGAAAACCTGTTGCATAATTCACTTCGTATCATGCAAGCCTTCGAGATTACACGAAGTCAATCAGGGGTCTTTTGGCTACCAAGTTTTCATGATATGGGACTTATAGGAGGAATCCTTGTACCACTATATGGTGGCAAATTTAATGTGCTGATGTCCCCTGTTGCATTTCTCCAGAAGCCACTTCGCTGGCTGCAAGCAATTGCCAAATACAGAGCAACAATTAGTGGTGGCCCAAACTTTGCCTATGAACTCTGTGTTCGTAAGACAACTCCTGAACAGAGAGCGTCTCTGGATCTATCGAGTTGGTCGCTCGCATTCAATGGTGCCGAGCCCGTTCGAGCTGAGACAATGAAAGCATTTTCTGAAGCCTTTGCAATCAGCGGCTTCCGAAATGAGGCTTTCTATCCGTGCTACGGATTAGCAGAGAGCACATTGATGGTAACTGGTGGCATGAAATTTGAGCCCCCAGTCATCCATCGTTTCGATCCGCTGTCAGTTGAGACCGGAACTGTCACACTCGATGAAAACTCTTCTTCCAATGCTCGACAATTTGTTGGCAGTGGACGGGAACTGGATGGACAAGATGTTTTGATTGTCGACCCACAAACATTTGAGCCACTTCCACCAGATCGGGTTGGTGAAATCTGGGTCAGCGGCCCAAGTGTTGCTCAGGGATACTGGAATCGTGCTGACGAAACCAAATCGACTTTTCAAGCGATGCTGAAACTGCCTGCAAACACAGCAGGCCACGTTGGGAGATGGAAGCCCAACCCAGGGCCATATATGCGGACTGGAGACTTAGGTTTTTTTGACAACGGGGAACTTTTTGTTACCGGCCGTCTAAAAGATCTGATAATCATTCGAGGGAGAAATCATTACCCTCAGGACCTTGAACATTGTGCAGAGGAAGCAAGTGGCCTTGTCCGGCCGGGCTGTGTTGCAGCCTTTGCTGTCGACATAGACGGCCGAGAACGAGTCGTTATTGTTGCAGAACTGGAACGAGGCAAACGAGACAAGGCGGATGTTCTAGCCGCATTTGACGCCATTCGTAAGCGTCTTGCTACGGAGCATGAAGTTGCGACGGAGGCTATCGTATTAGTACGACCAAATAGCATTCCAAAAACATCAAGCGGCAAGATTCAGAGACATGCGTGTCGACGTCAATTCTCAGATGAGTCACTCGCTGTCATCGAGCAGTACATTAGTTGGCTCGAACCGACCAAAGAGGCTTCTTCACCCGAGGCTCCAAGGCTTGCACGACAGCGGCCTCTTGGAGAGACATCCGGCGGCCATAGACCAAACAGAGAACTTCCAACTGAAGTTACCCAAACCGTCTTTGAGCATGTTCGAAGAATAGCCAAGGAACGTGCCGGCAACCTCACGCTCGACACAAACATCGTCGAACTTGGTCTTGACTCACTTGAACGGATGGAAATTGTTTCAAGTCTCGAGGAAGCATTTGGTGCACGGTTTCCTGAACAGGTCTTGCCCACCATCGAAACATGTCGCGAAGTCACAGAGGCAATTCTTGACCACATGCCACTTGATGGTCATAAACATTCGCATTCTGCCCGTGTCGTGGCAGAGATCACTCCCGACTCGTTCGACATCTCACAATTCCCGGAAGTGAGGGCCCTACAACAGAATTTCGCAATGGTTCGGAACGCTGGCCTGCAAAACCCTTACTTTAGTGTTCACGAGGGTAAAACGACCGACAAGACAACAATCGACGGTCGTGAATTTATTAGCTGGGCGTCCTACAATTATCTAGGGATGTCGGGTGACCCAATTGTGACTGCAGCGGCCAAGGACGCCCTTGACCAATTTGGCACAAGTGTCTCAGCAAGTCGGCTCGTCTCTGGTGAAAAAACAATCCACCAAGAACTTGAAAGAGCATTTGCTGACTTCGTTGGTACGGAAGATGCCGTCACAATGGTTGGGGGACACGCAACAAACGAAACAGTTATTGGCCATGTGGTTGGCCCAGGTGATCTCGTACTGCACGATGCATTTGCTCATAACAGTCTGCTTCAGGGTGCGATACTCTCAGGCGCTCGTCGAAGGCCCTTTCCGCACAACGACTACGAGGCAGCAGAATCCATGCTTGCTGAACTTCGGAGCCAATACCGACGTGTCCTTGTTGTCATTGAGGGCATCTATAGCATGGATGGTGACTTCGCTGATCTGCCTCAATTCATTGGTCTTGCAAAACGACACAAGTCACTTCTTATGGTGGACGAGGCCCACTCCCTCGGCGTGATGGGCCCTACTGGACGAGGCATTGGCGAGCACTTTGGGGTGAATCCAAAGGACGTTGACATTTGGATGGCAACGTTATCAAAAGCATTTGGCAGTTGTGGTGGGCTTATCGCCGGATCTTCCACGCTCATCCAGTGGCTGAAGTACACGGTACCAGGTTTCGTCTACTCGATTGGTCTGCCACCACCAGCTGCGGGTGCTGCATTGGGAGCCCTGCGCCTCCTCAAAGATGAGCCACAGCGAGTAACTAAACTTCAGAAAAACGCAAAACGTTTCATTGAGCTGGCAGGGAAGGCAGGCCTGAATACTGGATCATCGGGTGGATCTGGTGTGGTTCCCGTTGTTTTAGGCAACTCAATCAACAGCCTGAAGTTATCGAGGGCATTATTCGAACGAGGTATTAATGTGCAGCCGATTCTCTACCCTGCAGTGGAAGAAAAAGCAGCAAGATTGCGGTTCTTTATCACAGCAAATCACACATCGGATCAGATAGAGAAAACAGTGACTGCCATGCGAGAAGAACTGGTTAAAATAGATCCGTCGTATGCTGCCCACCTACGCGAAAAAACCCCGCCCGTTTCGGTTGCTTAATCACTGCAAACCAAAAGTGACGCAATCAGATGACACTCTTTGGCGATTGAGAACAAAAGTCCGATGAATCACCAGCCAATCATGTTGACCATGTTTTTCTTGCCATGCCTCGCTATAACAGGTGGATGCCTGAAAATCATGAGACGACGACACACCGACTTGTACTCCCTGCAGATGCGAACCACTATGGCACGCTTTATGCTGGCAGTCTCTTAAAATATGGTCTTGAGGCTGCCTATGCCGCCGCTACACGAGGCGTTGGCCCCGAAGCAAACCTCATGCTCCGACGAGTTTTGAGTGTAGAGTGCCGTCGGACTGTACCAGTGGGCACTCTTGTTGAACTACAAGGGGCTATCCTGCAGGCACGACAGTGCTATATCGACGTCGGTGTTGTCGGCATGCCTTTGGCTACCGGAGACGTACCATGGATGGATGGACTTTTTGGTTTTGTGCAGGTTGACCAGAAGGGGCTGCCCACTGAATTGCCCGAAAAAATTCAAACGGCTTCCAGCATGACGTTTTGGAGTCCCCTTCTCAAGCGTCTGGAAGAAACCAAAACTCGTGGTGCAACTGCAGGCTGGATGGCCTTAGGAAACAGATAACTCGTCTGTGCAATCATGCACCAGGAACCAGACCCTAGAACTTTATTTCTAGACCAAAATCGATTCCATTCGTAAGCACATACTCCTGGCCTCCATCTAATGCCTGTTGCTGAGTGTAGGCTACGTTTTGGTCTGCCACAAACTGTTGAGGATTTCTTACGTCCACGGATGTACCGGAGGCGTCCGTTACTTGGATTACTGGAGGTACGGCCTCGAACCCAATTGGTGGCGTAGTTCCGTTAGGTACATATCCTTGGTTTCCAAATTGAGTTGCTAGCCTGCCCGTTCCATCAACTATCGCCGTGAAGCCAGGGTTGCCTCCGCCTGGAGTATCAATAGTTGCTGTGAGATTTCGGGTCGCAAATGGTTGTTGTTTCACTACCCTTACGAACTTCGTGTTCGTACTCGCTCTTGCAATTTGTGACAACCACATTCCGGTGTAACCAAAGTTAAGGCTGATTCCTTGGGAAATCCGGTATCGTCCTCCGAACCTCCACTCCCCGATTGGTGAGAAAGAAAATCTATGTTCCGCAGAGTTTGTCGCATTTGACTGGCCAGTTGCAAAAATCTGTTGAATTAAAGGGGTTGGAGGTACTGAAACAGTGGAAGCTGTACCGCTGCCTACGTCTCCCTCTCCAAACGCTACTGATGTAAGGCCTCCACCTGAAAAGTTTGCTCTCAAGTAATCTGCTCCTAATTGCTGAGGCAGATTTGCCCCCTTATAAATATTATTTTGCCAATTGAAAGCTGCTGTGAAAGTGCCGCCTGCATACCATTCCCATGCACCCTGCTTGCCTTCAAAATTTAAACCAAACTCTGGACCTACCATATTATTTGAGGTGAATGTTTCCCAATCAGCTGTTTGGAATAAGGACCCTGCCCCAACCCCCGTCAAAGTCGATGGAAGGGCACCAACTGTGATCCCAACCAATCCGCCTCCACCTGTGTTTCCCGAACTGAACGTTGTCTGAGTATCTCCACCTGCACCCGTTGTATTGGTATTGTTGCCTCCGCCCCCGGCTGTAGCGCCTGTGTTGTTACCGCCTGTGCCGCCACCGCCTGTGCCGCCACCGCCCGTGTTGTTACCGGTTGTATTGTTACCGCCTGTGTTGTTACCGCCTGTGCCGCCACCGCCTTGCTGACTACCACCCAGAGTATTAAAAGAATTCTGATAACTTGCGTAATCGATTTCGTAACGGTCAGCAACCTGAACAAATCGTGGTCCTAAGGAGTACCGTACCTGTGTTGAACCCTTTCTCCTGCCAAGTCGCTTCTTGAGTGTCAACGCCACTGATGCTGACTGAATTTGTGTAGAATTTCTTTGAAGGAGATCTTGTGTGATGAGATGGTCAGGTGGTCCACTCTCAACTAATGTATCTATCGTTAAGGTATTTAATTGGGCACCACCGCCTGTTAACCCTCCCGTGTTATTGTTGCCAGTAGGTGGAGTAAACGTCGTTTCCGTTGTGGGCGAATTAGCCGCAAATTCATTCACCGATCCGAAACTTTGTTCTTGCTTTCCGAGCTGGAAGTAGGACAGATGCACTCCGCGCCCCCCGTATGACCAACCGCCCTCATAGCGATTGCCCATCACCATTTTTGTTCGCATCCAACTTGTATTTAAATCAAGACGAAGTGGATCATTGCCAATTTCAAAAAGAGTGAAGTTTTGAGCAACGTTGGGAATGTTAGCTGAGGTACCGCCTCCAGTTGCAGTAATAGTTGTCAGCTCAATTGGGTTATCCTGTGAATATTCTAAGAAATCATTGTTCAAATCTACAATTGTAAACGGACTGACAGGTTGTGACGGTATGATTGGCTCGCCAGTCGTGGTCTCAGCAGTACGTACAGTACGCGGAACGGTGATGCCCCAATACAGCTTGTCATAGTTGAAGTAGATACCATCATCATCCCGTTCGTACATGTTGTATGAACCTAAATCGGGCGGCGCAAACAATTGAAAATCATAAAAGTCCTGATCCGGCAGCATTGGCATCCAGTCACTGGCGGTCGTTTTTGACATCCACGGACCAGACATCCCAGTCATTGCTACGCTCAGCATCACGGTCACAGCAACGCGTGCAAACTTGGTGATACGCTGCAAAAAAAGCTTCTGAATAACCATTGCTCATTCGTCCCAAGGATCAGTATCCAAATCGATCCGCACCTGCGGATTCTTCTCTGGTATCGGTCCTAACGATCATTTGCATTGACTAAAGTTGCGAAACAATGACGATTATTCTGAATGGCAAGCTAGCTATTCCACCTGCCTTACCATTGCGTAACTAGCTTCCCAACGGAACGCCTGGAAGAAAGCGTGCTAAGGTGAAGCGATCCAAACCTCCCAGAGAAAAACTGCCATGCGGACATTAT
>WLWE01002552.1_pt1 | contig 11546 bp, 6 predicted proteins | sample 6718301 | NCBI WGS metagenome assembly WLWE01 (sample SAMN12718691, study PRJNA515312) | sponge metagenome | isolation source: marine sponge | host: Mycale hentscheli | place: New Zealand: South Island, Marlborough, Capsize Point | collected 2003-05-01 | reverse complement strand
CACAGCAGCGTCCTGCGGGATTCCAGCCTTCTGAAGCTCCTTAGCTAAAGCACCAAACTGTAACTGAAAACTCATGAGCCTCCCCCGAATACATCAAGAGTATACAACACAACAGGTTCGCCATTACGTCTTGGACCACACACCTCGACAGCAACATGCCGATCGTTTGATCTTATGTCTTCTAATGTCTTGCCTGTGTGAATGGCGCGTGCAACTCCATTATCGGAGCCGTACTCGTGCGTCATGTAAGCAATGTCTAATCGGCTGGCAGGATCAACTGTTGAATCTACAAAACCAATTCCACGATCACGAGTGCTTACGTTATATCTAGGGTAGTCTGAATCGTTGTAATAGAATCTCACGGATAGCTCGTTTCCGCGCCATTGATCATCTACTGTAAGACCCTGAGTAGGAAGGTAATTAAGTTTAATATCACGCCTCTGCTCAGAGCCCGCCTTTGAATCAGTTTCGTCTGTTGGGAACTCTACATTTCCTGTCTTGAAATGGAACGTAGGCCATATGGCTGTGTCTTCTTCAAGCGGTGAGGCAGTTATTGACCCTTCTGCGTTATCTCCTGTAGGAGATGGTTCAATGATCAACGGTCCCGGCGAATGGCCGTATCCCGGTTCATAAATCCATATAGAATTCAGCTTGCCTTCCTCGTCTATCACTGCTTGCAGCTTGCCGCCAAAGCCGTTGTCTGTCTGCACTTTTGGAGGAACAACATATCCAGAGCCTCTGTTGGTGACGGTGGCTGTCAGGATTGCTCCACGAGCCATGTCTACCTCACCTTCGTCTATAGCATAGACGCCAGATGCACCCCCGTAGAGTGTCTTGTAATCTTCGTTTGATACATTTGACTGAGAGGAAGATGCAATCGGAGTTGGATATTTTTCCCACCAGAAACTTTTTGTAAAGATGTCATAGCACAAAGCGCGCGTCGGGTAGACCTCGCCATCAATGTCGGAATGAACATCATAGTCAGGTTGCAGGTCTTCTTTATGAACAATAAACAAACGCAGAGTTTGCGTGTTAAAGTCTATTGCCATGTAGTTCCATTCTGTTTGAGTCCAGTCAATCTCTTGCTCAAACTGATTCATGATGGATTCGGAAAGCTCTTCTACGTTACCGCCTTCATTAATACGGTAAACACCATATCTGTCAGCACAGTAAAGAAAGCCTTCGTGTATCTGCCAGCATCTCTGGTTAATTGCACCACGATATGCAGATGCTGATATCTGTCCATCAATCAGTGGTATCTGAGAGAATGACAATGAGAAAAGGTGACGCTCTTGGGCTAGGAATAACGTCTGGCCAAAGGGCATCATGGCTTTCAGCGAGTCCGAGTCCCTGTCGTTCTGCTGAATAATGATTTCGTTTTCTTCTGGTACTGACTCAGGTTCGTCTGTCTCTGAGTAGTAAATCGCATTTGGAAGTTCTCCTTCCACGCCATACCACATCCTATCCTGAAACTTCACTACCGCTTTTTTGTCGGCGGGAGGAGGCACAAAACGCATAGCATTAAGCTCCCCGTTAGGAAGAAGAATAGGAAGAGCTGCGTAAAGTTCATTCCCATCCGAATCCTTTCGATCTGGGTCTCTAAGCTCTTCGTCTGTTAAATCATCAAGATAACCTGTAGTTCCATCTGATACTGGTATCCTCGCCACCCTGTACATCGTCGTTGCTTGGCCGCTGGTGCTCCTCCACAGCTCGACGTGTGTCACACGGTTCGTCTGCTCGCTCGGTGTCCAGTTCCAAGTTATGCTTTGTGCGGCCTCGCCAGCATCTAGCTCGTAGACTTCCGAGAGATTGCTTGGTACTGGGCCTCCCTTTTCCTCTGGCGTGTCGTCCGTGTAACGGTAATAGCATTGATATAAACCTCGCAGGTGTGGTCTTGCTACAGGGAAAGCCTCTGCACCACCAACCATCAGCTTGACTTCAGGTGGTGATGTGTAGCCTCCACCGGGATTCTCTAACGTAACTTCGTCTATCTTGCCATCCTTGACAGTGCATGTAGCATATGCACCAAACCCAGAGTTGCTGATAATCTTGATCTCAGGAGCAACTAAACAGCCTTCGCCCGAATCAATAATGTCAATTCCTGCTATCGGATACCCCGAGCCAGCACCCGGATTACGCGAGTCACCACCAGAGAACAACTGAATAACAGCAGCCTTTTCCCAGTGGTACTTATTTGCTCCGTTCTTGCCGGCACCGGGGAGGCCGAACGTGTAAGGAGTTAGTTGTACATTAGTGTCAGGTGTTCTTACGTATCTCGCTGGGATGATCAGCAATAACGGGTCAGGCTCAACATAGTCTTCGTCTTTTACGTCGCCCTCTGTGTTGTAATCTTTGCCGTACTGGGTAGCCGATGCTGAATCAAACAGGTAAGAGAACGTCCACTGGGAGACGCAAAAGTTGTTAAATCCACGGAATGCAAACCCGCCGCCAAAGACGCGCATGATTGCACCCGTCCCCTGAGTGTATCCAGATATCTCATACTCAATAGGGCCAGCACACACAACACCGGGATTAAATTCAGCTCCGGGGCATTTCCAATATCGACAGTTCACTGGTCCCTCAGAAAGCTTAATGCCGTTGCCGCTAATTGGGAAATCTAAGAACGGCCACCAGTCGTAGTTAGTGTACTGCGAATCATTTGGAATGTTCGACTCGTCAGGCCAAGGTGGGCCATTAGATATTAACGCTCCAGAAGATAGCCCAGAGGTTTGATTGTTTTCATTAGGGTTAGCAGTAAAACTTGCAGGAACTTTTAATCGGGCTTCAAGTTCTGCCTTGCAGTGAGTGTCACTCAACTCAGCCGACGGAGGAGTTGGATAGTACTTTCCTCCGTTCTCTTGACGTATCTCAGATACAGCAGATTGTTCTAAGAATGATTTGGCTACTGCTGGAGGCACACCACCTTCACTGTATGTCACCTCAGGAGGAGCATAGTAAATAGCCCCCGGCTTCTTAATGTCCGTCCGAGCAACGTAATAAGCAGGTGTTGCGTCTAGCTCAATTACTGGCTCATCTGCAGGTGCAATAATCCCCGCATCCGTGCAGGGATCGTCTGATGAACTAACCCAACGACTTGGCTTTATTTCGTCGCCCTGACAGATTATGACATCATCGTATCTGCCTTGCGCACAGAAGACAGGCTTTTGACTCTTAAATCTATTGTCTATTACTGTCATAATCGCATAATCCGTCTGGGTCTACGCCAATAACTTCTGTAAGTGTTGCATCTCCGGTAGGGTATGGGTTCTGTGCGGGAATGCACTGTCCTTCTGCATCCAGCTTGTAATCCCAATCTTGCTGATCTGCACTCCCTCCATAGAACACATAAACAAGGTCGTTAACAGAACCGCCATCAGTCTGGTACTGCCATAGGTAGTTCGTTATCGTCTGACCTGTTTGACTGCTTAAAGGCGGCTCGTACCCTCTCAATGTCGACGTCGTGCCAGTCAACGTACGACTCATCACCAGTTCGCCTGATGTGTTCAACGAGAGCAGGATAGAACTCTGGGTCGAAGGAAGGGACCACACGTCCAGAGCCATCGGTTGCGAAGACAGCATGGCAAGACCTGACCGACTCTCCAGCTTCCCCGGATTCCGGGAGTGTAAATTTACTTGCTGCTGGGTCTGACCTGCTTCTAGGCTGAACGCCGAAGCGTGGGTCACTAAACCTTTCCACTCTTGGTTTCTTTGCATCAGCCATCACTCCTACTCCTCGATGCCCCAGTTCTCAGGCTTCTTCGGATCACCTCCAACAAAAACCCATTTACGATTACTTTTGTCTATTCTATATTCACCGACTTTTACACGACTTAGATTATCTGGACTTTTACCGCCGTACCACTTCACCTCTTGAGGGCTTAACCATGGCTCGTCGACTTCCAGTGGAGGACCTCCGTATCCAATCGCGTGAGTTTTATCAGTCGTGAGGTAGTCATTCGGTCTATCTTGATCAGTGTTGTTTGGAGTACCACCACTGGGGTTAATGTTTGTTCCCGTATCGTCTTGTTCCGGTGAATAATATCCAAGGCGTCGAGCAATTCCTGTCGAAGCATAAGGCATCTCCATTCCTTCAGGGTATCTATATGTATATGTCCTTCTGCCAGACATTGGGTTCATGCCATCCTGCTCCATAGCCAATTTCATGTCCCGCATGTGTACAGTTAACGCACCTTCTACGTTCCTTCCAGCAAGACGGGCATACCATACCTCGCATGCGGATAGCATAGCAGAGTACATGGTAGGGCTGATGTCCAAATAGTCCGAAAATACCGTTCTGCCGCCCGCTGGAGGCTCACCTTGCAATGTGTCAGGCTGACCTGAAATAGCCTCTGCGACGTAAGGATGGATCCCGTACGGCCCCTCAGGATACTGGGTTGGAGAACCCCATCTGATGACGCACCCTGCTGGAATGGCACCGGCGTCTCGGCAGGCCTTCTCGTATCCGAAATAACGCAGATCCTTGGGTTTTCGTCTATATGTCAGTAGATACTCGCCATCCTCATAAATAGGTGGCTGACGACCACCAAGCATGAGTTTGTTGCGATCAGGGTATTTAGAGTCTTTAGTGACTGTCCAGAAGATAGTGGAACCGGGGCCAGTATCGTAGGCTAGCAGTCGGTTATATTCCTGCAAAGTACAGTAACAACACGGAGTAGTACGATCAGGAGCGACAAGCATATCCACATTTTTACAGTCCTCCGGTAATAGCATCTCAAAGGGCTGTGCGTAAGCATCCTCCGTATTCTTTAGGAACTCCTCCCCCGGTATCGCCACACTACTGTCGTGATAATTCCAATCAACAGTATTGATAACATCTCTATACCCATTAGCAGCAGCAGCTCTAAGCGCACGGTGCTCTGAATCCTGCACACCACCGCCGGTGGTAGACAAGAGGTATTCGATTAGGTCTTGAGCTGCATAGTACATTATGGTTTCTCACTTATCCAATAAGAGCAAGTCCCGCCTTCTTCGTTCGCTACCACGCCAGTGTTGATTCTGTCTGTCATATACGTGTTTCCAGTATCTGGATCAGTCCACATTTCAGTAGGCTGGTTGCTGTACTGATTGTTGCCGTTGGTGTTGTCCGGATGCCCCCAGAATGCCGCATCTTCTCGTGAGCAAGGATACCAACGAACGTGGTCGTCAGTGTAATAGAACATAGAGGTCTTTATCACCTCGTTATCAACGCCAGTTCCACCCTGCCAGCTAACTACTTTTTCCATTAAAGCAACCAAGACGTAGCGATTCAGGTAATGAGACCAGACACGAGCAACCATTTTTGGCAACTGAACAGTCTTCGCAAAGAGAGTCCAATCATCACCAGCAGAAATCGGATCAACTGGCTGGTTAACCTCTCGTTGCCCTTCGTCATTCATGAAAACATTCACGTAGTCCCACGTAACACCATTGTCACGAGTGACTATAAATATACCTGTTATTTGCTCTTCGTACGTGGAACCATCCAGTGCCTCCCAATCTACTTTTCTTGGCCGAAGAAGTAAGTAAGATGCACTAGCATTTCCAAGTTGAACTTCGTCAAGCACTTGGTATCCACCAACCTTTTGCCAGCAGTAATATTGAGGGAGTCCAGTAGTGTCATTGGTAGGACGCTCCAGCTCATCTGCATCAGATAGATCCCATGCTGCATTCCAGTTAGCAGACTGACATTCAGAAATAAATGGATTCATCAGAGCTAGATCGACAAGTTGAGTCTCTCCAAAGTTTCCTGTAGGAACTCGAAGCTGGGCATTGGATGAATTGCATAACTCATCTAGAGTGCCAATCTGAACATTCTCTCTTGTCCACTTAACAGGCAAAGGATCGCCAGTTACAGAATCTCCCTGAGCACAGCCATACCAATCGTTATACGGATGACCTTCTGGCCAAGAACCTAATCCGTTTTTGAAACTAAAGATAAGACTGAACTGATTAAACCTGATAGTCGCTGCTACCTGAACGCCACAGGAGTTAGGCGGGCATCGCGTCGATCCTGAACCGTCAGGACGTATCGTAGGAGGAGTTGGCAGCGGTGGATCCTGTGGTATCTGTGGATTTCCAAATTCACACGGGGTACTGTTTATTGCACCATCCCAAGTTCCGTCCCACTCATAACTTGGGTCGCCTGCCTCGCCGGCAGGTGGAATGTCACCACCCTTGTACACTCCTTTAATGCCATCGCCCCAGTAATCAAGTGATCTAGAATCATCCCCGCCCGTTCCAAGTACAGATAGCTTGTAGTTCCAAGCTCCCTGCAAGTTCTCAAACGGAGGCTGAGCTATTGCGCCAAGGAAATTATTGTAGAAAGGAGGTCTTCCGTGCTCATTTTGGAAAGCACGCTCGAAGTACGGAATCTTGCCCGGAGCGTCTGACGAAGAGCCCAGCACAAGAGTCCAGTTAAATGTCGGCTCCTCTGGAGGTCTCGGTTGGATTCCCTCTCCGCTTTTCCAGTATGAACAAGTGCCCCCCTCTGCGGTGATCACGCCAGTGTTCTCTGGATCAGTTCCATACGTCGTGTTGGTAAATGCGTCGTACCAAATTCCGTTCGCTGAGTCGGGCAGTCGATCTGCGTTTGTTGTTGGATACCATTTAATGTGGTCGTCCGTGTAGTACCACTGAGTTATTGGATTTCCTCCAGTTACCCTATCGAACTGGGCAACCAAGACTTCACGACCATTCGTAATTGATTTAGAACGAGCAAACGCCTTAGGCATTCCAGCAGCATTTGCTTGAGGTTCCATGTCACCCCCCTCGCCGTTAGGGTGGTAATACCTGAAGCCGTTTCCTAGTATGTCCACGAATTGCCACGTCTGCCCGCCATCCCGAGTCACGATGACAGTTCCTGTAACGCCTAAGCCAAACGCACCGCCGGTCTGAATATTGTAGTTTTGCTTTGGATACAGTATTGCATACGATGCCGTTGAACCATTGATCGAAAGACGGTCAATCGTTTCGTATCTACCGTAGTAAGTAGTGCTAACCAGCCCGCCCTGAGGGTCAGTGTCTACTTCGTTCCAAACATTTATCATTGGATTTGGAAGCTGAAGCTCGCTTCCATCAGTCAGTATAATGGGGTCATTTGTGCAAGTTGTACCACCAATCAAACGCTTCTTGTATTGTGCAACAGGAGTAGGTATTCCACCTGCACTTGCTTCAGACCAATTCGGAGACGACCACAGTAAAGTGAAGTCAGTGAAATCCTGAACGGTAACAAAATCAACCTCACACTCATTGCAGCCAGTGCCGCTAGCGCATGGGTACTGAGCTATACAGTTATTACCACCGCACGGTCTTCTGGTACGGTAGGTTCCACCGAACACCCGATTTTGAGGAGGTGGCGGCTCATCTGTTGAATTCTCGACAAGATCCCAGTTAAACAAAGGAAGAGTGTCACCCGGAGTTGGACCCGGACCCGGACCCGGACCCGGATCAACAGAGGTGTCACTGATGTTAATTTGAATTGTTTGCACTTCTGATGCAGAATCAGAAGTAGTGTACATGCACTGTATAAATAAAGATTGATTAACAGTGTTAGTGCCGTTGGTGTTTTCAAGACTTAGTGTTTCACCGTCTTCAATGTAATTAATACCTGTGATTTCTGGATACGTCCTCTCTGGCCCTTGAAGAGAAGGGCCTCCACCCGTGAGGTTTTCAACAGATATGGCTGTTGAGTTGTCGTCGCCTGTGCTGCCAACATTCGTGCGTGTAGCAGCCAAAGAGAAGGAGATGGGCTCAACAGACTTAAAGTGACGATAAGCGGGACTATAACCCCATTCGCCATTGCCTCCATTGCTAAGAACCGCTTTTACCCTGTAGTAGTACTCATTGCTTGGGTCTATTGGTCTTGGAGCAACCACCTGAGCGTAGTTTTCGACAGTATCACCTGTAACATTTGACTGACCTCCGTACACCCAAGACGTTTCATCTGAAGGAGTAAGAGTGTATTCAACGGCGTAGTATGTAATAGATACGCTCGTAGGATCAGTAACGTACGATGGTCCCCAACTAACTACTAAAGCCTCAGCCCCATCAACATAAACCTTGCTTGCAGCAGGCTGAAATGGAGAAGTAGCCTCTGACGTCCTTGGGTTTCCAGTAAAGATTCCTCCATCAATCGTTCCCGATATCGGGTTGACAGATCCTCCACCACCGCCGCTGCCATCGCCCCCCACGTAAGGAAGGTCAAGCCAACGGTCTACCCCGTTCCCAATCTTTAGGCGTCCGGTGTTGGACTCAGCCCCCGGCTCGCCATCAGACAAAAAAGGATTAGCGGCTGCCCATGCCTGAGCAGTGTCATTACGAATTTGAATCTTTACTAGAGCTACAGACATCTTAGACCTCTGGTTCTGGTTCCGGTGCGTTATCTTTACTCTTTGCCACTGCTTCTGCAATCTCTTGAGCAACTTCTCCAGTTGGAGATGTCTCTCTAATGGTCTGCGAAGAAACTACTTCACCGTTGTCTGCGTCTACCAGCGTTCGCTTGATGATGAAGTCAGTCGTGCCGCTTTCAACATCAACAGTTGCTGATAGTGTTTCTCTATGCTCCTGCACAGAGATCGGGCTTCCTACTACTCGTTTAGCCATCTCCTAACTCTCTTTCTTCTGCAATGTAAAACGTACTCAAATCTGGAAATCTATTGTCCCGATAACACGGGTTGTCCGGGTCATCAATGCCGCCTTTGAGAATCACTGACTCTGGAGTCCAGCCGTACTTTTTGTACTCCAGCTTCAGTTTTATTATCCAGTCGCAATCATCCTTCTCTTTGAAGTCATTGTTGGGAGTGGAGTAAGCAATATACTCATGTCCATCGACAACACACTTGCCTTGCAGGCCGGTAGCAGGGTCGGTCATAATCAACACACCTGTGATTGCCCGTGCCGGATCAGTCCCAACTCCTTCAGGTCTTTCAAACCACATGGGATACGGTAATTCTTCCTGCCTCTCGCTGTACACCCAATACGAATAAAGTCTCGTCTCTGCACCTTGCACAGGCTGTATGTTAATTGGTGCAAAGATAAATGGTGGTGTTGCTTTCCATATCGGCGTACTCCCCATACAGACTGCACTTAGATCAGTGCTGCCTAGCTTCGCGTCTTTGATGTTGCTGATGTTTAGTGCTGGCATGTCAGGTAATCAGGTACAAGGTATTTTCATCGGGTGGACTTAGAGCGTCATACTCAGCCTGCGTAAGAGTCACAACAACTGCACGTTTTGCAATCTCTGCCGCCATGTACTGGTTTGCGTCTGACTGAGTTTTCAAGCCCGGAGGAGGGCTCAAGTCGCGGAGATCACGGGTAGGACTGGCAAGCTGAATTTGGCTGGTATCAACTGTGTTCTCAAGTCGAATGTCACCACTGATTGCGTAATAATAATCTTGAAACTGATCGTTTGTTTCGGGATCAGTTCTCAGGTCTGGGCCTTCCATCGAGCCGATAGTCCGACCATTCGTCCCAGCAAACCCATCGTACCCCCTGTTATTATAAAGGGTGGAGGTTTGCCAATCAGAGGATGACGCTGGGCCATTTTCATTTTGGCAGTACTGGACTATGTTTGAGTTGTCGTCTGTACTGGCAATCGAAATAGTCCCACCATCATCAACGATCCGATCCCAGTTCCCTGCCGTCGGCAGTGCCATTGATGTCCAGTTAGTAGCAGCAAGATTTTCTCCGTCTGTAATCCACAGCGTGTCAGGTGTTACGACCATCCACTTTCGCAATCGCTCACTAAATAGACAGCTAGCAGCACCCGTAATTCCGGACACCGGCTGGTAGGGCGAAGGAAAGTCGTCAAGACCTCCCACAGTCCAATGCACTGTTCCATCCGACGCACTAACCACAAGGGCATAAAGGCCAGACTCTTGACAGGCTACTGCGGGATTTGGGGTGGAGGTTAAACTGCCTCCCTCCCAAAAGCCTGTGCCGGTACTTTCCCATGCAGTGGTTGACCTGTTGAGCTTATAGCGTCCGTCATTCGCATATATCTCACCGGCAAGATATACAATACCAACTCCGGCGGATGCCCCTCCTATTATCCTCCAAGCCTTCATGTCATTAGACAGATACTTTGCAGTAACGTACTCGTTTCCGTTACCTTTGCAGACCCTACCTAAATCACTTGTCCTAGTATTAGATAAGTTCCCTGAGTACAGTGACTGGTCAGACGTATGCCATGCGTAACCGTCAGTAGTCCAATGCAATCCATCAGTAAAAACACCGTCATAGGCATATAGTTGACTGAAGACTTGCCTGTTATTCTGAATCACTCCATTGATCCGATACGGAACGGCGATCTGCTTTTCATTCCACCTGAAGTTAGCACCAGTACCCGGAACAGTGTCTGGGTTGACGCTACCTCCTGAGCCAATGACACTTTCAACCCAGCCCTTAGTTACTAGGGAGTCATCGGTCTGGGGGACATAGCCTGTCTGTGCTTTGATGTCGTTCTTTGTTATACGGAGTCGTTCAGTAGTGCCGTCGATGTTGGCTTCTTTTGTCTTGAATATGAGTTCGCCACCGTTACCGCGACCTGCTCCATCTACTGGGTCTATTCCAATCTCACAAAATGAGATCATGTTTTTATTAGACGAATCGTCCCACGCCTGCCACTGCAAGAAACCAAATGGAGTTGTCGAGCCAACAGTTGTGGCATACCCAATCACAAGGTCTGCGGGTGCCAGAGCCGAATTACCTGTGTTAATATTTGCTAATACCTGCACGGCATTCGGCTCAACGATAAACGTGTTACTTCTGCCGTATGTGCCGGGAGCAGCAGGCTTCTCTATACCTGTATTCACTCGCAATTCGGTTCCGGCAAGATATGTGATTACATCGCGAACAGCATTATTCTTTGTGGTAATGGTGTCAGTGCCAATGCCACCTTTGCTTGTCACCCGACCATCAGCTAAGTCAAGACGCAAGCCTTCGGTGTATGTTGTCGTTCCAGTGCGGTAATAATCAACAGCCCACGTTCCGTTGTTGATCCCGTGCCATGTTGTGCCGGATGCGGCAACACATTTGATTTGTGACGATTGAGTTGTGCTTGTAAGCACTGCCAAAGTAGACGCACTTGTAGTCACATCAATAAGTGTTGAAGACACTGTCCCAGCAACATCAAGACCAGTGTTACTGAACGAACCAACCTTTTCTTTCTGTGCGTAAATATCGAAGTTGTAATAATCGGCTTGAAAGTTTTTAACTAAGCCAGTCGTAGAATTGATGTGTGTGTATCCACACAACTGAACCGCTCCGGTAGAGCCTTTTCTTTCTGCTGCAAGCCGTGCAGTTGCAGCCGTGTAGAATCCACCGTCTGCATGATTAAAGTCAACACTCAGTCTTGTTAGTTGTGTATTTCCGTTTTCACAAATAAGCATTCCTTTTGAAAGTTGAGCGAGATTATTACGGCAAGAATTTGCTCGTGCACTTTCGCGGGCATATTGCACAGCTGGTATGAGCAAACCAACTACCACAGCAATAATCATGATCACAACAAGAAGCTCAAGGAGTGTGAATCCTCGCTGATTTGCAGGTTG